>Ga0210016_1002818_pt1 | contig 15657 bp, 15 predicted proteins | sample CryGeyCG2014_300_FD_185454 | JGI IMG/M metagenome (GOLD analysis project Ga0210016, IMG submission 185454) | Groundwater microbial communities from aquifer - Crystal Geyser CG02_land_8/20/14_3.00 (SPAdes) (version 2) | ecosystem: Environmental > Aquatic > Deep subsurface > Groundwater | place... | reverse complement strand
CCATGTAAATAAATACCTCTCAGAGAAGGGTTTCCCCTTATTTATCATTGATGTATCCAAAGTGTTGACCACTGCAAAGAAACATCTGGGAAAGAGATGGAATGTGAAAGGAAGGCTTGCAGAACTAGAAAATCCAGTAGAGATCATCGAAACTGTCACAGACAAAACATTAAAAACAAAAAGAAACATTTTCAGTGAATAAGGGCCGGTCGTCTAGCATGGTTAGGACGCTTGCATTTATAAAGCAAGCCTGAAGCAGCCCTTACGAGGCTGAGGTCGCCGGTTCAAGTCCGGCCCGGCCCACCAAAACATGTCCTTGGAGATTTTGCAGATTTTCCTTTTTGATTGTTTCCTGTTTTCCATAAATCCTTTATTAGACTTGACAAGAGAATCACCCTAACATGACGAATAGAACAATCAGCCTTTTCAACACGTTTCTAATGCTGATCTTAATTATCTTTTGGGGCAGCTCATTCGTAATCGTCAAAATAGCGCTAAACGAAGGACTTACTCCAATTGCAATAGCAACCTTCAGATTTCTCATCGCAGGCGGACTATTTCTTGTCGTGCTTTTGTTAAAGAAAATTAGAGAACGAAACTACAAGCTTCTTGTTAAAAGGAAAGATGCTCCGACACTGTTGTTTCTCGCTTTAACTGGCGTCACTTTCTTCTATGCTGCCCAGTACACTGGCATCCAGATGGCAAGCGCGTCCATTGCCGCAATTCTCGTCTGTTTGCTTTCGCCAATTATCATTGCGTTTCTTTCCGCTAGAATATTCAAGGAACGTCTGACGAAAAAGCAGGTTTTCGGGATTGGAATTGCAGCAGTAGGCACGTTCATGGTTATTGCAGGCGGCGCTTTGAGCTTGTCGGGTAACAAAGATTTTCTTCTAGGAAGTCTAATCTTGCTTTCTACTCCTGTTCTCTGGGCTGCGTACAGTCTTTTAGGAAAGAAGATAATGGAAAAGTATGACCCTTTTCTGATCGTAGCGTACGTAACCATGTTAGGAGGGTTGTGTTTAGTTCCGTTTTCTTTTGGTGAAAACTCTCTTCACCAAATATTTACGATGAGCATTCACGGCTGGCTGGCGATTCTCTTCTTATCCCTCACTTGTTCATTATTAGGTTATTACATCTGGTTCTACGTCCTAAAACAAGTAGACGCAGCAATAACCAGCTCATTCCTATTCGCAGAACCATTGGTCACTGTCCTATTCGCAGTCACGTTTTTTGAAGAAAAGTTGAACCTCTTCACTGTGGCAGGAGGTCTTCTAATCTTTATAGGAGTCTACCTTGTCACAACCAAGTGGATGTAGCCAGTTGCAGGTTTTTTACGCAAGCAAAAGTAATAGTCTCCCTATAGTTTTCTGTATGGAAACATTATTTGAAGCCGAGTAGATTTTGTGTGCAGGATTTTTGGGATCTTGAAAAAAGAGGGTTCATAACATCGAGTAATCTCCAAGAAATTCTATATTTTCTCTTGGATTGAAGATGCTGAAGTTTGCGTTCCGCAGTTTTCTACCAATTTTTGGGACTAACCCCACGGCATCTGTTCCAAGCTTGCACACAACTACATTTTCAAACAATCCTAAACGTTCAATGTTTACCACATCACGGTTGCACCCTGTCTTTTTTAATACTAACACTATCTCATTAAAAGACGCACCTAAGACTATCAATCTGTCCAACAATGATTTTGTCCAGCTTCTGTAAAGAGCAAGTTGCTTTTCTGATAACACAGCCTCAACGCGGCTCTTCTCTTTGTTAACACTGCAGATTTTGACGGTCAATGGCAAGTTTTCAACGAAACCAAACAAGTCAGCTATCTTCTCGAGTGCCATTTTTCTTCCATCGACAAGTTGGGCTTGCAGAAGTTTCAGTGGGATTGCAGCTTCAACGGTGTTAGGTGAGACAATGCCTATGTCTACGTAAAGTTCTTTTTTGTTCAAAGATGCCACATGCCCTTTTGCTGTGGAGAATTTTTCTACATGGTGCAAAAATGTGGGGCACAGTCCTATTTGTCCACGTAAATAATTTAACGCAACCTTTTCGTCTTCACCTGAAACTGTTATCTGAACCAATCCATGAGAAGAGACTCCGCGAATTTTCGTCTCAACTTTTAAACCTTTAAGCATGGACTGTAATTTTTCGTCAACAAGCTTTAGTTGGAAATTGTTGTACACTTTTGTGGGCAGCGTTACGGTAGACATTTGCAGTCGCCAATTAAAGTCAACATCTCTCTGTCTAATTTTTGTAATCTTGTGATGGAAGAGGGTGGCAACTTTTCAGAGCGGAATTTTTTGATCGTTCTTTCTATTGGCACCCGCCGCGAACCTTCAATCAGCTTGTCTGCGTACGAGACAATTTTCTCTTCAATTGTTTGTGGGGTATAAACGTCTTTTGGCCATCCCAACCGTTTTGCCTCTTTCACTGTTATTCCGCCGCCAACATGCCTCTTTATTATTGATATAACTGGGTCTGGTAAACCGAGTGATTTTGCGATTTTTGCCCCAACAACTGCGTGATGAACGCTGTGAGTTTTTGAGCGTCCAATATCGTGTAGTAGGGCTCCTATCTCTACAAGTTTTGAATTGGCGTTTGTTCCTTTTTCCTTGCATTCTTCGGCGATTTCTAAGGCGAGTTCAGCGACTTTCTCGCTGTGTTTTATTACGTTTTTTGAGCATCCACTTTCTTGGAGAAATTGTATTGCTTGTTCCCTTGATGGAAGCTTTTCACTCACACCCATTTCCTTCCTCAACTGTTCAACTTTTTTTGCTGTTACTTGAATGATTTTGTCATTGTCGCAATGCATTAAGGGCTTACCGCATGTGGGGCATTTAAAAAGGAGTTCAACAGCATCCTCAAACGGGATTTTTCTGCATCCTGGCGTGTAACAATAATAGAAATCATGGTTCTTCTCATATTCCAACCTGAGAACAAGTTTTTCAAGTACTCGACGTTTTTGGCTTAGTATGAAACCCTCCAGTTGGTCTGGTTGCAGCCTCCAGTGAAAAATGAACCATCCGGTTTGTGGGTCGCGTGTTCTCCTTAGACCTACAAGAGAATGGTCATAGAGTTTATAGAGGATTTTTCGGACAGAATTTAGTCTTATGCCAGTTTTGTTCGCTATCTCATCATCTGTTGTCTCAGATGAGTTTTTTAGAATATCAATTAGTTTGACAGCTTCTTCCTCGCCTAGAGCTTCTGCAACCTTCATCAACACTGAATCATTAATGTATGTCAACATAGTGACCCTTTCTGTCTAACTTGTTAAACACGTTTTTCTCTACAATAATTATAGGTAATCTTTAACTTAAATCTCTTCTCAATTATCCAGTCTAGTTTTCTTAACTGCTTAAATACGTTATGTTAATTTTAGAATATTTGGGTGATCCTGCAAAGGCAAATGAAGCAGTGCAGATTTTAGCAAAAACAAGTCAGTCAGGCTTGAAAGTCTATGTTTGCTGATTATGTGGAAATGGTTCTTTCAATCTAATTTTTTGGTATTCTGAAATGTGATCCTTTTCCAGCGCTTACATAGTCTCCGCCTGTTCCACGCACTATAGACGCTATTTTTGCAAAGTTATCTGAACCCAGAAACTGACGAGGTTTTATCATTATGTAATCTTGTTTCTCCTCAAAACTTAGCAGGTTCTCCAAGTCTTCTGGAAACATCATTCTAATGTCATCTATCGATGTCTTTTTTCCGTAAACCTCAGGTGTTGTGGGTGCGGGTGCAGGAGCAGCAGGACCAGCCGTTGGTTGAGTGATTTGTGAAACCGCTAAAGACTTTAGTGACCCTGAAACTTGTCTAAGGTCTTCTGCAACGCTGTTTAAGATTATGAGAAGCTCATCAATCCTTTCTGTAAGTTTCTCAACCTTCTCCTTTTCTTCGCTCATAACCTTTTCCTTCTAAATCCTTAATACGCATCGCATTTATTAATTGTTTGTTAACTTCAAAAAACCACAATATGTTGAAGAATGTCTGGAAGGAAGCCTCACCCATGATTGAAATCGATGGAAGCAAAAAAAGCGGAAGCGGCACAATCCTCAGACTATCCGTGGCTCTAGCTGCCATAACGCGGCAACCACTGCACATCTATAACATTAGGCAGAACAGACCGCAGCCGGGTTTGAAGCCTCAACATTTAGAGGCGGTCTTAACAGCTGCGAAACTTTGCAGAGCTGAATTGGACGGTGCAAAACTTGACTCACGTGAACTCTGGTTTAAGCCTAAAAGCGTTGAAGGCGGAAAAGTTGAGGCTGAAATTGGAACTGCTGGAAGCATTCCAATGCTTTTGATGACTGTGCTGCCGATCTGCACTTTTGCAGAAGATCCTGTGCATTTACACGTATCGAAGGGCGGGACGGATGTTCAGCATTCGCCTACCATCAACTATATGCGTTGCGTGTTTTTGCCGACACTAAAACGTATGGGACTAAACATTGTCTTAACGGTTCGCAAATATGGTTATTATCCGAAGGGTATGGGTGAAGTAACATTAGTCGTCGAGCCTTGCAAGTCTCTGCAACCATTACGCTTGGAGAATTTCGGGAAAATAAGAACCATAAAGGGAATCTCAGTATGCACATTCCTTGCTGAAAGAAAGGTTGCTGAACGCCAAGCAAAAGCAGCAAACGACTACCTAAAGAAAAAGGGCTACACGGCAGACATCCAAATACTCAACGATAGGTCAAATCCCATGCAGAAGGGCAGCTCCCTTGTTTTATGGGCTGAAACGGACACAGATGTAATTCTGGGAGCGGACGCAATTGGCGAACTTCGGAAGACAAGTGAAACCGTTGGAAGGGAAGCGGCAGAAAAACTCTACGTAGAAATTTTCGCTAAGCCTACGGTTGATGTGCATTTGGCTGACATGCTCATTCCATACGTGGCATTGGCGAAAGGTAGATCATCGTATCTAACGCGAACAATTTCAGAACATTTAGAAACAAACATTTGGCTCGCCGAAAAGACGTTGGATATTAAGTTTAACGTGAAAAAAGTGGGTGACCTCTACAAGATTGAGAGGTTTGGCTGAAAAAGTCGGTGAAGCATTGATGAAGGCGAAGGTTAGCGGAATATACTCAACAGCCCTAACAAAACTGCTTCTAGACAACAACTTCGGAATAGTTAAAGAAAAAGTAGGGGAATCATGAATCACTTAGATGCTAAGAAAATGGAGTGTCAGTGATTTTATGCTTAAAAAATCCATATGCGTCAAAGTTCCAAAGACTTATGGTGAAAAAGCTGTTGTTCTAACCAGTAAGCTGGAAATCGTTAATAGAGAATTGGAAATTCAAAGAAACAAAGATTTCATTTACATTCCACTTATCCGTCAGCCACAGGAAAACGAATTAGAAAAACTTAAGGAACGAGTGCCCGACTGCGAAGTGTCAACTTACGTTTTTCCAGAAGAGAAGAAGCAAATAACCACATTTGCAGAATTGCTTGAGAACAAGCTTCCCCCACATTTATTAGCTAGCCTGCCACATGCGATGGACTTTGTTGGAGACATAGCCATAATTGAGATTCCACCGGAGCTTAACGCACACAAAAATGTCATCGGCGAAGCAGTTCTAAAATCGCATAAAAACGTGCAGACGGTTCTTGCCAAGGCGAGTGCTGTCAGTGGAACTTATCGGCTGAGAGACTTCAGTATAATTGCTGGAGAACCTAAAACAGAAACAATCCATAAAGAATATGGTTGCCAATATTACGTGAACCTTGCCAAAGTCTACTTTTCTCCGCGTCTCTCACATGAGCACAACAGAGTTGCGTCCCTTGTCAAGAAAGGTGAAACGGTTGTAGACTTGTTCGCTGGCGTGGGGCCTTTCTCGATACTGATTGCAAAAACCCATGAAAACGTGAAGGTTTACGCCATAGACGTGAACCCGCAAGCAGTTGAGTTTCTAAAGAAAAATATCAGGCTCAACAGGGTTGAAGGCAAAGTTCATTCAATTTTGGGAGACGCAAAACAAATCGTTAAGCAAAGGCTTTCTGGAGTTGCAGACCGCGTGATTATGAATTTGCCTGAAAAAGCCATAGAGTTTGCGGACGCTGCATGCGAAGCAATAAAGCCAACAGGCGGCATAGTGCATTTTTACAGTTTTGTAGACTCTTCAAATACACTTGAGAATGTAAAACTTCATTTTATAGACGCTGTTGAGAAATCTGGAAGAAAAGTAGAGAAGACTCCATTTTCAAGGTTTGTACGCGCTACAGCCCCTTACGAGTGGCAAGCCGTTTTAGACGCAAAAATCCACTAAACTTCAACAGTTAAGGTAATCTTCACTTTTTGCTTTGGATCCTTTAGCCTTTCTACGAGTTTCCTTGACAAATCCCATGTAGCTTTGTCTGCCTTAATTGCCAATGTTCGGTTGCAAACGTAACTACTTTTTCTCACAACAATGTCTGTTGGATGAGTCAAAATCAGCCGTCGGCTTCCAGAAGCATTCACAACTTCAACAATTCCTCCAGCTTCAATTAGCATGGTCATTTTTGCGTTTTCGTTACGTAAACTCCCTTTAAATTTCGGATTTAAATCAGCTATAGCCTTGTCTGCGGACACTGCAATGATGCAGTCGCCTTTCTTTGATAATCCGTTTTCTTTTGTGATTTCGAGCGTTGACTTATGTGTAGCTTGAATGTTCCTGTGTCCGTGGGCGAAGATGATTTCGGTTATTTCCATGCTGTGCATCTCTGGCTATACCGACTCCACTCTATTTTTCGACAACTCGATCACTAAAAGAAGTTATTCGAGGACCTCTATTGAATCAACTTTTCCGTCTCCGTCCAAATCAAAGCCCTGTATGGCTGTTGCAAACGTGTCCTCACCATGATAGCCTTTCAAGGTTTTCTTCCAAAAGTTTGTTAAGGCTAAGACGCACGCTTTCGTGCCCACCGCTTTGTTTCCCGCCAAAACTATAATCCGCTTAGTATCGTCCCATGGGTTAACAATTTTCGCTATCAACCCAACAGTGTCCGCCATATAAACATGCGAAGTTTTCCTAGAAACCAAACCGCCGAACAAGAAGCCTTGCTCTGAAGACTGCATGTCAAACCTTATCGGCAAATACTCGTTCACTTCTTGCGTTAGAAGGTTTGTTCCAGGACCACCAACAAGAATAAGATTGCTCTTCTCCTCTTTTTCAGCTTTAACGTCAACGTCAAGTTTTATTGCGAACTCCTCAGGCATTTTGGCGAACTGTCCCAAAAAGAATGTTAAATAAGATGCATAATGACCATCTCTTGCGCTTGTTTTGAATGGCCCGTGAGGTGTCGGGCTGCCCACAACTATTTTTCCCTCAAATATGCCGTCTTTCTTTATGAACTCTTTGAAGAATCCCTGTAATTGTTCATCCATGCTTAGAAGCGAAAGCCGCCGTATTGTTCTATATCCTAGTGGGAGCTCTATTCCAAAAGCTGGAGAAACCGCCTTATAGTATTTTGCAGTTGCCCCCTTCTTCTCCTCTTCTCTGGTGACAACGATGGCTCCAGCCTTTACCAGTTTCCTTATGTGATAGTATACTTTCTGCTCATGGACCCCCAGCTTTTTGGCTATTTCCATTGGATACATTTCCCCTTCAGAAAGCAAACCCAAAATCTTCCAACTAAGCCTGTTCAACATCATCTTCAGCTTTTGGGGATCCTTGATTATCAATATTTCTTTAACTTTTTGCTTTCTGTCTTCTTCGTGAAGCAACAGTTTTTTGCTCATGACTTTTCATATGGTTTAAGACAGCAGTAATTTATTAATACTTACTCGCTAACAAACTTGGTATGCCTTTATAGTTTAAAAACAAGATAACTGTGAAGAGATAGAGAATGTTCAGAGAACGTCTAGAGGAAAATGTTACTCCAATAACCTACGAAGTATGGTCTCCTAGAGGCTGCGAAGTGAACCAACACCTCGAAGCTGTGGCAAAATTCAATGATAAATTAGATGCAGTTAACATACCTGACAATCCCTTATCTGCCTTAAGAGTATCATCTGTAGCATACGCCAAAATCGTAATGGATCATCTGAAAACAGATGCAATACCACACATAAACTGCAGAGACAGAAATCTCCTAGCCCTTCAATCAGACATTTTAGGGGCTCATTTGCTAGGGATAAGAAACTTGTTCATCATAAGTGGTGATAAGCCATTACGGAGACAGGAGAAGGCTAAAGGAGTGTGGGAAGTCACATCTGCAGAGCTTTGTAGAATAGTTAAAAGCTTGAATGAAGGCTTTGCATATTTCAATGAGGGTCTTACCAAAACCAATGGCAAAACAGACTTTTTCATAGGTGGAGCCGTAGTATTTGACAGAGAAAACGAAGTGAAAACAATTTCTAAAAAAGTTGAGGCTGGATTTGACTTTTTCCAGTCGCAAATAACCTTCAACCCTGAGACAGTGCTAAACTTCTTTCAAGAAGCTGAAAAAGAAGGACTAATCATAAACAAGCCGGTTCTAGTCGGCTTATCTCCTCAACCATCAGAAAAGACATTGAATAAAGTTCTCAAATTCCTGCGCACGAAAATTCCTGAACAATCTTTGAATAGGTTGAAGCGAAGTGATGATTTTGCAGAAGAATTAATAATGATGTGTTTGGAAATCGCTGAAGAGGTGAAATCAGCTCTTTCTCCTAAATATAAAATAGGCTTCCACATAATGCCCTTGGGTCGTGATGATTTGGGAAGAAAGCTTGTCGAGGAGTTAAGAAGGTAAATGATCAGATGTTACGTGACAGGAGTGCTTCCGCGATCAAGCAAACTAATAGAACAAACCAGAGCATACGAAAGGGGAAAAATCAGTGAAAAAGAACTCGAAGAAACTTTCGAAAAAGCCACCGAAAGCGCTATAAAAGCTCAGATTTCCGCGGGATTGAGTTACGTCACTGATGGAATGTTAAAATGGCAAGACCTGTTTAGACCGTTCACTGAGAACTTGAACGGAATAGCAGTCGGAAGTCTCACAAGATGGTTCAACAACAATACCTTCTATAGAAAGCCGATCATAACAGATTACGTTAAACGAGAAAAAGACGTAGTCAACAACATGATGCAGCTTGAGAAGCTGCCCAAAAACCTTCCTTGGAAAGCCATTTTGCCTGCTCCGTACACGTTTGTCTCCCTTTCAGAGAACCAATACTACAAAGATGAAGCAGAATTTATGATCGAATTCGCTGAAATAATAAACAAAGAGATAAAAAGCTTGGCTGCAACAGGCTTCAGCTACATACAACTAAGCGACCCAGCCTTACTCTATGAACCCTTAACACCTAAGTTCAAAAAAGACAAGTTGACACTCGTGAATGATGTATTAGAAACAGCAGTCAAAGGAACAACAACTAAAACGTGTCTCCAAACATTCTTCGGCGATTTCTCAAACATTCTACCCGAAGCCTTAGACTTTCCAGTAGATCATTTAGGAATTGACTTATACAAAACTGATTTTGAAAAGCTAAAAGAATACAACTTTGAGAAGGGTGTTGCCTTAGGTTTAATAGACTCCAGAAGTTCACTCGTTGAGAAACAAGACGAACTAGTTGCAGCCGCCGAACAAATAATCAAATCTATATACCGCTCTAGAATAGAGGAAGTTTTCATTTGTCCGAACTGTGATTTGGATTTCCTACCATGGGAAAGGGCAGAGGAGAAAATGAAAGTTCTCAGCAGCGTGACTAAACGTCTCAGAGAGGAGTTCTCATGAACAAAATGTTTCCAACACAAGAGGTGGGAAGTCTAGCCAAGCCAAGATGGAGAATCAAAGGCTACAGAGGAAAACCACTGTCAAATGAGGAGATAGCTGAGGCTGTGAACTGGGGGAGAAAACTAAGAATCGAGAATTTAGAGGAACTGGTTAAGCTATTGAGCAGAGGTGATTCTGCAGGTAGAAAAAGCGACTTGCTTGAATGGTCTGCCAAATATGCCATTCGATTTTTTGAAACAGCAGGCTTAGACATCGTTTTTGACGGAGAACAATGGAGATCAGAAATGTACGAACATGTCATAAGAAAAACCGCTGGTTTCAAGTTTTTAGGATACGTAAAATCTTTCGACTACAGATACTTCAACAAGGCAGCATGCATAGATAGACCAAAGTATGCAAAATCCTTCTATCTTGACGAGTTTCTATTCACAAAAGAAAATACTAAAAAAGAAATAAAGGTGCCCTTCACAGGAGCTTACACGCTTGTTGATTGGACCTTTAACGAGTACTATGAGAAAAAATTCAGCGGAAAAATCAGAGACTTTAAGAGGAGAAAGTTCGAGGCTAAGAGGGAATTTCTTTTCGACTTAATAAAAGAGGTGATAAGACCAGAAATCAGCAAGCTGATAGATGCTGGTGCAAAGTGGATTCAAATAGATGAGCCTGCAGCAACAACCAACCCAACCGATGAAGAAATGAAGCTGTTTGTGGAATCTTTCAATGAAACAGTCAAAGGTTTCAGCTGCGCCTTCAGCCTACACAACTGCTACAGCAACTATGAAGTCTTAGCCAGACACGCTTGCGAACTGCGAGATTGCAGTCAATTGTCTCTTGAATTCGCAAACAGAGATAGCAGTCAGCTCGGGACCGGAAATGTAAGAACAGGTTACAAAGCAATAAAACTGTTTGAAGAACACAGTTTTCAGGGAAATTATGGTTTAGGCGTAGTAGACGTGCACACCAATTTTGTTGAGCCACCAGAACTTGTCAGAGACAGAATACTCCACGTTGCAAAGACTATCGGTAGTCCCAGCAGAATATGTGTAAGCCCGGATTGTGGCTTGAGAACCAGAACGTGGGAAATCAGTTTCCGAAAGCTTAGGAACATGGTTTTAGGGGCTGAACTGGCTAGGAAAGCTTTTGAATAAGGAACCATTATAAAAATGCTGTTAGAGCTTTTACTAAAGTAGCCATTTTCACGCGAAGTTTTCATGTAATATAAAAAATTGCTTACTAAAAACTTTTTAGAATTGGAATTTTTGTACTAAAAAAGCTTATACATATTGAAGAGACTAGATAGAGCTTGCTTAAAGCTCAAAAGTGACGCGCTGAGGTTTAGAAATGTGTGGGATATTCGGTTGTGTTTCGAAGAATGAGAATGCTGCTCCTATAATACACGCTGCCTTGAAAAGGCTTGAATACCGTGGCTACGACTCTGTCGGAGAAGCAACCCTGTACAACGGCAAGCTCTACATAAAAAAAGACCAAGGAAAAATCGACGAAGTCCATAAAATCCACAACCTAGACGATTTGCCTGGAAACATTGGAATTGGACATACAAGATGGGCTACACACGGTGCACCACTAGAAGTTAATGCACACCCACATGTTGATTGTAGTGGGCAAATAGCTGTTGTCCATAACGGGATCATAGAGAACTTTGTCGAGTTGAAGTTGGAACTGGAGAACCGCGGTCATGTTTTCAAATCTAAGACTGACACTGAAGTAATAGCTCACCTTATTGAAGAAAATTTGAAAACTAATCCGTCACTAAGCCTTGCTGATGCTGTACTTGAAACCGTGAGGAAACTTGATGGTTCATACGCAATTGCTGTGATTTCAACGAGGGAACCTGACAAGGTAATATGTGCCAGACATGAAAGCCCACTCGTTATCGGCGTAAATGAAAATACACTCTATTGCGCTTCTGACATCCCTGCGTTTCTGCCTTTAACCAACATGGCAGTTATAATTGAGGACGGCGAGCTTGTTGTTCTCACGCGGGAAGGCTTCGAAATTAGGAAGATCGCTGATTCAAGCGTCGTTGTGCGGGAACCTAAGCTTTTTGATTGGACGCCTGAAATGGCTGTAAAGCAGGGCTATCCGCATTTTATGCTGAAGGAAATCCATGAGCAACCAGCTTGTCTGCGGAACACGCTTAGGTTGCAGGAGCATTACCTTGATTTGATGGCGACTTTTCTTGATCGAGCCCGTGAAGTTTTCTTCGTGGCTTGCGGAACATCCTACCATGCTTGTTTGGCTGCATCCTACATGTTTTCCAAGCTTGCTTTCTTACCAACCTATCCAGTTGTAGCTTCAGAATTCATTGAGCAACACGGAAAATCAGTCAATATTGACAGCACTATCTTGACAGTAAGCCAATCCGGCGAAACAGCAGACACTTTAGCCGCGGTGAACTGCGCTCGCGAAAGAGCAGCAACAGTTCTCGGATTAACTAACGCTATCGGTTCAACTTTGACGAGGGTTGCACGAGTATACATTGGCCAGCAGTCTGGTCCAGAAATAGGAGTAGCAGCAACGAAAACGTTCACCTCACAACTTTCAGTGCTTGCTCAGATGGCCCTACGACTTGCAAAGAAAAGAGGGAAAGTTTCACAGGATGAAATGGATTTTCTTGCGGAAAAATTGGAGCAGCTGCCCGACACTGTTGAAACCATAATTCAAACACAAGAGGAGAAAGCAAAGCAAATTGCAAAGAAATACAAGGATGCCAAAACATTCTTTTTCCTAGGCCGTGGAATAAGCACAGCCACAGCCTACGAGGGCAGACTGAAACTCATGGAAATAGCTTATGCGCCGTCTATAGCCTTCCCAGCTGGGGAAAGCAAGCATGGACCCATAAGCCTCGTACAACATGGGTTCCCTGTCGTTTTCATCTGCCCAAAAGATGGAACACACAGAACATTGATAGGCAATATTATGGAGATGAAGGCTAGAGGGGCTTCAATAATTGCCGTGATTGAGGAGGGCGACGAAGAAATTAAAAAGTTGGCTGAGGACTTTGTAGAAGTGCCAAAAGGTATCCCTGAGGTTTTGTCGCCAATACCCTTCGTTGTTCCATTACAGCTTCTAGCATATTATATAGCTGTTGAGAGAGGTCACAACCCAGACACTCCGAGAAACCTAGCGAAATCAGTTACTGTGAAATAATTCCTCTTTTTATTCTACATCTTTCTTTCAAATACAAACACGTTAAAAGGGTCTATCCCACAATATTTCATTTGGTGCTTTGATTTGGACAAAAAAGATTGGGAAAGACTTGTTGAAAATCTCGTGAAGGAAGGCATTCTGCGCTCGCCAAAAGTTATCAAAGCCATGCGTTCCGTGCCTCGTGCAGATTTTCTTCCAGAGAACATGCAGTCTTACAGTGCCGCGGATACGCCGCTTCCAATTGGGTTTGGGCAGACTGTTTCGGCGCCACATAGCTTGGCTTTGACGCTGGGCTAGGCGAGACATGGTTTCAATAATGAATGAAGCCTTACAATTGGAAGTCGGCTGTAGAGTGCTGGAAGTTGGAGCGGGTTCGGGATGGCACGCCGCAACCATAGCTGAGGTAGTTGCATCCAGCGACACGCCTAGAAGTGGATGGGGTCATGTCTACACGGTGGAAATAATTCAGGGTTTAGCTGAATTTGCTAGAAGAAACATTATGAAAGCTAGATACGGCGACCGTATAACCATAATCTGTGCAGACGGCTCAATGGGCTATTCTGAAAAGGCTCCATACGACAGAATTCTTGTAACTGCCGCTGCACCAGATGTTCCAAAGCCTTTGATTGAACAGTTAAAGCCCAACGGAATAATGCTGATCCCTGTTGGAAGCATGCACCTATTCCAAACACTCATGAAAATCACAAAAGAAACAAACGGAAAAACTACGAAGGAAAATCTTGGCGGAGTTGCCTTCGTCCCATTAACAGGACATTACGGTCACACACTTTAACATGTTTTTATGCAGCTAAGTTGAAGGATGAAAACTCATAAATTGGGACGTATGATGGTTGACGAGTTTGGAAGAAGGGACATTAAAAGATTTTTGCGGCTAGAGGTTGGGGTCAACAATTAAGGACCTAGTTCTCCCATATGCGTTGGTGACCGCGCTACAATTGTAATTCAAATACGCTTATACACCAGTTACATCCTAAATGTCTGAATCCTTTCGATCTCATTAAAGACCTAACACTTTTTGGTATCCGAATATATCGAGGAATCCGTGACCTGAGAGATTACAAGCTATCACCTTTTTCTCACCAGTTTCTTTACATTTCAATGCCTCATCAATCATGGCTCTAACAGCATAGGATGATTCAGGAGCAGGCAGGAAACCCTCTGTTTGAAGGAAAGTTCGGGTAGCCTCGAAAACTATTTTCTCATCAACAGGATATGTAATTGCGTAGATGTACCCTAATTTTTTCAAGAGACTAAGAATGGGCGATGCTCCAGAGTATCTGAGTCCATCTCCATAAATCGGTGGCATCTCCACTTTGTGACCTAAGGTGTACATTTTAAGAAGCGGCGTTTTACCGGCATGGTCTGCGAAGTCATAACGATATTCGCCTCGACTTATGTTGGGTGCCGACAGAGACTGGGCTGCAAGAAAATTGCATTTCCGCTCACCTCTTAGCACTTCGCCAATAAACGGTAGTGTAAAGCCGCCGAAGTTAGATCCTCCCCCGAAGCAACCTATCAGCAAATCAGGTTGCTCCCCCACAATGTTGAATTGTTGGATTGTTTCAAGACCAATTACTGATTGATGCATCAGCACGTGATTCAGGACACTTCCGAGACAGTAAGCGAATCCTTCATTTTTTTCTGCATACTCTAATCCCTCAGATATCGCTATACCCAGCGAGCCTGGATGATTAGGATTTGTTTGAAGGATGCTTCTGCCAATTTCAGTTATTTTACTTGGTGAAGGGTGAACTTTACCGCCATACATTTTCATTAGAGTTCTTCGGTCAACCTTCCAATCATGTACATTGCGAACCCAAAAAACAACACATTTTAACCCCATTAGGCCCGAAGCGTAAGATAATGCGGTGCCCCACTGTCCAGCCCCTGTTTCTGTGCAAACGCCTTCTCTGCCTTCTTCAGACGCATAGTACATCTGTGCCAGTGCCGTGTTGACTTTGTGGCTTCCAGTCGGAGACAAGTCCTCCCTCTTCCAGTAAAGATGTGCCGGAGTCTTCAAGAACTTCTCAAGTCTTCTCGCTCGCCTGAGTGGTCGTGGTCTACCAGCTTGTATATACAGTTCTCTCAACTCTTCGGGTATGGGAACCCAGCGTTGATCTGAACCCTCCTGTTGTAAACATTTTTTAACCATTACTTTAGACAGAAACTCAAGCCGAGAAGGACCTGTTTCAGGTTCTTTAGGTGGTGGAAGAGGTTGTGGAAGATCAGGCTGAATGTTGTACCAACTTTTCGGAAGATCATCTACTGATAAATCTATTTTTACTTCATTCATTTCCTTTTCGCCCAGCTTTCGTGTTTAGATGCACCAATTAGTTCAATAATTCATAAAAACCTTTCTTATCCAAACCATTTTTCCAATGTTGTTTTTCCTTTCAGCTCCTCAGCACCTTTCCGCATTTTTTCCAGAGCCTTTCTAACTCGATTTTCCGAAAAGTCTCTTTCTCTACAAATGAAATTTATTACGTCTTCTGCATCTGGTTCTCTCCATTCTATTTTGTAGTTGTCTGTTACCTTCGGATGTAGAAAGATTTCTCTAATTCTTTGCGGCTCAACTGGAAACTCCGCATTTTTTATGTGTGGTAAGACATTTTCTAGGCTTCCATGCTCCCTTACCAGTTTTAGAGCTGTTTTCGGTCCCAAGCCTTTTATACCTTCAGGGTTGAAGTCTGTGCCTATGAGTATGCCCACATCAATCAATTGTTCATAGGTTATTCCACATTCCTTTAGAACTTGTTCAAGCTCAA
>Ga0210016_1002813_pt1 | contig 15673 bp, 15 predicted proteins | sample CryGeyCG2014_300_FD_185454 | JGI IMG/M metagenome (GOLD analysis project Ga0210016, IMG submission 185454) | Groundwater microbial communities from aquifer - Crystal Geyser CG02_land_8/20/14_3.00 (SPAdes) (version 2) | ecosystem: Environmental > Aquatic > Deep subsurface > Groundwater | place... | reverse complement strand
TTCCTTGGCAAATTTCACCGAAGCGCGGCAACAGCCCAGGATACATCCTGTCAGACAGCCACAGATGCCCATCCTCCCCACATCCCAGACCGCCATAAACACTGGTGTCAACCCACGACCAACTCCCGGCGGCACCAAATAACTCTCAGGAACCCTGACATTATCAAACCTGAGCGATGCAGTGTCACGCCCCGCCATTGATTCTTCCACACGTTCCACCTTATATCCGGGCATATCTTTCTCCACGATAAAAGCGGAAAGCGAACGTATCCCACGTGTGGCCGGATCCATGGGATCACCGGTTTTCGCCAGCACCATACCGAAGTCAGCCTTGTGACCTGCGCCGATGAAGCATTTCCTCCCATTTATGACCCAATGGTCACCCTCTTTACGAGCCGTGGTAGTAAAATTCAGCACATCAGAACCACCCTGGGCTTCGTTAATAAAGGGGGCGGCCTGTGCCTCACCTTTAAGAAATCGCGGCATCCATTTCTCTTTTACTTCTCCACCGGTAGCTTTAGCAAATACATAAGCAAAATCTCGACTTATAGATGCATACATTGTAGGGTACGCCGCGACCAACTCTTCAACCACGATCACCTTTCCTACATGCCCGAGTCCTATTCCCCCCTCTTCCCGGGGGACCAAAGAAAGATGAAAGCCCGCACCTGCCTCTTTCTTGTTTAATTGACGCAAAAAATCTTCATCTTCTTCTCTCAGTTTCTCCCTGTAAGGGACAATCTCGCGTTCGGCAAACTCCTGGGCTATCTTCCGCGCTATCTCCTGCTCATGGGTTACTTCGAACGGCATTTCTTACACCTCCCATTGTTATTTTGGTTTCAATCCACGTCCCGTACGGGGAGCGACAAAACGAGGCTTTAATGATGATGGTAAGGTTCACACAACTCAATCAATATTCCATAGGTAGATTTAGGATGTATAAATGCTATCTTCCCATGGGCGCCGGGACGCGGCGCCTTATCAATCAGCGCTACACCTTTTTGCTCCAGCTCCTTTAACGCCGCCTCGATATTGTCCACGGCCACAGCTACGTGATGTATCCCCTCCCCGCTTTTATCAATAAACTTACGCATAATATCCCCCACCGTTCCCGCTGGCGGCTCTTCCACAGGCGACATCAACTCAAACGAACTTTCCCCAATCTCTACAAAGGCCATTGCCGCCCCCATATCCTCTTTCCTGGTGACAGGTGTCGCCTTAAGACCGAGCACATCCCTGTAAAGAGAGATGCCTTTCTCTATATCCTTTATGGCAATACCCAGATGCTCTATCCTCCCGATTTTCACTTCTTCACCTCCTCCTTTAGACATTATTATCGCAATTATCGCTCTGATTTTTGTAACTATTCAGGTTCAAAGTTCCGGGGTTCACAGTTCAAGGTTAGACTGTGGATTCCTGGCACTGGCTATCTAAAGAAATTTGAAGAGCACAAGCCAACCAACCGTGAACCGTGAACCTGACAACCTGAGCAGTTACTGATTTTTTTATGATGTCATCACCTATTGCTGACATTGACATCCTGACACTTATCTTAAAACACGGGGCATACTACACTTACCGGCGTCGTCGTAACATGGCCATTATCTTCATGTCAAGCGTTTTTTCGGTTCGGGATAAAAAGTTGCGGCGAAGTCCCCAAGATAAGTTAAGGGACCGTATTATTAAGGAAATAAATTCGTAACTATTCAGCCACCAAGGCACAAAGACCCAAAGAGAAGATGGATATAAATTGAATAACGGAGTTTTCTCATTAATTTCAATGTGCCATGCATTAAAAAGGCTATTATAAAGAATAATTCTATAATCTTGGTGTCTTGGTGCCTTTGTGGCAAGATACCTGAGTAGTTACATAAATTCTTGACAATAAAACTTGACAATAAAACAAGATCAGGCGAAAATTGTTGCTTAGATCATTACCTGTCCACCCTGGGACGGGGAGCTTATCTTTACCGGCATTTGTTTAATCATCGTCAGGGGAATAATCCATGAAAATTATGAATAAAATTTCTATAATAGGTATAGGGGGAGTCGGAACTTATACGGCATGTTTCTGTGCAGCCTTAGCCGAAAAAATGGTCATATATAATCGCCGAAGATCGGATGATGATGAAAGAGCGGACGGTTTGGTGCGAGATATGCGTGACGCCTTATCTCATATCACAGGATGCAATACTATCAATGCAAGCAGTTTTGAAGATTTTGCCGGCAGTGATGTCGTCATTACAACGATCGGACTTGGCAGGGAATATGCTTTTGAAACAAGAGATATGCTCTTTTTTAAAAATGCTTCACTCATAAAATCGACAATGGACAATATCTATAAGATTTCACCTGAAACCAAAATTATTATCGCCACAAATCCCGTTGATTATATGGGAATAATTGCAAAAATCTCCGGTTTTCCGGAAGAAAACATCTTCTGCCTTGGCGGCGAGCTTGATACAGCCAGACTATCCCGTTATATCTGTGATGCGCTGGGAGCAAAGACCGGCCGATACATCAATCCGAAGAAACTTGAAGATATTTATGTGCTGGGAAGTCACGGTCCCGACATGATTCCGGTCTTTTCCCATGGAAAGTACGAGGGAAAATACATAAAAGATATACTCGACACTGATACAATGAAAGAAGTTGTAAAAAACACGATATCCGAAGGGGCCATAATAACAAAAAAGAAAGGCAAATCAGCCGTCATAGGTCCGGGCGCATCAATAGCAAGAATGATAGAAAAGGGGACCAAGGGCCAATATTTGCTTGCGCATATATATGTTAATTCAGACGACCTTAAGAGACTCGGTTTGGATATCAATAGTTATGATTCTAATGCTTTTTTAGGCATGCCTTTTAGAATTTCATCTAAAAAAGAGAGGCAGATCATGCCCGTTAATTTATCGGATGGAGAAAAAGCCGCTTTGATAAAATTTATAGATGGCCAAAAGGCAAGAAACGAAGAAGTTGAATTTATATTGACAAAAACGGAAGGGGGGCTTTCGGCAAAGGAAAAAGTCAATAATTTTATTTCCTTCATGGCGCAGAAGGGGGCCATAATTAAGCCTATTTTAGGTGAAGACGGAGGTTATGAGATATACATGGAGGGAGAAGATCCGAAAAACGCCGTTTCGATGAATATATGGAGATACATTTGACAAACGGATCCGACAAAATGCCCGATACTTCAGAAATACTCAACAAAGGTATTGCCGCAGACAGCCTCCTTGAAAGAATCCCCACACTGGCCCTTGCGGGAGAAGATTCTGCGGTGGATCTCATCCTCTATGAGGTTTTGGAGCTTTTAATTAAACAGGTCGGGGCGGACATCGGCCAAATAAACCTCTTCCCCAAAGGGGGCAGGAGTGAAAAGGTTTGCATAATCAAGGACGGAGAGCCATGGCTTAAAGAGGAGATGGATTTTCACAAGTTCGATCCGCGTCGCGGATTTACCAGCCTTGTAATATCTAGCGGTAAAAGCATTCTTGTCAAGGATATCTGGGCCAATGGAGGCGAACAAGCGCCTAATCCCTTTTTGGAACTGGTCTCGACCATGAACAAAAAATACATCGATGAAATAAAAAGACCGGTGGCCAGCATGATAATCCTGCCGATAAAAAGGGGAGATGAAGTATTTTGCACCATTGAACTCAACTGCCACCGCGGGAAAAAGATATTTAACCGGGAAAATAAAGATCTCCTCGACGACTTTGCAAAAAGATACGGCCCTCTTATTATGAACTATGTCCTTGATATTAAGAACAGGGTAGCGATCAACACCGCCCAGAAGAGGCTCCTTTCAATGGCGAGGCTTATCGCATGCAACAAGGCAGTGGACTACAGGCAAGCAGTGGAGCCTTACACTAAACTTTCGGCAGCCGATATTGTTTTAGTTTTTTTCAAGACCGGCGGCATGTACGATTCAAGCTACCGTCTCCTGGCATGGGAGGGAAAAGATATCAGAGAAGTGTTGTTAAGCAGATTTCTTCCTTCACAAAACAGTATATTACGTTATGACGGCAGCGTTGTTTTCCCCGTTCAGGGGGAAAAGATGGATGAACGTATTACCCGTTTTTGCGACAAGATCGGAAAATTACCAGGCATTAGAGAAGATGATTGCGAATTTGTCATAAGGTGCCTTAATCAGATCGAATCTTACGTCGTCACCCCGTTGCATATGCTCAGCCAGGAACTCGGAGTTGTGATTCTCGGATCAAGGAGGCCCAAATCCTGGGAATATTTGCACATGAACCCTTTTCTCTCTTTATATAATTCATTATTGAAATCGTTCCTCTTAAATGAAAGGGCGATTTATTATCTGTCTGATTTCAGCCTAAAAATCCACAATCCCGGCTTCTATTGCCTGGGAGCTTTAAAGGGGGAGATAGCAAAATCCTCTCCTGACCTTTTGAAAAATCCCCGGGTATTGGAACCTCTCAAGCGCCTCGACAAGCTGTTTACCGAACTGCACGAACAGGGGAAGGCGTTGAGATGGCATTATAAAAAAATCCATATTGTGGCCTGGTTAAAAGCTTACATAAACCCCAAGATAGCCCAGTATCCGCATTTTAAAATCAACTTATTCCTTAAGGACGATCGGATATCCGAAGCGACGATAATGGCCAGTGACGAACAGCTTGAAACGATATTCGAAAATCTGTTTTCAAACAGTGTTCGGGCCATAACTGCTAGGCAGACAAAAGACCATTCATTGATCGGAGAGGTCAATATAACAATACAGCAAAAAAACAAATCGGTTATGGTCAGGTTTCAAGATAACGGCATACAGTACCAAACGGTATCTGGCCGCGGAATTCTGCAGATCAACAACGAAATGAAAGACCTTGGGGGGAGCGTCTCTATAAAAATCAAGCCTTACCAGATTCTTTTAGTTTTTCCCTGTAATTATGAATAGCTTGACAGTCCAAAGTTCTCTATAACATTTTGAAATTATAGAGCTTTGTGTTTCTGGGCCATACAAATAAAATATTAAAGGAGTCAAAGCTATGAGTTCTGCTCGACAAGTAAAAATTCTTTTTTTTGACGATATCTTCAGTGATCTTTTCCGGAAAAAGTTTCCCTCGGACCAGCTTGTATGGGATGATAACTGGATGACGGCTGTAGAAGAAGCGTTTTTAGAAACCGACAACAATACCGGAGTAGCCTTTGAGATTGTAAAAAGCGGCGAGATCGACTCGTGGCAAAAGATTCTGGAAAAAGAAAAGCCTGATGTTTTGCTGCTCGATCTTTTCTGGCCGGAAGAAGCAGTGGCAAAATATGGGGACAGGATGCGCGCCGCTGATATCTCGTTGGAAGTTCTACCACAGATACGAAAAGCGTATCCCAAACTACCCATTATCTGCCATACAGTAAAACCGGACAAGGATTTGATGGAAAAAGTCTACGATGCTGGCGCCACATTCTTTTTGGAAAAGATATCCATCTCAATGTCGGAAGTCCAGAGACCGCTAATGTATATTGTCATCCATCTTTTAAGACAGGCTTAAATGAGGTAATTGCAAAAGTCCTCCGTTTGTCATTCCGAACGAAGTGAGGAATCTAAGATGTATTGATATCAATAGATTTCTCCCTTTTGCCTTGCATGGGCGATATCTCTTGCGACAACGATTCGCCCGGTGAGCAGCAATCTCTTTGCCACAGGATATTTCGTCAAGACAGCCCTGATTTCATCCATAGGCTTGTTAAGATCGACACGAACGGCATCGCCTGTCATTGTCATATCTGATTCGGGTAAATATTTGGCAGGATCTGTCCTTTTGCCCTCCTATACATCTCCGGTAACGAGACGTGTCGTGAGTTGAATAGGGTTCGTCAAACAATACACGCCAGGGCACCTATCCCTTGCCAATGCCTCGATCTCTTCAAGCCTTTCCCGGGGTGCATCAGACGCCAAGGTTATCGTCACTTCGACCCCCTCCACGATGGGATTGGATGAGAGACCAAGGGTGCGCGTCAAGTCCACCTTGTTTTCCACCGCAATCTTCAATCCCCGAAGAGGTATGCCTTCCATAGTCGCCAAGGATGCGATTGTCCCTGCATAACATGCGGCTAGGCCATACAGGCAATACTGGATGGGATCCGGTGCCAGCCCCCTCCCTCCCATAAAGGGTGCGAAGTCGGATTTCACAACCTGCTCTCCCTCCTTAAATGTCAGGGTGGCCTTGAACTGGGGTTCCCCCTCTTCAAAGACCCACTCACCTTCCACGCGTTTTGATTTCTTGGCAATCTGGGGATCGTTCTTTGCTTCTTCCATGAACTTTTCTGCAGCATCTGTATTGATATTATTGAGTCCCATAATTGTCCCTCCTTCGTTTACGTTTTTACAGGCTGTTGCCCGAAGGAAAATCCCTTTGGGCGGTCATCAAAACCTGAACTCCGTCCTCAAGGCGCAAGGTCTGTACGACCATCAAGGCTCACTTCCTTAAAAGACGACCAAAGATTCCCGTTTTTTGTGGCTCCGGTGGTGGAAGTCCAAGATGGTTGCAAATGACCGTCTCGAGCTTCTCTTCTGGGATGTCAGATCTCTCCACCACGGTCTCCTCGCCCACGATAATAGCCGGGGCGACGGGCAAACCGAGTTTCGAGTACTCCTCGCTGCCGTACTCTTCTCTTGGCTTGGATATTGACTCAATTTCAATATCGTACTTTCTGCCCAGACTAGGCATCATCTCTTTAAAATGCCTTCATGTCTTTCCATTGGGCTCATTGAAAAAAAATCTGATCTTCAGCATATCTCCCTCCGCTGACAATTGGCGATTGATAAGAACCTTAAACCTTATAAATTGCTGCCGTTCACTGCTGAGGCAGAGAGCATATTGAGATGGCATTGATTACATTTTCATGAGTTGAAATCTTTTCTTTAGATACCAGCGGTTCAGCCAATTCCTCCAGCTATCATGGTATTCCTCAATATGTTTCATAGATGAATTGCCAAAGATGAGATCGAGAATGTGCAGGGATGGACCATAGATCGAGAACCGCTCTCGGCAGTGAGCACAATAGGAGATTATTAGACCCTTTGACTGGGCTATCCGGGCTTTTGTGTGCCTGTCTGCTAGAGCAGTGTTGCCCAGTGGCGAGCATCCACCTGCACCACAGCATTGAGTCACCTCATTCTTAAATTTCATCTCTTCGGTCTTAAAATTCATCTGAGAGGTAAGGGTTCTTACCGCATTTCGAATTTCGGGCCTGTATCTCGCTGGGCAAGAGTCGTGGATGGTGATCTCCTGCCCATCTCCCGAAATGGACTCCGGCAAACCCATTTCAGTCATAATTTCATAAATAGTTCGGACCTTGATATCGCTATCTTCTCTGAATATCTTATGGCAGTTGATGCAGGCAACCACCACTTCTTCGATCCCAAGTCGCGAAAACCCCTTGAGCGTCCCCTCGAATATCCTTTGAAACCTGTCCTTATCGCCAAGGTCCTGGCTTGGTTTGCCACAACAGTTGAGAACGATCCCGATTCCCGGAATCTTTTTTTGTAAATACGCATGAGCTTTTAGCACCAATCTGGGCGAATAGGCTGGAAGGGAACACCCTGGGAAAAAGACGCTCTTTGGAGTGTGTTTATTGTCTGTACCTACTTTGCTCAGGGTAAATACTGGGGATGTACTGAAGATTTGATGATTTCTAAACCTCTTTAGTCGGGGGATTATGTAGTCATAGACAAAATCATTAGGAAGGGCATCCCTCTGCTGGGTTTGAAAGATTTTCTCCCTCGTTTCAAGGCACATGCCACCTGGATGCAGATCCAGGTGGCAGATACGTTGGCATAGTCCACACAGGGAGCATGAATACGGTATCTCGATATTCTCCAGAAGGTTTCGCTTGAAACGTTTAGCCAGCTCTCTGGGGGTATCACAGTAATGGCGCAAAAAAGCACAGGTGCGCACGCAGGCGCCGCAATCGTCACATGACTCTAAGATTTTTACCGTTTCACTCATTTGTAAAACCTTAAGATAGGAGTAATTATGACAATGGTCAGCGCCAGTCCAAAGCAGAACTGGCAGAGTCTTTTACGCGTGGCACGAAGATCCCAGAATCGATTCAACAACTCATCAGGTGGCTGCTCTGCAGGAGAGAAGGTGGCAAAGGTCTTTTGTATCTGAGGATCCAGGATCCAGACCCCATGAATGTTCACGGCAAGCCCAATAAAAGCAAGAATCGTTTTAGCCGAGAAGATGGCCAGTGAAAGATTGCTGGCTTCTCTCCATTCTCCATGAAAGGCGTAGTGGATTAAAGGGAAGGCAAAACCCGTTATAATCAAGGTAACGATAAAAGTGAAACAGAGTCTCGGCTGAAGGCTCAGTACGTTCTCCAGCACCCTGTCAAAAGGGTAGATGATGGGGTGCCCCAATTTTCCCCGCAGTGTAACCCATCGCAGTTGGTAAAATGGCGCCGCTACACAAAAAATTGCCGCCAGCACATGGATTGCCAGATTTACAGAATACAAGACATTTTCCATCTTTTGCCTCCTCCTCTATTTCTCTTCACCAACAGCCATAGGAAACCCGATGGCTCGCAAGTCTTGGATGCCCTCTTCAAGGCGCACCGCATTGAACCCCTTCGCACGCAGCATCTCTACGGCCTGTATAGCAAGAACGCAATAAGGACCTCGACAGTAGGCCACGATTTCCTGGTTATGAGGTAGCTCGGACAAGTGGCGCTCCAGCTCTTTAAGTGGAATGGACATGGCTCCGGGAATATGCCCGGCGTTGTATTCCTCAACCGGTCGGACATCCAGGATGATCACCGCTCCTTCCCGAATGCGCTCTATGAGCGCATCCCGGTCCACAGGTTCCATCCCCTCTCTTCCCTCCAGGAATCGACGCTTGATCTGCTCGACTTCGGCCAATCTGCTCTCAGCAAGCACACGCATTGAGCGAAAGAATTCGCAGACCACCTGGTCGGCGACGCGGTAAGTCACAAATACCCCCACTTTCTCGGTCTCCACGAGCCGAGCGGCACGGAGTGCCTGAAGGTGCTGTGAGGCATTGGCAACGGTCAGACCTGTTTCTTTGGCCAGCGCTTCGACCGTCCGTTCCCACTGGCAAAGGAGGTCCAAAAGTTCCAAGCGCTTAGGACTGGAAACCGCTTTGCCAATACGAGCGAACTGTTCATAGATCGCATCTTTGAAAACTCGATTTGGATTTCTCACTATATATTCATCAATTATTCAATAAATTAGTTTATTGGTTGAATATTAAAACAGATATATACTTTTATCAAGAGGTAATTGCAAAACGCTCTGTCATGCTCGAATGCTTTTATCGGGCATCTATGATATCAAGCAGTTACCAAATAGATTCCCGCCCAAAAACGTCGCGGGAATGACATGGTGGGACTTTTGCAATTACCTCTCAAATTTTAAAGCATTTCAAAAAAATCATTACCCTTGTCATCAACAATGATAAAAGCAGGGAAATCACTCACAGTAATCATAAATATCCCCTCCATTCCCAATTCCGGAAATTCGATGGTTTCAACTTTCGTAATGCATTCCTTGCCTAGTCTGGCCGCAGCGCCTCCTATGGAGCCCAGGTAGAATCCACCGTATTTTTTACACGACCGGGTAACTGCTTTCGAACGGTTCCCTTTCGCCAGCATAACCAGCGATCCACCGTGTTTCTGAAACAGCGGCACGTAAGGATCCATCCGCGCGGCGGTTGTCGGGCCGAATGAACCTGATGGATGACCATGGGGCGTTTTTGCAGGGCCCGCGTAACATATAATATGGTCCTTAAAATACTGCGGCAGACCCCCTCCTTTATCAAGACGCTCTTTCAGCCTTGCATGGGCGATATCTCTTGCGACAACGATTCGCCCGGTGAGCAGCAATCTCTTTGCCACAGGATATTTCGTCAAGACAGCCCTGATTTCATCCATAGGCTTGTTAAGATCGACACGAACGGCATCGCCTGTCATTGTCATATCTGATTCGGGTAAATATTTGGCAGGATCTGTCTCTAACCTCTCCAGAAAAATTCCGTCACCGGTGATTTTTGCTTTAATATTTCTGTCAGCGCTGCAGTTTACACCTATTCCAATAGGGCACGATGCGCCATGCCTGGGAAGACGAATTACTCTTACGTCGTGGCAGAAATATTTCCCGCCGAATTGCGCCCCGAAACCGAGCCCTCGTGATATGTTAAGAAGTTTATCCTCAAGGTCAAGGTCTCTGAATGCCTGCCCCGATTCGTTCCCTCCGTGCGGGAGATTGTCGAGATATCCTGCGGAAGCGAGTTTTACAGCTTTAAGATTAACATCGGCAGATGTTCCTCCGACAACAAAGGCGAGATGATATGGGGGACATGGGGAGGTGCCAAGCAATTTCATCTTATCGGTCATAAAGCTTATGAGTTTGTCCGGGTTTAGAATAGCTTTCGTTTCCTGATAAAGATGAGTCTTATTAGCTGATCCCCCTCCTTTTGCAATGAAGAGAAAATTATATGAATCTCCTTCTCCTGCATAAATTTCTATCTGCGCGGGTAGATTACTGCCTGTGTTTTTTTCATCGAACATAGTGACAGGCGCATTCTGGGAGTAACGGAGGTTGTTCTTTACATATGCGTTGAAAATCCCTCTTGAGATCGCTTCTTCATCCGAAAAACCTGTCCATACCTGCTGCCCCTTTTTCCCGATTACAATAGCGGTGCCTGTGTCCTGGCAAAGAGGGAACACCCCTTCCGCGGAAACAACTGCATTTTTCAGCATCTCTGCAACCACGAATCTGTCATTGTCGGAACTTTCAGGATCGTCAATAATCTTTGCCAGGAGTTTCAGGTGGGATGGTCTCAACAGATGAGATATATCCTTGAAAGCCTGTTCCGCGAGCAAGGAGAGTCCTTCAGGAAAAATTTTTAATATTCGATTCCCTTCGAAGGTTGTTAATGAAACATGCTCTTTGGTCAAGAGTCTGTATTCGGTATCGTCATTACCGAGAGGAAACATGGCCTGGTATATAAAGTCTGCCAACTTAAGACCTCCTTCTAAGCTGAACGCTTATACCATTTCGCTTTCTTTGGCTAACTTTGTTGGCTTCGTCGTCGGCGTCCTCGACGTATTAGTAATACGCCTGCGGCGACTCCTCCTTGCCGCCGCGTTATCCTTTGAAAGCGAAATGGTATTACCTTTTCTTTACCTCTCCCATAATTCTTGCCATCACTTCCCCCGCGGAATCGCCGATGATAATATCAGCGACACTGTCATAGGGTGTGGGGGCATTATTGATAATCACCAGTTTAGCCCCGGCCCTCTTAGCATACAGCGGCATATAGGCCGCGGGGTAGACAACGAGGGACGACCCGACAACAATGAAAAGGTCACACTTGCGGGAGTGGGTGGTTGCATTTACCAGCGTCTTTTCAGGCAGGGCCTCGCCGAAGAAAACCGCATCGGGCTTCAAAATACCCTGACAATGCTCACACGCAGAAACATCAATTTTTGAAAGTAACTTCTCTTTGATCTCTTCGATGGGATAGCGTTCGCCGCAACCGAGACACTTCGCCCGCCTCATATTGCCGTGCAATTCGTACACCATCTCCGGACTATTCCCTGCCTTCTGATGGAGGTTATCCACATTCTGCGTAATGACGCAGCTCAACTTTCCCATCTTTTCCAGCTCGGCGATAGCGTAGTGCGCTTTATTCGGCTCGGCATCGGCAAACAGACCACCTTCAAGGAGGAGGCTCCACATCCTTCTCCTTATCTCTGCGCTCCGTAAAAAACTATCAATGGTAAAATCATCGGGGTCCATCTTGGTCCATAAACCATCAGGGCCACGAAAATCAGGAATACCGGATTCCGTGCTCACACCAGCCCCCGTAAACACCACCACCTTCCCGGCGGAGACGATCATATCTGCTACCATCCTGATTTTTCTATCCAGAAGCCCATTGCCCATGCCATAACCCCTTGATAAATTCGACTTATGACTTATGACTTACGACTTACGACTGATATTTTGGTCCGGTGGCCATAGCGCCTTGGCGTATTCTTCCATCATCTCCGTCAGCCTCCCGGCCTCCCTCTGCCGGATCAGGTCTCTCAATTCAGACAGCGTTTTCTCATACAAATCGAGGATCCTGCCGATGTTCGGATTCATGGTGACAATCTCGGCATACAGTCCCGGATTATGAGCAAAGACCTTTTCCAGGATTCCGATCTTCGTCTGAAAGACAGGGGTGGCAAACCGGCTCACCTCCGACAGGCTTACCCCCGTTTTGCCAAGTACTGCACCCATCGTGATCGTGTTGAGATGGTTGAGTCCCTGAACAATGCTCATCATCGCATCGTGTTTAGCCGGTGTGGTTTCCACAACGAAGGCGCCGTTTTTCTCGAGGATTGCCCTCAGCCAGGCAAGCCATCTTTCCGTCCTTTCCGGGCAGAGGACCACACGGTGTCCCGCTATGGAATCCACGTGAGGCCCGAAGAGGGGATGACACCCGATGACCTCCGAAGCGGAAAACTTAGCCATCGCCCTGACCGGCTCCTCCTTCAGGGAGGTCAGGTCCATCAACAGGGATTCCTCTTTCATGCACGGTCCGACCTTTTCAATAACTTCCCCGGTGACCCCGATCGGGACACTCACGATGACCACCTGGCAAATATCCGCCATTTTTCTGACATCCATCCCCGTACTTCTCCCGGAGACATGGACGGTATATCCCTCTCTAACAAAGAAACCGGCAAACCACCTCCCTATCCCCCCGGTACCGCCAATGATGCCTATCTGAATGTCTTTCATCCTGTAATGGCTTTCTGTCTCAATAAATGATCCGTCAGGACGATACTGACCATGGCTTCACAGACAGGAATGATCCTCGGTATCACCGAGACATCGTGCCTTCCCTTGACCGACAACTCCACCGGCTTCCCGTGTACATCTATGGTCTGCTGGACCTTTTCGATGGAGGATATCGGCTTACAGGCCACCCGGATGACGATCTCGTCACCGTTGGTGATCCCCGCCAGTATCCCGCCGGCATTATTGGAAAGGAATCCCTCCAGCGTCATGGGATCATTGGCCTGTGAGCCGGTCATGCCCGCAACGGCAAAGCCGGCCCCTATCTCCACGCCCTTCACCGTACCGATACTCATCAGGGCGCCGGCAAGATCGGCATCTATCTTGTCAAAGACCGGTTCCCCCAGCCCCGGGGGGCATCCCCTGACGATGATCTCCACGATACCACCCAGAGAATCACCGTTGCGCCTGGCTTCCTCTAATCTTGACTCCATTTTTTTGCAGGCATCGGGATCAGGACAAACCAACCCGTTCTCATCCATATCCTTCAGGAAAATTATCCCGGCGGTAGAAAATGACGGGGATACCGCAATGCCGCCCAGCGCCTTTGTATAGGCCATGACCTCAATTCCTTCCCGTAAAAGCACCTTTCTGGCAACTGCCCCGGCCGCCACACGGGCCGCCGTTTCCCGACCGGAGGCACGACCGCCTCCCCTGTAGTCACGGATACCGTACTTCTTAAAATAGGTAAAATCGCCCTGGCCGGGTCTGAAGATGTCCTTGAGACTTTCATAGGCCCCACTATCGGCATCCCTGTTGTAAATGATCAGAGAAATGGGGGTCCCCATCGTCTTCCCCTCAAAGGTACCGGAGAGTATCTCGACAAGGTCTCCCTCTCGTCTGGCCGAGGCGGACGTCATCCGTCCCGGTCTTCTCCTCTCTAAGTCTTTCTGTATCTCCCCTTCCGAAAGCTCAATACCTGGGGGACAACCCTCCACCACGGCGCCGATAGCCCTGCCGTGTGATTCTCCCCAGGTAGTTACCTTAAAGAGGACTCCAATGGTGCTTCCCGACACTGCAACCCCTCCATTTTATCTGCTGCCCCCTAGCCTTCCCTCTTCTACCTGCACTTTTCAAGAAACCGACATATCTCGCCAACGATCTCGTCAATTCCCTTACCCGCGGTATCAACCGAAAAATCCGCTAAACGGCGATACACCGGTGTCCGCTCTTCAAGTACCTTTACCGTCTCCTGAAGGAAATCATCATGGGAAAGAGGAGGTCTCCGCTTTACACTGTCCGCATCTGTCTTTATTCTTTCGATAATCGTATCCGCATCGGCGGTAAGCCAGATCAAGACCCCGTTTTTCTTCAGGACATCTACGTTTTCCTGATCCATAACCGCCCCGCCACCGGTGGCAATGACACTCTCCATCGTGGTCGCCAGACTTTTAATAACTTCTCTCTCCTTTTCGCGGAAAACCCCCCAGCCCCTTTCACCAACCATCTCTTGAATTGTTTTCCCGGCGAGTTCCTCAATGAGCGTATCGCTATCGTAAAAGGGAAGATGTAATACCCGGGAAAGCTTTTCCCCTACAGAAGATTTTCCGGTACCGCGGTACCCCATCAGGATAACATTCATCTTTCGCAACTTCTCAGGTTGTCAGGTTCACGGTTCACGGTTAGTTGGCTTTCGTTCTTCATATTTCGTCTCGGAATCGAATCCCTCTGGTAACTACTCAGGTTGTCAGGTTCACGGTTGATTGCAAGTCTTGGCTTCTTTGTTAAACGGTACCCCCGTATTCAATACGGGGCAATTCACGTGCCAGTTGCCAGGCCTCAATATCTTCAAACCGTTCAATCTTCATCGCTCTCTAACCTTGAACCGTGAACCCCTGAACTTTGAACCTGAGTAGTTACTTTTCCTGTAACTATTCAGCCACCAAGGCACAAAGACCCAAAGAGAAGATGGATATAAATTGAATAACGGAGTTTTCTCATTAATTTCAATGTGCCATGCATTAAAAAGGCTATTATAAAGAATTAATCCTATAATCTTGGTGCCTTTGTGCCTTTGTGGCAAGATACCTGAGTAGTTACCTTTTCCTTATGACATACATCTGCAAAAATTGCAAAAGTTAAGCAAAAAAAGTTTGCTTTTAAGATGAGAATTATCTATATTTTCCAGGCGGTAAGTCAGAAAAGGAGGTAGCCCTTATGATATTCGAAAATACCGGTGAGTTGAAAAAAGGCCTTCAGGGGACATTGGAGATTGATGGAGATAATGTGAGGATACTGGATGAGGAAAAACTCCAGGGTTCTCTCATTGATGCCCTGATCTATTCTTACGTCTTCAGCTCCCATCATGAGGTTGTGGAAGCTGCCCGGTGGCTGATCAGACGGGCAGGGGCATCTCTCGGCGTTTTTTCCGCATCTATCCAGCCTCTCTATGAGGCGATGGGTCGCAGGGAAGTATCCGGTTTTACAGTGCCGGCAATCAACATCCGTGGCCTCACCTATGATGTGGCCCAGGCTGTCATCCGTGCCGCCATGAAGAACCGCGTGGGGCCTTTTATCTTTGAGATAGCCCGGTCGGAAATCGGTTATACCTTCCAGCGTCCGGCGGAATACACCGTTGCCGTTACCGCTGCGGCCATCAAAACCGGATACCGTGGCCCCCTGTTCATCCAGGGGGACCATTTCCAGGTAAGTGCAAAAAAATTTGCCCAGGACCCGGGGGCGGAGGTTCGGGCAATCAAGGACCTGATCTGGGAAGCTATCGAAGCCGGATTTTATAATATTGACATTGACACCTCAACCCTGGTGGATCTGAAAAAACCCACCGTAGAGGAACAGCAGAAGACGAATTATACCCTGGCGGCAGAGTTGACGACCACG
>Ga0210016_1002806_pt1 | contig 15690 bp, 15 predicted proteins | sample CryGeyCG2014_300_FD_185454 | JGI IMG/M metagenome (GOLD analysis project Ga0210016, IMG submission 185454) | Groundwater microbial communities from aquifer - Crystal Geyser CG02_land_8/20/14_3.00 (SPAdes) (version 2) | ecosystem: Environmental > Aquatic > Deep subsurface > Groundwater | place... | reverse complement strand
CTGTTGAAAATACAATTGGTCGCATAAGACGATATATTCCAAAAGGAACAAGTCTACTTTCAATTACTGATAAAGATATTAAAATTATTGAAGATAAAATAAATAATACCCCAAGAAAATGTTTGGGATACAAAACACCAAAAGAATATTTATTTAAAATGTTAAAATACAAAAATACCTATAAACCTAAGTGGTGCACTTCCAGTTAGAATTCAGGTCGTATTGACATTAATTATAAAAAATCCTATAATACGCGATAATGAGTAGAAAATCCCAATTTTCAAGAAGAGATTTTTTAAAGCTTACATGTGTTGGTGCCGCCACAGCCATACTAACTGCTTGTGGTCCTGGTAGTGCAGATCAAAATAAACTCCCTTCAGAATTGACACCTCTCGGTCAATTAAAATCGCCACCATTTTATATGGTTGACGGTGAACCAAGACCAATGTCAATAGATGAGATGAATTCTATTAATACCCGTCTTGCTACTGTTAATGTCCCTAAATATGGCTACGGCGTCCCCCTTCCTGAGCAGGCTGTTGTCAATAAATGGGGAAATTGGACTATAACGAAAGTCCCCGATTCAACTGGTAATAGTACCATTATCACCTCTGGACCAACGGATTTAAATATAATCAAAAACCACACACTGACAGCAGGCCTTTTTGATATATCCAAACTTGAACAAAAAACTGTTATTGATACAACAAAAACACCAGGTACCAATGCCGTGTTGACAACTTCTGAAATGAATTTAAAAAGATTTCTTAATGAAAAAGAGCTGGATGAGGCTTCCAAGGAGGTTTCTGAGTTGTTTAAATATGGCTCAAGAACTGTTATATCTTCTGAAACTGAGGAAATTATGAACCTTCCTGGCAATGCTTTCTTTATTCATACTTTGGCTAATTCTCTTAATCGAATTGAATTCGTTATTTCAAACAAATTATTTAATCAGGGAAATTCTGACATGAATTCATGGGCTCTTGAGGTCGAAAAGGCAAGAGGAAATTTTTTGGAAAAATTCTTTTCACTTTCACCGGAAGAAATGATGGTTCCTGAAGCTAGAACTGAAACGACTACCAGAGTTAGAAATGAGCTTGCTACAATATTTGCCTCTGATGATTCACCGGAAAAATTTATAGAGGCTCAAGGATTAATTGACTATCTTTTTGTTACCATGTCCTCATTTAAAAGAAAAATCGATTTTATAAGATCTCCTGAGGCAGCGATGTCGATTATTAAGTCTATGAATATGATAGGTGAACTACTTCATTATCCAAATGAGCCTAAAGAAGTACGTGAACAAAAGGATCGGAAAGTTAAAGCGTTTGAATGGTTAGCTCAAAATGATGGTTTGGGAATATGGAATACTGAAGATAGCTATGATATTGATCAAGGGAAAAAAGATTTTTGGATAGATTTACCTGAAGTAAAACCAAGAGCCCTAAATGTTGTCAAACTAAAAACTGATATAAAAACCGATGACAATGGAAAAATTATTGAAACAAGAAATACTTATCGGACTGAGGTTGTTTTACTTTATCCTTCGTCTGGTATTAAGTCAATATATAAGGTTGAAAAAAGTGATGAGTTACCTGAAAATCCCCTATCAACTGAAATAATATCCACGTTAACCCAGCCAGAAACTAAAATCACAGAAGAAGATTTAAAAAAACAAGGTTATACACTTGATAGTAAAGACGAGCCAGAATGGAAAGTCCTTGATATTTCTGAAATAAATAATCGATTTGTAAGACTACATTATATTCCCGAAGACAAAGTTGGATTGCATTGGACCATACCTTTAGAAAAAAATAGCCAACAAAGAGAGGCGTTAACTGCTTCCATAAATTTAAGCGAAGGTTTGTGGAATGATATAAAAATGCTTTTTCATGGTGGCGATTCATATAATTTTCAATCTCTTTTACTTGATACGGGGAAAAACAAAGGTGATATATATGAAAATAGACCGTTTACATGGGCTCAAGATGTGACTGATCTATGGAAAAAAAATATTTCTCAAGGTGTAAGAAAAGTGACAAGTCTAGGTCTTATTTCCCCTCAAGATCTTTTGGCAAAAACACAAACAGGTTTATATATTCCAAAAGAAGAGGGTTTGCAAGATATCGCAAGTGGTTGGTTTTACCAAAGTATAGTTGAAGGACAAAATTTACCTGTTGCATGGGGTAGTGTTACCACTGATAATCCAGTATACGTATTTGATATTACGACTGGGAATATTGTAACTTCGTATAGCAAGGGGGATTTTTTCCATTTTTACCATCTAGACTGGCTGGATACAGCAAACGGAAGGATGCCAATGTTGGTAATTTCTCCGGATAATCATTATGGTATTCCTCTTGATCAAAACAACTTGCAACTAATCAATACTGGCGTTCAAGAAACTAGTAAAAAATTTTTATATCAGTACATTCCTTGGATTGCAACAGCCTTTCTCGCTGGCCCAAAACTATTAAAAGTAGGAGGTTCTATTTTAGGATTTTTGGGCGGGCTATTTAGTGGAGCTTAAAGTATTACTTCTCCACACTGTAGAATTTGACACGATCACTACGGAACATCATGTCCAGCTTACCAGTTGGGCTGTTTCTATGTTTTGTAGCATCTGAATTTAGGCTTCACTATCTATATCACGATCGTATCATAGATACGATATTAAAGTTTAAAAAAAGTTTTTATAGCGTCTTCGTCTTCGATTTTTTCAGCAATAATATATTTCATATATTTTGCGCCTTCAACAATCTTTTTAATCAGGTTTATTTCTTCTTCACATTCATATGGGAAAATATAAACGCTTTTCTGATAACGATAAAAACCAATCTTATTCAAAAACTTTCTTAAATAATCTCTTTTATTTCTTTGAATTTCAGGTACGTCAAAAAATACCATAAACCATTTTTTATTCCATTTTTTTTCTTTTTGTTTTAATTCAAGAAGTGCTTTAATAGAATATTTTATTACTTGCGGATTGTTATCGTTTTTTAAATGTACAAATATCTCGTCATTTTTTTCAACAAGATCAATTATTTCTTTTTTTTCAAGATTTTCTAATGACTGTTTAATTCTTTTTTCATCTACTTCTATCTCTTTAAGTTCTTTTAAAAGCCTTTTAATTTCATCAATAACTAAAGGAAGTAGTGGTCGTCTAAAAGATCCTCCTCCGCTTAAATAAGTCAAACCGATGATTTCTAATATTTTCCAGTAAAGCTGCCCTCTTTTTAGTTTCTGTTTTCCATGTACTATAAGAATAGTATATAACTATGTTACGATCGTAATCAAGATAATAATCTAAAGAAAGATCTATTTTACCACAATAGAATTTGACTCGGCTTGCCCACCAACAATCGCTCTGTGAGCCGTGTATGAATAGTACTGAAAAGGCGAACAGTAAGATGTGGTGAGTAAAATCTTATTTTTCCACACTATAAAATTTTACGCGGTCGCCTCGAAACATCAAATCCATTTCACCGGTTGCTCCATTTCTGTGTTTGGCAATGTATAGTTTAACGATTTTTTTATTTTGATCTAAGATGTCTTCCGTCTCCTGCTCTAAATAAAGAAACATAACCACATCCGCATCCTGCTCGATTCCGCCCGAATCTCTTAAATCAGATAGCTGGGGCTTCCTTGTCCCCCGTTGTTCGACGGCTCTTGACAATTGAGATAGTGCCAGAACCGGAATCTTAAGTTCACGGGCTAAATTTTTCAAATTTTGGGAAACAAAGGAGACTTCGTTGACACGCGAATCAAATCGTTTACCGGCATCAATTAATTGTAGGTAATCAACAATTAAAAGTTTAATTCCTTTCTCCATCATCAGTTTTCTCGCCTTCGTCCTCATTTCAAGAATTGATGAGCCGGGAGTATCATCGATAAAAATTGGCGCCTCGGAAAGATCCCCCATCGCCTCAGTCAACCTTTTGTAGTCATCTTCGGAAAGCCGACCCGTCTTAAGTCTCCAGGCATCAATATCAGCTTGACCGACCAACAAACGGTCAACAAGCTCTTCCTTACTCATCTCGAGTGAAAAGAAGCCAACCGGCGTTTTATTTTTTGTGGCCGCTTGAAGGGCAATATTCAGGGCCATCGTCGTCTTACCTATTCCCGGGCGAGCTGCCAATATCAATAGGTTTGAATCCTGCATTCCGGCCAATTTTGTATCAAGGTCGATAAAACCGGTTGAAACTCCGCGAAGATGAGAGCCTTTTTTGACAAACTCCTCGAGCCTTTCAAAGCTTTCCGCCAATACTTCTTTCAGCTCAATAAAATCACGATGAAGATGTTCTTGGGAAAGGGCAAATATTTCCGTCTCGGCGTCATCAAGCATTTTTTTTACATCACCTTTCGTATCAAAAGATTTTTCGACTAATCGGGATGACATTTGAATTAATTTTCGTTTAACAAAATGATTTTTAACAATTCTTCCGTATTGTTCAATATAGGCAGAGGTTGGAACGGCGTTAATCAAATCCGAGAGGTAATTTTTTCCACCAATCTGTTTCAGTGAATCGGTTTTTTTTAATTCATCCTGGATGGTGACAACGTCGATAGGCTGTTGTTTTTCAAAAAGGGTTATCATTGCCCCGTAAATTAATTGATGTTCGCGGGCGTAAAAATGTTCGGCCTTGAGAAATTCAGCCACTAAATTAATAGATGTCGAATCAATAAGGACAGCTCCCAAGACTGATTTTTCGGCATCTATATCCTGAGGAGGAGTTTTGAGGACATCACTTGTTGTGGCCATATAGAGATTAGGAAATTAGTAGAAATTGATGGAAATTAATTGTTTCAGAACAACAAATCTCAATAAATTTCTATTAGTTTCGATAAATTTCTTGTTAAATTTCGAGGACGACCACCTTCATCTCCTGCTCGACTTCTTCCTTCTTATAAACCAATTTCGGTAAAGCAACAGGATTATCTAAACCAAATTTCTTTGTAAAATCTGAGACTGGTGCTAATTTATCTGAGCCATAATGCATTGGAATTACAATTTTTGGCTCTATTTTTTTAACTAAGCTAACCGCCTCATCGGAATCGATTGTATATACTCCCCCAACCGGGACCATAAGAATATCTACTTCACCAATCAACTCCAAAAAACTTTCCTCCGGAATAAGTCCTAAATCTCCACAATGAAGAACAGAAATTCCTTCTGCTTCAAATTTATAAAGGATATTCTCGCCCCGCTCACTCCCTCCAGTTTTGTCATGAAAAGACTGAAAACTAAAGATTCTGACACCCATTTTTTCAAATTCACCGGGCATATCTATGATGAGAGGTTGAAGATTAGAATCCGGAGACTGGACGGCTTTGGTGTTATTATGATCCTTGTGCTGATGAGAGACTGTGACAATATCCGCTTCAGTTTTTGGAAATTTTATTCCCACCATCTCAGGGTCAAAAGGATCAGTGACAATCTTTGTAGTCTTAGTCTTAATAAGAAATGATGAATGTCCAAGATATTTAATTTCCATAAGTGTTTAAAAGAATATCAAAAGCCGGGGGAAATTTCAAATGACAAATGATAAATAATAACTGAACTACAAATAACAAATTTTAATTTTTAAAACATTTAGATTTTGGAAAGAGCTCACTCTTATTGACAAAACCACATTGTAATACATCAATTAATATTTTTGATTACCCTGATTTTATTTATCCTGATTTTATTGTCTTTATCTTTTTTTTACGAATGTATCAATCTATCAATAGATTGATACATATATGAATGTTTATAGAACGATGAATCGTTCCACTACTATAAAAAACATATCTTTGTCAAAGAGTGTGAACTCTTACTTTAATTATTTTATTATTTGTTTATTTAATTATTTATTGGCTTATTGGTCGGATTTGTAGTATTGGTAATATTTATTTTATTTACATATTTGTGCCTTTATCTTCTCCTGCTGGTCTTGAGGAAGTTTGACTATCTGCTCGATTACCTTTCCAATTGTATTTTCATAAACGACGTTTGAAACTAAAGAGCCGGCATCAGAAGTTAATTTTGTCAGAGTATCGGTCGCCTCCCCTAAGACTATTCCACCCATATCCTCAACTTTTTTTATTGAATCTTTGATGATATCATTTCCTTGTATTTGCTCAATTATTTTTTCCTGAGTCGGCAATTTAATCTCCTGAGATTTCCCTAAAATGCTGGGAATTTCTACCTTCTGTTTTGTAAATATCTTATCTAACAAAATACCCGTTCCAATTAAGGTAACTAAAAATAATACTTTAAAAAGCGCCGACCGATCTGATTTTTTTTCAAGAGGTTTGATGATCATTTAATAAAAGGTAATAAATCGTCTTTATCAAGAAGTTTCGATACGCTACAATTTGCAATCATAGCCAAACTTGGTTGATGGGAAAAACCGATGTATTCTACAGTTATCCCTTTTTCTTTAGCTTTTTTGATTGCTGGTAGTAAGTCAGTGTCCGATGAAATTAAAATAATATGATCACAAAGTTTTTCGTATGTAGCAACTAGCATATCAACAGCTATGTTAACATCTACGCCCTTTTCATGATAACGCCCATTGGATTTTAAAAGATAGCCTAGGGAATATTTTATCTTGTGTTTTCCAAGATGTGATAACAATTTCCTTTGATTATCAAAAAGAATTTGAGTTTTTTTTGTTCCATCAGTTTTTATTTTTCCAATATAATATATAGTCATATTTATAACATTCTTATTTGCTAATTTGATACCGAATTCAGAAAAATTAAAATTAAGAAGATGATTAAGCTTTAAATCTTTCAGCTTAAAATAAAAATTGCTACCGTCAATTAAAATGATTGCCTTTTTCTTCATAAAACTATTATATATCTTTTACCTAAAAAAAAATCCTGCGAAGACTTTTTCAAGTGTCGCAGGTGTTTTTAGTAACTTAATTATATAACAGTCAATTTTTCTTGTCAATATATATTTAGCTTGTTGTATACCTCTAAACTTTTGTGTGGGTGAATGGATGGATGAGTTCCGTACCCAAATTGTTAATTATCCCACCCTTTAACTCACTATATTATAACTTATTTTGTTTAACCCACAAATATGTATGTACAGCAGGAAATGCCACACAATCGTATATTAAAGCATTTAATGTTCCACAAAACAGATACCATTCAGCCACAGTTCTAGCCTCAAGACTAAAAAAGAAAATTCATAGATTAGATCAACTATATTATGAAAATAATGGTCTTAACGCCAGATGCCTTTCTTCTATAAACTTCACCCATATCCAAATATGATCACAAATTGAGTTAACGGCCGTCGCAAATAGGTGGCCACTTTCGTTTTTATCAGCTACTTACTTATCTGATAGTTTCCTTCTTCTCATCCTATTTTTGATATATTGTTCAACTGCTTCCATTGAAGTTAGCCAGTTTCTTTTTTCTTTATAAGCTTCAAGTTTTCCTGATCGTGCCAATAAATTAAGATATTTTTCCGAATAGGGAGTTTTTTTGGAAATTATTGATAATGGGAAATAATTTTCTTTTTTTTTGTTTTGGGGTAATAGAATTTTCAAATATATATTGAGTGATCTCTCAACCGATTGAGCAATAAAATTAATAAAAGGCAGATATTCACCCTTGTCAGCTTTGTCTAAAGCATCATAATAGCGTTTTCGGTCATTTTTTAAAATCATCGCTATTGGATAACCTTTTTGCATAAGAATCAAATTCATCACCAGCCTTGCCGTCCTTCCATTACCGTCAAAGAATGGATGAATAAAAACAAGCTTGTGGTGAATAATCGCGGACAGTTCGATATGATGAAACTTTTTTTCATTATTTTTTATCCATTTTATCAAATCTTCCATCAAAGCTGGGATTTCTGAAGAATCTGGCGGTGTATGGCTGGAGCCGGTGATGATGACGTTACCGTTTCTATACTTTCCGGCTTCTTGCTTATCAGTCTCTCTTACAATCAGGCTTTGAATGCTGCGGATAAATACTTCTGATATTGTGGAGCGTTTATCTTTTTCAATAAAATCATAAAGGTAATTTAGGGCTTCATAATGATCTTTTGCCTCAAGATGATCTTTCAATGACTTCCCTTTTATTGTTAACCCCTCTTGGATAACTAGAAATGTCTCCTTAAGAGTTAGTCTATTACCTTCTATTGCATTAGAATTGTAGGTCATCTCAATCGCAAACTGTTCTCGTAGCTTTGCAACGGATGACGGTGGCAAAGGACGAAGGTTTTGTAAAAGTCTTAATTTGTTATCTACTCTTTCTTTTAAATATTTTTCTAAATATGGCATATCTTTATATTTACACTATCCCATATTAAAAATCAAGTGATTAAAATAAAAATTACTATCGTCAATCAAAATGATTGCTTTCTTCTTAATAAAACCATTTATATCTTCTACCTTAAAAAAATCCTGCGAAGACTTTTTCAAGTGTAGCAGGTGTTTTTAGTAATTCAATTACTTAATGACTAATTTTTCCTGTCAATACATATTCAGTTTGTTACATCGCTCTAAACTTTCTATGGGTGATCGAGGGGATTTGAACCCCCAACATTCGCCTCCACAGGGCGACGCTCTACCAGTTGAGCTACGACCACCAGTGGTTATATTATAGCTTAAACACTTTTAAAATAAACAAATAATCAATTGACAACAATCACAAATTGTTAATATTGATTTCACATTCTTTTAGCGGCCGTTGAAAAGAATGTAATTAATGATTGAATTATTGATTGATAGTCTTTATCTAATTTCCCTATTTACTTATTTGTTTATTAGGATGCTTTGCTATAATGAATAGAATTGCTCTGATAGTTTAATAGCTCACCTTCTCTAAAGTTGCGGTGGGTGAATAAAACAAATGGATATGCCCAAATAGTTTAGTGGTAAAACACCCCGCTTAGCGGGGAGACTGTGAGTTCAGAGTTCTTTTATAATATTAGTATTCAGATTATTGCCCAAATAGTTTAGTGGTAAAACAAGCCCTTGGTAAGGGCTAGACTGTGGGTCCGATTCCCACTTTGGGCTCATTATATTCTACGTTTATATCATCAAGTCTTCAAAAACTAATAAATACTATATCGGCTATACTAATAATTTGGAAAGAAGGTTATTTGAACATAATCACAACAATACTCAATCTCTGAAAAACAAAGGCCCGTTTATTTTAATTTATAAAGAACAATTTATTAACAAACTCGATGCAACAAAAAGGGAAAGGCAAATTAAATCTTATAAAGGTGGTAATGAATTTAAAAAGCTATTGAATATTTAGTAGTAAAACCCCCCGCCACGGCGGGGAGATTGTGGGTCCGACCTTTACCTCCGAAGTTTCAACGTAGGAGGTTTATCACTCTCACTCAGAGCTCAAAAAATATTTTTTACGCGGCTTTTACTCTTCTTTTAAGCTTTCTTATGGCTCCGCGCATCCTTTTTCGAAGTGGAAGTTTTTTTATTTTTTTAGACATATTTATATAAATGAGTAATGACAACCTATCACTACCCACCGCTTTAAGGAGTGGATAGTGATTTTTAGTTTTCTTTTGTATTAGAATGATCTTCTTTCTTCTCTTGGTTTGGCGATGTTGACGACAATTGCACGACCGTCGACCTCTTTTCCACTCATTTCTAGGGCTTTTTGAGCGCTTTCAGGAGTAGCAAAAGTAACGAAACCAAATCCTTTTGATCTTTGTGTCTCTCGATCCATAATAACGACCGCTTCAGTTACCTCTCCATATTGAGAGAATAATTCTTTAAGCGAATCATTATTGATTGACCAAGGCAGACTTCCTACGAAAATTTTATTTTTATCCATTATATATAGTCACCTCCAATCTTAGAATCTGTTAAAAACAGTCTACGAAGTTTATCCGAACAAAATAGTAGTAGATTAATATTCATTTAGATCTTTTAGCGAAAGATTGTTTAAAGTATAACAGATATATAATGTATATACTAATAATATGGATACTTTAGAGATTCCCCAACTTTGCCCAGCTTGTCAGTATAAAATCCAGGCTGATTGGTTTTTCTGCCCAAACTGTGCCAAAGAATTAAAAGAAAAAATACCGGAAATTTCTCTTGGCAAACAAATCCTTATTTATGCGGTCAGTTTTTTTCTCACCCCTCTCGGCTTGGGCTGGGGCTTAAAATATGTAAAGTCAGCTGATAAAAAAATAAGAATGATTGGAATTATTTCAATAGTTTTGACTGTTGTATCAATGATTTTGATGATTATTTCGGCAAAAGGTTTTATCGATCAATACGCTAAGTTGCTGAACAATTTAGTTCCATCTTATTAATTTCAGCTTTTTTTCAGAAAAAATATTATAATTATGAAAGGTTAGTTGCCTTACCAAGTAACCAAGTAACCAAGTAACTAAGTAACCAAGTAACAGTTTAAATAAAAATTATGATGCACTACTGGGGCTATGATTCAGGGTTGTATTCAGGTTTTTCGATTTTAGGTTTTATTTTTCAGATTTTTTTCTGGGGTTTGATTATTATGTTGATTATCAAACTTTTCAGACACGGTTCCAATTCACACTGTTGCCAACATCAAATGATGGAAGAGGAAACCGTTGAAGACAAAAGTCTTAGCATTATTAGAGAAAGGTACGCCAAAGGCGAGATTGATAAAAAAGAATTCGAGCAACTGAAGAAAGACCTAAACTAAATAATGTGCTCCAAGACTTTTGGGACGATTTAAGGCTGCTTGGGTGATGGCAAGTGCAACTTCTGTTAAATTTGATGCTTCGATTAATTGAAGTGAGACTCCATCTTTAGCTTTAATTTTTCCAAGTTGAATTTTATAATTTTTAAAAATTTTTAGGGCCTCAAGCATTTTGCTTTTGTGTCTGACAATCCCCACCTTCTCCCACATAATTTTTTGAATGTCAGATTTTATTTTATTTAATATTTTTTTGTTATTTTTGTTTAATTTAATTAAAATTTTTGAATATTTGAATTTTTTATTTAGAATTTCGAATTTAGAATTTCGAATTTTCTTAATGTTATTTCCTGCTCTTCTCCCCCACACCACCCCCTCCAACAACGAATTGGACGCCAATCTGTTTGCCCCGTGGACTCCTGTCCTTGCCACTTCACCGACGGCAAACAAATTTTTAACCGACGTTTTTCCGTCTAAATCCGTCACCACTCCCCCACACTGATAATGGGCGGCCGGTGTAATCGGGACATTATCTTTTGTTAAATCATATCCATAGGTTTTTAATTTTTTATAGATATTTGGCAATTTTCTGATAATCTCTTTTTTGTCTAAATGAGCCATTATTAGATATACCTCAGAAGTTTTTTGTTTTTCAAAAACCGCCCGGGCCACAATATCCCGAGGAAGAAGTTCATCGACAAACCTTTTACCTTTTTCATCAACCAACCAAGCTCCTTCCCCACGAAGTCGTTCAGATAATAAAAATAATGGTGAAATATCTGCTTTAAAAGCAGTCGGATGAAATTGGACAAATTCTAGATCTTTCGTTTTTGCACCGGCTCTTTTAGCAATTGCAATTCCATCCCCTGTGGCAACCTCCGGATTTGTCGTCCACTGATAAACCTGACCCGAACCTCCTGTGGCCAAAATTACCGCTTTAGCCAAATATTGAATAACTTCATTTTTGTTTAAAATAACTACTCCGTAGCAAATATTTTTTTCAACAATCAAATCAACAGCGTTTGAATCTTTGAAAATCTTTATATTTTTATTTTCAGAAATTTTTTTAAGGAGTGTTTTTTCGATATCAGCCCCGGTAAAATCGGTCGTGTGAAAAATCCGTGGCAATCGATGGCCGGCTTCAAGCGAAGGCTTAGCATCAAACAAAACCCCCTGAAGTTTAAGCCAACTATGGGCATTATGACTATCTTTTATCAGCAGAGAGACCGCAGATTTTTTATTATGGAAAGCCCCCGCCTTCATTGTGTCTTCAATATGCCAATCTGCCTGATCACCCTTTCCTATCATCGCTGCCATTCCACCCTGGGCCAAATTTGTTGATGAGTCAGAAGGATTTTTTTTTGTAAAAATCGCAACATTACCGGAATTACTTAATGTAAGTGCAGTTGTCAGACCGGCTATCCCCGATCCGACGATAATATAATCAAAGTTGTTTTTCATTTGTTAGAAACTTATAATAGTACACGCCAGAATAAATAACAAATTTTAATGACTCAGCAACGCAAATTTTTCAGAAAACCTACAAAACCCTGCCTGCCGGCAGGCAGGTGAAAAATTTTCTTTTGCTTGCGTCATTTTAGATAACAAAAGCGGGACGCTTAATTTTTTTCGACTTGGGAGTCCCCGAAAAGGGGAGGGTTCCCACGGAGAAATAAAATTTAGTGTCACGCTTTAAATTTTCAAAAATATGAATGACCAACAACTAATTTCCGAAATCAAAAAATGGAAGAGAAAGCGCGGTGCTTTAATCCTTGCCCATAATTATCAAGTCCCGGAAATTCAGGACGTGGCCGACTTTGTTGGCGATTCACTGGAGCTTTCAAAACAAGCAGCCAAATCTTTTGAGAAATTAATTGTCTTTTGTGGTGTTCATTTTATGGCTGAATCAGCGGCTATTTTCTCCCCGGAAAAAACGGTTCTAATCCCCGATCTTGGGGCAGGCTGTTCCTTAGCCTCCTCGATTGACTCCGATGAACTGCGAAGATGGAAAGCTAAATATCCCGATGCCGTGGTTGTCAGCTATGTCAACACAACCGCCGGAGTTAAGGCTCTATCAGACTATTGTTGTACCTCGTCAAACGCCGTTGCCGTCGTTAACTCAATTGCCAAAGATAAGCAAATTCTTTTTGTTCCTGATATGTTTTTAGGAGCTTATGTACAGAAAATGACCGGCCGGGATTTAATAATTTATCCTGGTCAGTGTCACGTCCACGCCCGCGTCCGCCCCGAAGACATTTTAAATAAAATAAAAGAAAAGCCTGAAGCCGATTTTCTTATTCACCCCGAGTGCGGTTGCGTCACTAACTGTATGCATTACGTCGCCAATGGAGATATTCCAGCGGAAAAAACTCATATTTTGTCTACAGGTGGGATGATGAAATATGCAAAAGAATCAAAGAACACAGATTTTATTGTGGCCACTGAAACCGGAATTATTCACCAGCTTAAAAAAAATAATTCTAAGAAAAATTTTGTCCCGCTTCGCGACGATATGATTTGTCAATTTATGAAAATGATCACCCTACCAAAACTTTTAAATTCTCTGATTAATTTGGAATTTGAAGTCAAAGTCCCGAAAGATATTGCAGAAAAAGCCAGGGTACCAATTGAAAGAATGTTTAAAGTTTCTAATAATAACCAAGATACAAATTCCAAGTATTTCAAACAATTCGCCAGCCGGCGAACCAATTACCAATAATCAATAATAAAAACTATATTTGTTCAATTGGTAATTGAATATTAATTATTGTTTGTTTCTTGTAATTTGGTTATTGGTTATTTAAATTAAATTATGAATATCATTGTTAAACAATATTTCGACAAAAGCCACTTCCTAACAGTCAAAAACAAAACCTACGCTCAAACCTGTCTTGAACTTTTTAATTTCCAAATAAAAAATGATTTGGTTGAAAACGATATTACCTCAAAAATAATTTCCGGAAAATACAAAGATACAAAAGCACAAATTATTTCCAAACAATCCGGCGTTGTTGCCGGTATTGAAGAAGTAGTTTATCTGATAAATGAAAAAACAAACTTAACTGTTAAACAAAAAATTAAAGATAGAGAAAAAATAAAAGGTAATGATTTGTTACTTGAATTAACCGGTAGCCCTTTAGAAATTTTAAAATATGAAAGAACGATATTAAATATTTTGCAGCGAATGTCCGGCATCGCCACCCTGACTAACCGTCTAATCACTAGTCACTGTTTGACGACTCCCCTCGCCACTACCCGCAAGACTTTATGGGGATTACTCGACAAAAAAGCCGTATCAGTTGGTGGCGGACTGACACACAGACTTTCCCTTTCTGATGAAATTCTTATCAAAGATAATCATATCGGACTATGGGCTAATAAATTTAAGGTTTCAAGGTTTGAAAGTTTGAAGGTTATAATGGATAACATAAGGAACAGCTCAGTCAAGAATCCTTTTGAAATTGAAGTGGAATCAGAAAAAGAAGCGATTTATTTAGCTAATTATTATTTTGAAATAGATATTACTGCCCCATTAATAATTATGCTTGATAATTTTGAGCCTCTTGACGCTTTAAGAACGATTAAGACTATCCGCAATCAACATAAGTCGACAGAATTGGTTTTCGAACTTTCCGGCGGAATCAACGAACGCAATATTAAAAAGTATGATCAAGTCGGCGCCGACGTCATCTCTCTCGGAGCCCTCACTCATTCTTCCAAAGCCCTGGATATATCTTTAAGTCTATCGTAGTGGAATGATTTATCACTCCATAATTTACATTCAATTAAGCTTATTTTTTTAAGAAGTTTTTTTAATGATTTCAATAACTTTTTCTTTTAGTTCAGGAAGATTTATTGTGATTGTTTTCCATATAAGATCAAGGTCAACATTAAAATATTCATGTATGAGATTATTCCGTGTTCCTGTTATCTTCTTCCAAGGCACATTAGGGTATTTTATTTTTAGTTCATTACTAATGTTATTAGCTGCTTCGCCTATAATCTCAAGCATTCTAATAACAGCATTTATCACCACTTCATCTTCAGAAAAAGCCTTCTTATCCATTCCGTTTGTAAACATAGAGATTGAATTTATGGAATCAAGAATATGATTGAGGTAGACTTTGTCTTTAGCCATATAAAATTTTAGCGGTTCTTAAAACTTCGTCTTTCAAATATTTATTAAGGCTATTTTTCGTTACTAAATCAACATTTTTTTTCAGTATTTTTTCTAGTTCATCTTGAATATCAACCATATCAAATAAAGTTTTATTATTTTCAGGCTTGAATTCTATCAATAAGTCTATATCACTTTTAGAATTTGATTGATTCTTTGCATAAGAGCCAAAAATGCCTGCATATGATATATCATTTCTTTTGAAAACATCAATTAATTTTCCAGTAATTTTTTCGTTAAAAATACCGTTTTTCATACAATAAATTATATCACAAAGCGGACAAGTCAAACAGGTGAATGAACCTCGGAGGTCTCAAGTTCATCCAGTGTGGCTTAGCCATTAATTCACCTTTTTGCTATACTTACTGTCTTATGAATCCTTCGTTGCTACAAGTATTAATTTTATTTTTCACCGGTCTATTTGCCAGTCTTTTTGGTTCATTGGTTGGTGGAGCTGCCTTTATTACTATTCCTATCATGGCTTCACTTGGTATTCCTCTACCGATGACGTTGGCCGCCAATACATTTGGCAACCTTGGAATAAATATCGGAGGATTTAATAAACTCCACAAGGAAGGATTAATCAATTATAAACTTGGTTTGTATTTGGCTTTTTTTGCTTTCTTTGGATCGATGTTTGGATCAGACTTAGTACTTAAGACACCTGCAACTTATATAAAAGTAATTCTTATTTTTGCTTTAATTATTTCCCTTTTTTCATTATTTATTAAGCCAAAAAAAGGAATTATTCAAGGTAATAGTAAAAAGATTAGTATTGTTGGCTGGATTTTTGGTGCTATTTTAGCGATGATTTTAGGGGCATATGCCGGTTTTTTGGGAGCAGG
>Ga0210016_1002796_pt1 | contig 15718 bp, 23 predicted proteins | sample CryGeyCG2014_300_FD_185454 | JGI IMG/M metagenome (GOLD analysis project Ga0210016, IMG submission 185454) | Groundwater microbial communities from aquifer - Crystal Geyser CG02_land_8/20/14_3.00 (SPAdes) (version 2) | ecosystem: Environmental > Aquatic > Deep subsurface > Groundwater | place... | reverse complement strand
TTTACTTTCTTGCCAAATCTAAAATGAACGCTGACTGAACCCCCTCGTTGGCTTAAACCGTGAACTTCTGAAGCGCGAAAAAATCTGCCTTCTTTAATTGAGGCATAACTCAAAACTTTTTTTAGAGTGATTATTCCCTGGCCTCCAACGCCAGTTATCAAAATATTCATTTTTCTAATTCACCGATATAAACGCAGGGGTGGCGACAAATTATTGCGGCCGCCTCTTTTTTTGAAATAAATTCCTTAATTCTTTTCTCTAAAGTTTTATTTTGTCTTACTGGATCTAAGACAATGTTTTTTATGCCAATCGCCCGAAGGAGTTTCTCGATTTTAATTTCTGCTTTGCCGTCGTGTTTTTTAAATTTCAAAGGCGTGCCCGGATGCGGCTGTCTGCCAGTCATAGCAGTGATGCCATTATCAAAAATAATTATTAAAGGGTTAGAATTATTGTTAACAATATTGAGAAGCCCGGGAAGGCCGGCGTGAAACAAAGTTGAATCGCCCATGAGCGCAATTACTTTTTGATTGGTTGCTTGAGCTATTCCGTGAGAAACGCCAACCGAAGCAGCCATACAAAGCAAAATGTCTTGTAATTCAAATGGCGGATAGTAGCCCATCATATAACAGCCGATGTCACCGACAAAAATCACTTTTTTAGAATCAACTGCATTTTTAAGAGCGGAAAATATAGACCAATAAGGGCAACCCTGACAGAACCTCGGTGTTCTTTTTACTAAATCCTTTTTTATCTCTTCAGGTTTTTTGTATTTTCTTTTTAAAATTTGAGCTAAAACCTCGGTTATTTTATCGGGATTTAACTCATCAACCGGCTCTAATAAATTTTTTCCTAAAATTTCTATTTTTTCATTCGTCGTTCCGACTTCAACTTTTATTTTCTCTTCAATTAAACCGATTACTTCTTCAACAACCAAAACTTTCTTTTTATTTTCTAAAAACCGGCGGATTTTCTCGGCTGGCAAAGGATAAAAAGTGTCAATTTTTAAAACATCTAGAGAGACATTTAAATTTTCTAAAGCTTCAAGACAATAAAGATAGCCGGCTCCGGAAGCAATGACGCCGAGATTTTTTAATTTTCCTTTAATGACGGGGTTTAACTTGGTTCTATTAAGATAATTTTCTATTGGTTTTTTTAAAGCTAAAAGTTCTCTTTTTTGAGATAAAACCATTGGCGGTGCCGTGTTAAATCTTTTCAAGTCCTTTAGAAACTTTCCTTTTGTTTTTGCGCTTGGTATTTTACCAACTTTTACAGCCGCAGTTTGATGAGCCACTCGGGTGGTTGTCCGAATAATGACTGCTTTTTGAAACTTTTCAGAAATCTCAAAAGCTAATTTGGTAAACTCTTTGGCTTCCGACGGATCAGCCGGCTCTAAAGTTACGAGATTCAAATTTTCAATAAAAACTCTGGAGTCCTGCTCTGATTGAGCTGAAGAATGACAGCCGGGGTCATCAGCAATGATGATTACTAACCCGGCTCTTGGTCGGGTATAGGCAATCGGAATTAAAGCATCCATAGCCACATTAACACCAAAATGCTTCATTGCCACCAAAGCTCTTACTCCGGAATAAGCCGCGCCAGCCGCCGCTTCTAAAGCCACAATCTCATTAGTGGAATACTCCATATAAATACGATAAGCATCCTTTATTCCGTAAAAGAGATCACCAATCTCTGAAGCCGGTGTGCCGGGATAAGTAGCCACAAAGCCCACCCCGGATTCTAAGGCTCCCAAAACAATGGCTTCATTTCCCAGAAGAGGAATTATTGCGTTTTTTTGAAAAATTTTTTCCATTTTCCTTTTATTTCTTTAGCAATCTGATATTCCTCATCAGTAGGAATAACTAAAATTTTTGTCTTTTTTAAAAAACTCAAATCTTTTAAAATCAAATTTCTGGTTTTGGGAAGACCGGCGCCAATCTCTCCACTGAAAACAATTGCGTCAACCTTGCCTTTTAAGACGCCGAAATAAGCCGAAATATATTTTTTAATCCGGTAAATAAAAATTTCTACTGCTAATTTTGATTTTTTATCTTTTTTCGTCAAAATTTTTTTAAAATTAGTAATGCCGGCGATTGCTTTCAAGCCGCTTTCTTTGTTGAGAATCTTTTCTAAATTTTTTATTCCGATTTTTTTGGCTAAAAAAATTAAAATTCCCGGATCAAGATCGCCAGCCCGGCTCATCATTACTAATCCTTCTAAGGGTGTAAAGCCCATTGAAGTATCAATGGGCTGGCCATTTTTAATCGCGGCCATCGAGCATCCTCCACCGAGATGCAGAGTAATCAGATTTAAACTCTTTAAAGGTTTTTTCAAAATCTCTGAAGTTTTTTGAGTTAAATATTGGTGAGAAATGCCATGAAATCCGAATCGTCTAATTGAATATTTTTTTCTTAGAAATTCCGGCAAAGGATAAACTTGGGAAACCAGCGGCAAATCTTTAAAAAAGTCGGTGTCAAAAACAATCAGATGTTTGGCTTTGGCGAATTCCTTTTTAGCCGCTTTAATTCCCAAAAGTTCGAATGGGTTATGAAGCGGTGCCAACTCGGAAATTGGATGAACAACTCGATGGCCGATGAATTCAATCGATGAATGGCTATTTTTAATTTTTTTTAATTCGTCTCTCAAAACTTTTTCAGCCAAACTTTTTTTATAATACTCTTTTCTGTCCTGGGAAATTAAATTCAGATTTTCGTCAAAAATCTTCCATTTGACTGATTGAGAACCGCAGTTAAGAACTAAAATCATAGGCAATTTTTACGACTTTATAAGATAACCCGTACCTTTTTTAAAAATCCCAGCCGCATTTCCTTCATCAGAATCAAGATGAACGCAAAGATTATACTGAGAACTCACTCTTACTACCACATTGTTAAACAAAACAGATCTTTTACCTTTTGCCAAAACCGAAATAATATCTTTGTGTTTTAAGCCAAACTTTTTGGCTTCATTAGGATTTAAGTGTAAGTGTCTTTGAGCAACAATCACTCCTTCTTTGATTTTTAATTTTCCTCTTGGACTTTTAATTTCAATAGCCGGAGTGTTTTTTAAACTGCCGGAGATTCTGATGACCGGTTTTATTCCCAGATTTATGGCATCAGTCACTGAAATCTCAACCTGAGTTTTGTCGCGGAAAGGCGCTACTACTCTGATTCTTTTTATTGACTTATCTTTGTTTATGATTTCAACCGTTTCTTCGGCGGAAAACTGCTGCTGTCCTAATTTTTTAAGAAAAGTCGGCCGACTTTTCTTAAAAAGAGTCTTAAAATCTTTTGAGGTTAGATGGGTATGCCGCGCTGAAATTTCAATTGGAACTTTGATAATTTTTTTCTCCATCAAATTTTTATTAGCCAGATAGCCAGCCGCCGTCGATTACCACGGTGGAGCCGGTCATATAAGAAGAATCGTCTGAGGCCAAAAACAAAACTAAATTACTGACCTCCTCTGACCGGCCAACTCGACGCATTGGAACTCTAGCCAACATTGCTTCCATCATTTTAGGATCTTGCTTAACCGAACTAATCATTGGCGTTTCAATCATTCCCGGGGAGATGGCATTAACTCGAATATTGTAAGGCGCCAATTCTACTGCCAAAGCCTCTGTCATTCCTGCAATACCGCCTTTGGAAGCGCAATAATGGACAATGTTTGGCATTCCTACTCCTTGCTGACCCATAGCCACTGAGGCAATATTGATTATCACACCTGATTTTTGTTTGACCATTTCTTTGGCTGTTGCCTGGGCGCATAAGAAATACCCTTTAAGATTAATGTCCAAAGTTTTATCCCAGTCTTCTTCAGTTAATTCTAAAAAGGGTTTAAATTGGCAGATTCCGGCATTATTGACCAAAATATCAATCTTGCCAAATTTCTCAATTGCCTTTTTAACCATTTCGTCCACTTCTGATTTTTGAGAAACATCGCATTTTATTGCCATTGCCTCGCCCCGTAAACTCAACTTAGTTGAGTTACGGGGCTCGCCTCCATTTTTTTTAATTTCCTCGACCACCTTTTGACAATCTTCCAAAGAAATATCCGCGACCACCACTTTTACTCCGGCTTTTGCCAAAGTCAAAGCATGAGATCTTCCCATCCCCCTTCTGGCTCCGGTAATGACGGCGACTTTTCCATTTAAATTAGTCATAGTATTTTTATTTTTAAATTCGACCTTTTTACCGAAACCGAAATACGAAATTTACGAATTCACGGTTTCGGATACGAATCAATATTTATTACACTTTATTATACCAAAAGAAAAAGCCTCCACAATAGGAGGCTTTTTCTCTTCCGCATCTATCCGCGTTTCTTATAGAGAATTTAAATCAGCATCAATGGTTTGAAATTCCTGGTCTAAATTACCCATGTCAATACTATCCAATTCCTGATTAATCGCTGAAATAGAATCCTCTTTTAAAGGAACTGGTTGAACAGCCGATGGCGGCTGGCTGGGAGCAGCTGTTGGCGTCACTTCTTGAGTTACAACACTTTTCTGACTCAACCAATACCAAACGGCTAAAAGAATCAGAATCGCTATCAAGCCGACAATAACCAAAATAATGATATTTTTCTTGTTAATTTTTTTCTCTGGTTCTATTTTTGGTTCTTGGGGTTCAATTTGTTCAATTTTTGGTTCAATGTTTTGATCCATATTATGGTGTTGGCTGGGTCGTTGTTGCTGGTTGAGTGGTTGGTATCTCTAATTCATCAACTCTCGGAATCTGAGCCAGAGTAGTCGCAGCTTTCCGCACCGCTTCTCGAGCAGCTTTAACAGCTTCTCGGACTGCCACTAAATCATTATGAAGCGCTTGCCGAATTTTTCCCACATCAGTCCGTAGGGTATTTTCTGTATTAATGGTCGGCGCGTAAACTTTAGCAGCTTGATTTTGAATGGCAGTTCTACTATCGGCAATGGCGGTATTTGCTTCATCAATAGCGGTTTTGACAGCGCTGACATCGCGGCCATTAGCTTGGGCTTTAGCAGCCCGGCTGGAAATTCTTTCTAAAACTTTTTCTAATTTTTCCAGAACATTCAAAAAATGAGCGGTCAGACGTTTATTCAATTCATTAACCTGATTATAAATTCTTTCAACAATCCGCTTTTTATTTTCATCTTTAATCTTTGCTAAGTGGTTTTTCAATTCTGTTCTTTTGGCCTCGATTTGAGATTTCAACTGTTCTCTCTTGGTTTCAATTTGATTCCGCAATTCGGTTTGTTTCTGTTCCATTAAATTCTTTATTTCTGCTCTTTTTGTCTCAAATTCTTCTTTTGTCATTCCGGCTTTTTGCTTAATCTCATCTAAAATATTTGTCTGTCTAGGCTTAACAGGCAAGATAGTCGGCTTCTGCGCCGCTAATAAACCAACTGTCCCAAATGCCATCATTGCCAAAACAATTAAAGAAACAGCAATCTTTTTCATAAAACAACCCAAATTTTAATTAATCGACCTTTATTTTATTTTATCTATCAATAGTCAATTTACAACCGCTTTCTTCGGCTAATTTCTCTAATCCCTGATAGCCAGTAAGTCTTTTGCCATCCGGGAAAATCCAAGTGGGAGTCGCTTCAATGCCTAAAGCCAAACAATCCTTAGGATTTTTAGAGCAGTCAATGTAATTTATGAACCGCCAAGTATCTTTAAAATTAGCTTCTTCTTTTTGGCACCAAGAACACCAATTAGTTCCGTACATTACCGCTCCTTTGCTATTTAGACATTGGGCAAGCGCTTCTAATTGGGGGTTATTTTTGCTGCTCCGCAGGCCTCCCCAAACCAAAAGTCCAACCAGACCAACAACAATGATAATTAAGGCAATTAAAATATTTTTAGTCATTGTAATTCATAGCTGGTTTTTTCTTTAATAACTTTTACTAATTCTTCCCGACTAAGTTTTCCTTTGTACTTAATTATAATTTTACCAGTTTCTGAATCAAACTGGGCATCTAAAACACCAGGAATTTTTTTGATAAATTCCTGAAGAACTCCTAAACAGGCCAGACAACTCAGGCAATCGGTTTTGATTGAAAATTCGTATTTCATAAGAAAAATATTATCACTCCCAACCCAATCATTGCCAAAGGCAGACCCCATTTGGTTATTTTCCGCTCTTCCTGTTGCCATTTTTGGATTTTTTCGGTAAAAGTCTTATTGCTGGCAATCAGTAAAATAATAATCAAAGGAAGAATAAAAAGAAGATTGTAATAAACGAGATAAGCCAAGCCCTTTAAATAAGAGGAATAATCATGAAGCAGTCCCAAAACCATTAAATAAGGTCCGCCTGTGCAGGGAAATTCGCAAAGTCCGACCACCACGCCGATGCCGAAAATCGCCGGTAATGACCCTTTGCCGATTAATTTAGAAATCAGACCAGCACTGCCTTTGGGCAATTTCATCAGCCAATCAAAGGGCAGTCGCGGAAAAACGTCTTTTAAAATATTAAGGACGCCCAAAACTATCAAAAGCGAAGCGCCAAGTTTAGCCATAAATTTAGGCGTGTTAAAGAGATGAAAAGCGCCGAAAATGCCCAGACCGATCAAAAAATAAGAAACAAAAAGCCCAAGAATGTAAACCGCGCCGAATTTAAGAATATTGGAACGAAAAGCGCCGACGCTTAAAAAGAAAGCGATGGTTAAAAGCAGGACGGAAAAAGCGCAGGGGTTGATGCTGTCAATCAAAGCGCCGGCAGTCACCAGAGGAAAAAGCCATTGACCGCCCTTGGATAAATTCCACAAAAGATTCGTGCCGATATTCTGAGATTTTAAAATAAAAACCCCAGCTATAAGAACAACTGCCAAAGCAATTAAAATTATTAAATTTTTGTTCATTAAATAATGATAACACGCCAATCAGATTCTGGCCAATAGCTCGAGTTGAAATTTAGCGGGATTAATGAATAAAATAAAATTATCTCAGTTGCAACAAGAAGTCCTAAACAAAAAAAAACTTCCCTTTAAGAAAAAGGGTAACTTCTTTTTGTAATCTAGTTCACCTCTGATTACGGATAGAGTTTTAGAAGACCGGTAATATCAGGATTTTCAAGGGTTCTTTTAATTATCTCGCCATAATCAGAATAGCCATACATTGTCACTGATGAGCAAGCAGAATCGTAAACGTCAGCCAAACCAACGCCGTGTCCTAATTCATGGGTGGCGATATTCTGTAAATCCATTTTTGTTGCATCAGCTACGGCATCGCCCCACGTCCAATCAGTATCAAACATTATATCAAATTCCACAATGGCTTTGGTGGTTGGATTATACCAGACAGACGTTACGGCGATTACTCCAGCGGTTGGGTAATCCCCGAAAGTAATCGCATTTTTATAATCCTGAACTCCGTAAGCAGCTGTATAATCAACAGTATAAGCATCATTCATTAATTCCTTGCTGGTTGCCGCATCCCAGGTTTCAGCTGAAGCGCTGACAGCAGTGGTAACAAAAGCTTCAGCAAGGCCTTGAGGATTTGTCGGATTTATTTCATAGCTTACCGGTAAAACAGTCCATTTTATTTTTGTTGGTGTAAGAAATTTGTAGCAGGCTGGCGGCTTTGGCGCTTTTGCTCCTTCTAATTTCGCAAAATCTTTTTTCCAGTGAATAAATTCTATTTTTTCAAGACCAGGCGGAGTAGACGCCCGATCACCGCCGATGGCTGGCGATTTCTCTACCGCTACTTCGGCGTTCTCTTTTGCCTTATCAGCGGCTGGAATCATTATTCCGGCTTTAACCACTCCAACCACTCCCAAAACTATCCCCGCTATCACTATGCTGACTAAAAGAAAACTATATTTATTCTTCATTTTTAGAATGATAAAATAACTCGACCTTTAAATTGTTATTATTTTAATCCTCTTTACCTATTTTGGCAATGGAGATTGAATTGTTTTTATTTCGGGAATTTTAGGCATTGTTCCGTCTTTGGGCCGTATCCCTTTTAAAACCAAGAGAGGCAAAAAAGCGCTTAAAACGATGAAAATTATCACTCCGATAAAGAGAGTATTAAAACCAAATCTATAAGCAATTACTCCCCCTAAGGCTCCGGCGATGCCAGCCCCCACTCCTACTGAAGCACCTCTGAGACCCCAAGAAAAAGCTTCTCTGCCTTTATCAACGTGTCTGGTAAAAATGGCGGTATAACCCGGGATGTTCATCCCCATACCCATTGCATAAATTCCTTGCAAAAAATAAATGTGCCAAGGCAGGCGAGAAAAGATATAACCAAAAACCGCTGAGGCAGCCAAAAAATTGCCAATAACAATAAATAAAAGGTCGTCTTTTTCGCCGTGATTTTTATCTAAATATTTACCGGAAGGAATAAGAATAAGGGCTTCTACTATCCAATAAATAGCTGCGGCAAAACCGACTACCTCAATAGTGCCTCCTTTGATATTGTTGGTTAAAAAAATGGCGAAAATCGGCGCCACAAAACCCATCCCGGTAATCAAAGCCAAATCTGAAAGGATTAAAATTTTAATGACTTTATTTATGTTGATAAATTTAAACATATCTTCAATTATGCGTTTTTTTCAAAATTAAACAAACTGCGAAAAACAGAGTGCAAACCAGAATAATCAGCGGCCCCACCGCTAATTTAATTACGCCGGAAAGCAAAATCCCAAAAACACAACTAAAAACACCGAATAAACCCGACCAGAAAATATATTGCCGCATATTTGCGCTGAAAATTCTTGAAGCGGCGGCCGGAATAATGACCAAAGCGCCTATTAATAGAGAACCGACCACTTTTACTCCCAAAGCCACGATAACCGAGATTACCAAAAGATAGATGAGATTGTATCTGCTTATATTTATCCGGTTGACCGTTGCCAAATCTTCAGAAATGGAAGCCAGCATTATTTTGGGATAAATTTTATTTATCACATATAAAACAAAAATGCTTAAAATTATTGAAAGAGTGGTATCCAATAATGACACTTTTGAGATATCTCCTATTAACGCTTCAAGCAACTCCGGTTGCGGAGTAATCAAAAAACCCAAAGCCAAACTTAAAACAAAAATCACGCCGACCAAGGTTTCAGTCGGTAAAAAAGTTTTTTTCTCCAAAAACCAAATTAACAAAACGCCCGCCAGAAGAAAAACAAATGCTCCTAGCGATACATTTAATCCTAAAAGCAGGGCTAAACCAATGCCAGGCAAAGCGACGTGGCCAAGCGCGTCTCCGACCAAAGCCATTCTTTTTGTGAGCATCAATGACCCGAGACAACCAGCTACCCCGCCGACAAAGATTGCAGTAATCAAACTGAATAAAAATTGATTAGTGATGAACATGTTTGTAAAGTTTTATTTCTCCGCCGTAAAGCTGACTTAATCTTTCCGGAGTCAGCGCTTCCTGGGGCGGACCATAGCAAATAGATTCTTTATTTAAACAAAGCACCGAGTCGGCAAATTTATAAACCACGCTTAAATCGTGAGTAATAAGAATTATCGTTAAATCACGCTCTTTTTCTATCCGGCTTAAGAGATTATAAATTGTCTCTTCGCCTTCAATGTCAATGCCGCTTAACGGTTCGTCAAAAAGCAAAATTTCCGGATTGCCGATTAAACTCCAAGCGATTAAAATCCGCTGAAGTTGACCCGAGGAAATTACGCCGATTTTCTTTTTCAAAACTGACAAATCATTTATGCCGACTGATTTCAGGGCTTTGACAATCTGGTTTGAATCAATTTTCTTGAAATTAAAAAATTCCTCTATGCTCAAAGGAATGTTTTTTTCCGGCAGGATTTTCTGGGGAACGTAACCGATTTTGACGTCTTTCTCCCATTTTATTTCTCCTTCAAACGGAATCATGCCAATAAGAGTCCTCAAGAGAACGGTTTTGCCGGCACCATTAGGACCGACAACCACCAAATTTTCGCCTTTTTTTAAATTAAAACTAAGATTATCAATAACTTTTTCGTTATTGAAATTGACGGTTAAATTTTTGACTTCAAGAATGTTTTGCATAACCCTCTTTCTTCAGTAAAATTATTTTCACTTTTTCGCCTTTGTTATAGCCGCCGATTTTTCCGTCAGAGCGAATCACCCGATGGCACGGTATTTTGGGATTGCGGTTTTTGCTTAAAATATTGCCGACGGCTCGGTAGGCCTTTGGCTTGCCAGCTAATTTAGCGACTTTTTTATACGTTAAAACTTTTCCCTTGGGGATTTTAGCAACGATTTTTAAAACCTTCTTCTTAAAACTATTCATTTTCTACCATTGGCTCCTTTTCATTTCATATTTTTTTCTCTCTTGTTCATCTTGAATATATTCTGGTCTTAAATGCCAGTGCCATAGACCATCGCTTCCCAAAAATAAATCTACCATTTCTGGTTTAATATTTGGTGGCAATTTCTTCTGCCAATCTTGATATTCTCCAATAAAACCCTCAATTGTCTGCTCCTCGGGTTTCTCTTCTGACTCCTCGGATTTTTCTGGCTGAGGATTATTTAATTTTTCTATATTTTCCATGATACTGTTTCATTCTGTTATACTCTTGCAACTATAGGTGGTTTACAGATAGCTTAACAAGTGGTATGAATCAAGGCATTAACTTGTTTTCCAGCTTTATTTTTTTCATTATAAATTTCAACGATTTTAGGGGTAAAGTCTGTGATTAGTTCAATATTGGCTTTTTTTACTTTTTCCAATAAATCTTTACTAACTTCCAGCATCCCATCTTGCCCAGTGCCGATTAAAATAATTTCCGGATTTTTTTGAAACAAAGAATCAATTTCCCATTCAGCGATTTTATGAGTGGTATTAAATAATTTTTCAAGTCGCTGGCTGTCTCTTTCACTTACCGAATCTCCGACAATTAAAACCTGCTGGTATTTTTTGCCATCAATTATTATTTCTCCAAATTTAGTGGAATTAATACAGGGCATTTTTTATTTTTATTATAATTAATTTTTTAAAAATTAAAAGACCGAACCTAGTCAAGTGTCTCACGATCGTGAAATACTTGACTAACTAAAATTTACGGCTTACCGAATGGCCGGAGAAATAAAAAAATAGGCGGACTAATCTCACCCGCCTATCTTTAATCCTTCGATTTTACTCAGGGTCAACCCTTCGGCTTGCGCCTAAGGTCAATCCTGAGTTTGTCGAAGGATTGAGGAGTCGATCTCTGGTAAACCTCGACTTATCCCATGGGGCCGGGATAGGACTTACCCCGGCTAAATTACTTAAGCCAAAAAATCTATCAGAGATCGTGTCCTCTCCTCATTTTTATGATAATTTAACAAAATTTGCTGTCAAGATTTACTTGTGAATAACTTGGGAACTACCATTTTACCCCCACACCTAATTAGTATAACAATATTTACACAATTAGGAATATCATCATAATGATATTTAATATCTCTATTGAACAGTTATGTGGAGGAATTGTGGATAATTTCCGGGGCTTGACAAAAGGATAAACGTTCTGCTACAATGACAACATTAGATTCGCGTTAAAATCGGCTTAGTATATAAAATCATAATTTTATAAATAACGCCATTTTGCCCGAGTCGAAAAGGTCGCAAATAATCAATCTATAGCAAAAATGGCGTATCAACAGAATGATGCCGGTTTTCAGCGAAAGATGTATCAGGGAGATTGGAAATGTTCGAAATGCGGAGCCGAAATAAAAGAGCTCCCATTTCAACCAGATCCTGACCGACTTGATCAACTCTTGTGCCGCGACTGTCATCGTGAAAAAAGAATGTCGTTCCGAGGGGGACGATAAAATAAAAAAACACTCCGACTTATCGGGGTGTTTTTTTATTTTATTAAAAGGCCGCCCTGCCGACATTTCTATCGGCACCGGTCGTCCCCGACCCCCAGCGGGTCGAGGCGACCTACGCTCTCGGCATTCGGACCCCGACTGCGTCGGGGACCAAGCTCCGAATGCCTCCGAAGTTGCCGTACGAAACATCGGCAGGGCGTCATGCTGTAGCCAACCCTCTATTCCAAAAATAAAATATTGTCTGAATATTCTGGCTCTATTAAAACAAATTTCTAAAGAAAATCTTTTTGTTCGTTATCGGCCTCGGCTTCGGCTTTTGTCGGATGTATTACAGCGTCGCGGTGATTAGCCGGCGAGTAAACAGTGTATAATAGTTTGAGCGGTTCGGTCGGAAATCAAAGATATAATCAAGGTTGAACCGGGAAACATTGTGCTTACGGATGCGGGAACGCCCAAGTACGCGGTCAGCGTTGAAGCAAAAGCCAAACTTCTCAGATTCATCCCGATAACCACCACAAGAAATTTTGCCGTGGATGCCCAAACCGGTCAGTCGCAGGAATCAACCCCCCGGTGGAGTTTCTTGGTGAAATACTAAAAAGTACTAAGAGAAAATTCAAAAAACGTCCCGCCTAAGCGGGACGTTTTTTGAATTGGCCTAATTTTTGAAAAGAATTTTCAGTTCAATTTTTGCCTGTTCAAAAATTTCTCTTTGATTTGATGACAGATTTTTTCCAGCCCGATTAATGTAAAAATTGAGCATTGACATGGCTGATTGATACGCTGTGCCTTTGCGCCTATTACTTTCCTCAGCCGAGCGTTTCAGCGATTTGGCAATTTTTTTGGGGTCATCCCAAGTAAAAACTCCTTGCTCTAAATCAAGCGCGTTGCTGGTTCGCGTCACTTCTCCGGACCAATACTTTTTTGATTTTTTAACTTTTTTCATTTTAGGATTGACTGTTGTTTCTTTTTCTTCTGGCTTCGGCTTGGTGCACCCGGGCTTCGTCCATTCCAAAATGATGGGCAATTTCATGCCAAACGGTATTTTTTACTATCTCTTTAATGTCTTTCCCATCGCGAGCCCCCGCCTCAATCGGATTTTGAAAGATGGTTATTTTGTCAGGCAGTACCGCGCTGTAGTTCGCTCCCCTTTCCAGTTGCGGCACGCCTTCGTATAAACCGAACAGCGTCCAGCCCGAATGAATATTTAATTTCTTCTTCTGGGCTGGGGTCGGTTCATCTTCAATAACGATTGCCACATTTTCCAATTTCCGCAAAAACTTTTCCGGAATTGCCTTTATTCCCTCTTTGATAATTTTCTCAAACTCTTTCCGATTTAAATTTCTCATTTTCTCTTTTGTGTTTAAATACCAAATAAAAAGCCGGGATTTCTAATACTAATCCCAAAATGAAAAATCCAATTCCAAAATTCATTACTCCCGCACCGAGGCCTATTCCCAATCCCATAAAAAACATCCCGATTCCACAAACCAACCATTCCTCAACGCTTAAAGGTTTTAAGTTTTTCATAAACATTTTTTATTAGGCTCAATCTTTGAATTACTTTCTTTGATAAAGGCCAATCAATTGAGCTTCGCCTAAAATATGGTCTTTCATCTCTTTGTCGACCTTTTTTAAATCTGAACCGGCTTCTAAATCCAAATTTTTATCTAAAGCATAAACTTTGAAAAAATATCGGTGAGTGCCAGACGGCGGACACGGTCCTCCGTAATTTTCTTTGCCAAAATCATTTAGGCCTTGAATTCCTCCTTTGGGCGCCTCATTTTCTTTAATTAAAGAAACTGTCGGCTCAATGTTAAAAACCAGCCAATGCAAAAAAGTTCCCCTGGCTACATCAGGATCATCCACGATTAAAACCAGACTCACGGCTTCTTCTGGCACCTCCTTAATTTCTAAGGAAGGATTAATATCCTGGCCATCACAAGTATATTTCTGGGGAATATAAGAGTTATTGGCAAAAGCCGGACTTGAAATTTTCATAGTTTTTAAGAGATTCGATTCTGGGCTTAATTTAGGGGCGACCTTTGGGGATTAACATCTAATCTTTTATAATTTTAACAATTATTTTTCTTTTTCTCGGCCCGTCTAATTCTAATAAAAAAATTTGCTGCCAAGTTCCTCGAATTATCTGGCCGCCTTTTAGGGGAAGAATTCTTTCCTGTCCGATAAAACCGGAAAGAAGATGAGAATCAGCATTATCATCAATTCTATTGTGCTGGAAATCAAAACCAGAAACCAATTTTTTAAGAAAATCTAACCAGTCCTCCTTCAAACTTTTTTCGTTTTCAGTTAATAAAATACCGGCAGTGGAATGGGGCACAAACAATAAAACCAATCCGTCTTTAACACCGCTTTCTTTTACTATTTTCTCAACTTCATCTGTAATGTCAATCAGCTGATATCTTTCTTGACTTGAAACATTAATCTCGCTAATCATTTTTTCTGGTCTTGAATAAATTTTTCAATTGAGCGGTCATAGGTTCTTTCGGCTTCGGCCGAAAAACAACAGGCCGGAAGCTCAGCCTTTTTAAGATGATGCCTCAAACACTCACAGCAAATCCCTTTTCTCGGACAGCCAGGATAAGTACAGGGGCAGCTTTTTAAATTTTCCTTTTGTCTACATTCCATATTAATCATTATTAATCATTTTACCAAAAAATCGCTAAAATGGCGATAATGGCCAGTCCACTTATTCGCCTAATTTTTTGCCTGGCCTGAGTTTATTGAAGGGTTGGCCAATTTATTTTTGAATTTTTTCTAAATCTTGCGGGTTAAGTTGTAAAAATTTTAAGTAAACTTCCCTTAATAATTTTGCGTCATCTAAGGCATTATGCTGTTTATATTTAGAATGGTCTATGCCTATTTTTTCATAAAAGTTATTTTTATCTCCAAAATAATAACTTTCGGGGGCAATTCCTAAAGCAAACAAAATAGAGGCAAAATCAATCGGTATCCAATAACAAGGATTGTTCTCTAAGCCAAAAAGTTTATACCAGTATATGGCATCGAATTGGTTAATATAACTAACCATAAACGGTTCTTTGTCGCCGATAAAACTTTTAATTTTTTGAATGGCTTCTCCCCGACTTACTTTTGCTCCCCTTAATGTTGGAACGATATTTTCTTTCACCCAATCACTTATTTCTCCTGCGTATTCCAATTCTAAATATAATTCTTCGCCGTTTAATTTTACCAAGCCAATCGAAAGAATCTCGCCTTTATAGGGGTCTAAACTAGAGAATTCCGTATCTACAAAAATAATATTGTCGGAAAACGGTTTTATCATTTTTAAAATAAACTTTTTTGTTTAACTGGAGTTTCTAAATCCCAGTCAGTTCCCCTGCCCTCCAAAACAATCATCGCGTGGAAATCTTGATAAATTTTAACGTTCTTGGCTAGATTTTGCTGAAATAATTGCTGAAGGTGATTATAAAAAAGTTGGTTGCTGATTTTTTGCTTTTTGACTAAACGGCGAGTGTATTCGTCAATCACAAAAATCGGTTTATTGCCGCTATAAAGCAAGATGCTGTCAGCTGTCTCAGGACCAATGCCGGATATTTTGAGCAGTTGTTCTCGACAGGTTTCTAAATCTTGGTTTAAAAATTTTCCCAAAGAGCCGTGATTTTTAACAATAAATTCGCAAAATTGATAAATCCTTTTGGCTTTTTGTTTGTAAAATCCGGATGGTCTAATAAGTTTTTCCAATAATTTTATATCTCTTTTACCGATTTTATAAATTTTTTCAATTGATAAAGCCCTTGCTTCTTTAAGATTTTTTAGGGCTTTTTTCACATTTCGCCAATTAGTTCTCTGGGTCAAAATTGCTCCTAAAGCAATTTCCTCCCGGTCCTGGCTGGTTTTTTCGCTCTTGCACCATTTCCTCCAGAATTCTTTAGGAGAACCGTATTTTCTAACAAAAGAGAGGTAAAGTTGATAGATTTTTGTTTTCATTTTAAGATTGA
>Ga0210016_1002791_pt1 | contig 15741 bp, 13 predicted proteins | sample CryGeyCG2014_300_FD_185454 | JGI IMG/M metagenome (GOLD analysis project Ga0210016, IMG submission 185454) | Groundwater microbial communities from aquifer - Crystal Geyser CG02_land_8/20/14_3.00 (SPAdes) (version 2) | ecosystem: Environmental > Aquatic > Deep subsurface > Groundwater | place... | reverse complement strand
TATTTGATTTAGAAAAAAGCAAATTTTCTCTAATCCGGTCATAAATAACAATAGTGTCATTAACAGAGTAACCTATCACAACTAGAATGGCCGTCACAAAATTGGCATCAATCTCTACACCCTTAAAATAACCCAAAAAAACAAAAAAGCCAACTATGACTAGTATGTCATGAAAAAGAGCGATGATCGCTCCTAGCCCCCACCGCCAAGATTCGGCTGCGCCAAAAAGTCGAGAAATCTTTCTAAATGACCAAGTAATGTAAAAAATAATAGAGGCAAGCGATAAAATAATCGCCCACCAGGCTTTAGAAATTAATTCTTGGCTAATGGTCGGCCCGATGTTGGTAAATTTTATTTCTTCAGGATTTCCTAAAGTTTTTAAAATTTCCTGATGCGTTTTTTCGTCTATTTCTTTTAATTTCAAAATTATTTTATTTTGTTCTGTTGGCGTCACGATTAAACCGCTTAAATTTAAAGAATTTAATTTTTCTTTTATTTTAGCAGGTTCATTTTTTTCGGAAAATTTTACTTCCATTAAAGAGCCGCCCTTAAAATCAACTCCTAACTTTAAACCAAAAAAAATCCAACCTAAAAGAGAAAAAATACAAATAATAATGGAGATCGCAATAAATATTTTTTGATTTTTGACAAAGTCAAACATATGAACTTTATTTTTTGCTCGTGATTTCTATAAAATTTCTGGTGATAATTATAGCGCTAAACATTGAAATAATTACTCCTAAACTTAAGGTGACAGCGAAACCTTTAACCATGCCAGTTGCAAAATAAAAAAGAATAAAACAAACAATTAAGGTTGTTAAATTTCCGTCTCTGATGGCCGGCCAGGCGCGAGAAAAGCCATCTTTAATCGCCTGCCTAGAAATTTTTCCTAAAGCTTTTTCTTCTTTCATTCTTTCAAAAATTAAAACATTGGCGTCAACGGCCATGCCAATAGACAAAATGAAACCAGCAATGCCAGGCAGAGTTAAAGTTACCGGAATTAATTTGAATAAACACAAATTGATTAAACAATAAACAAAAAGACTTAAAACAGAAAGTACGCCTAAACTGCCATAATTTAAAATCATTAAGCAAGCCACGCCCAATAAACCAATTAAGCCGGCGATGATACTTGCCTTGACTGATTCTTTACCTAAAGAAGCGCCAATGTTTTGTTGACTGATAAGTTTAATTGGTAAAGGCAAAGCGCCAGCTGAAAGTCGTGAAGTTAATTCTTTGGCTTCCTCTAAAGTGAATTTACCAGTGATGACTGCTTTGCCAGAAGTAATTGGTTCTCTAACCGTTGGCACACTAATTGGCTGGTTATCCAAAAAAATAGCAATTGGTTTGCCAACATTTTTTGTAGTTAAATTGCCGAAAATTTCTGCTCCTTCTTTATTAAACTCTAAAGAGACTAGCGGCTCATTAGTTTGTGGATCAAAATCAATCAAGGCGCTTTTTAAATATTTACCTGTTAAACCAGTGTAAAGCCAGGAAACAGTGGAGGTCTCGCTTCCCCGTCCGACGGGCTCAGCGCCTTCGGCTTCTTTTAATTCTCTAAAATCAAGAACTGGCGTGGCGCCAATCATTTTAATCGCTTCAGAAACATTTTTAATGCCCGGCAATTCAACAATAATTCTCTGGTCTCCGCCAACTTTCGAAGTCTGAATGGAAGGCTCACTCACGCCAAAAACATTAACTCGTCGCTCAATGACATTTCGCGCTCCTTCCACCGCGTATTCTATTTCTTCTTTTGGAATATCCTTTGTCTCTGCTTCATAAATTAACTGTGTGCCTCCTTTAAGGTCTAGCCCTAAATGAAATCTCTGCTGGCTAAACCATTTCGATCCTGGTATCCAGGCCAGCAGCTGAGGCAGATCAATTAAAAAACAAAAGATGGTCAAAAATAAAATAATGACGAAAGCTGTCCAAGGTTTCTTTTGAAGCATAGATTAATTTTAACAAAGTAAAAAATGGCGTCAACCCCGTTTAGAAGTTTGCGACAGAGATCCAAGAGATACTCAAAAATCATAATTAAACTTCCAAATCTCTCGCGACGCGCGTGGCCGAATAGGCCAGTCCGCCGAAGGCGGACAATGCTATTCGCATTAGCGCGTCGCCTTAAAACTCATTGGCAAGCTTCTAACGGGGTCAACAAAACAGAGCGCCCCGAAGGTGGCGCTCTGCCATTATTTTCTGTTTTTATCTTTTAAGGTTACCGACCTGCCGCCCCAAGTTTTCCAATGACAAAACTGCTAATCACGTAAGCAAAAATCACAATAACTAAACCGATAATCGCATTAGTGATCATTCCTTTCGCCTTTTTTATCTTCTCTTCTTCTCCGGCTGAAGTCATCCAGAGAAAACCACCATAAATAAGATAAATAGTTAAAAGAAAGCCAGAAAGACCAATCACTATCCCAACAATTTTACCAGCCACGGTGGCTAGTTCTGGCGCCTTTGCGGCAAATCCTGCAGCCGTGGCTGTTTTTGTTAATCCTGCCTCTATCTCACCTTGTGCACTGCAAAAATTTGGTAAAAGTAAAATAATCAGAATAATCAAAATTATCCCTTTCAAAAAAAATTTTTTTGAAAAGCTATAAATCATTTATTATTCTTGAGTTATACCGCCCAGTTGAGAAATAATGAAAGTGGCAATCGCGTAAGCTAAAATAACCAAAACCAAACCAATCAAACCGTTAATCATTAATTTTTTCGCATCAGCTATTTTTTCCTCGCTTCCACCGGAAGTCATCCACTTGAAACCGCCAATAATAACAATCACCGTGGCCACTAAACCAAGCAAACTAATAACAATTCTGACAATTCGACCGATGATTAGCGGTAAACTTGTCTCTCCTGTAATCCCAGCGCCAGTTGTAAATCCGAGCAAGCCCTCTTGCATGCCGGGAGTCGTAACTTGAGCACCTACCAATAAAGGAAGAGCTAAAGGAATAGCTAATCCTAAAATAACCAAACTAGGAAGAATCCATTTTTTTACCTTCATAAATTTTATTAAAAAATATTTTTTAATTATGTCGACCCTTTTGAAGTTAACTTATAACTTATTATAAGATAGATTAAAAATCTGTCAATGATTTATTTTATTCAGCGACTGCGCTTTTAGTCAAAGCATTAATGATAAAATTTGACAAAGCATAACTAAAAAAAATGATCGCCAACCCAAGCACAGCCCAAACCAAAGTGTCTTTCCCTTTTTTTATCTGTTCCTCTTTTCCGCCAGAAGTCATCCAAAGAATACCGCCATAGATAAACATCACCAAAGCTAAAACTCCAACCAGCCCAAGAACCGCTTTAATAATATTGCCAATAATGGTGGGCAGATCCTTGTTGCCTAATAAATTTGGCAAAGTAACTGCTCCTTCAGCATTCAAAATAGGAAAAAACAAGAAAAATAAGATTGAAAAAATTAGAACTTGTTTGTAAAATTTTTTCATAAAATTATTTAAAACAATTATCTCTTATGGTTGGCAATTTCCTCCGTACGGTACACAACTATCATTTTCTACGGTATCGCTACATTTTTTCTTACAATCCCGAGCAGTCATATTTTCATACTGCTTTTTCGTTCCATCTTCCTTTATCCAATCGCAACATCCTTTTGGTATTTTAGTACAGTTCTCATCACTTTCATCCCAATTCCATCCCAGTGAACAATCTTTTTCAAGAACATCACTTTTGTAATCTGAATAATCTGGTTTATAACAACAGCCCTCTAATGTTGAGCAAGATCCTTGTTTCCATGATGCAAGATTGCCATATGCTCTATCGCAATCTCGATTGGAAATATTTTTTGTTTGCTCTCCTGTATCCCTTTTTACACAACATCCTTTTGGAATTACCTGATCACATGTTTTGCTTTCCCATTTCCCTAATTGACAACCAGCCGGCGAAACATTGTCCTGGTAATCCGAATAATCAGTTTTATAACAACAACCCTTTTGACTTATTAGAGAACAAGTAGAAACATATGCAAACTTCCGACTTGGATCTTTTTCACAATTACTTTTCAACATATCCTCATAAGACCTAAAGGTTCCGTCCTCATCATACCAATAACAGCATCCTTTTAATCCGCCACATAATTGAGCCAGCCATGCCCAACCTTTTTTTTCACATTCACTTTTAGTTAACCCTTCTTTAGTTTGGCCTTCGAGGTTGTAACAACAACTTTTTATGCCGAGTGTTTCTGTTTTTACCTCTGGCTTAATTAAATATTCTTCTTTGACCCCCAAAGCTCCTTCTATCCATCTCACGCCCACAAAAGCAAAAACAATGATAATCAATCCGACGATGCCATTAGTAATCCATTTCTTTCCAGCCGCCACTTTTTCACTAGCGCCCCCTGAAGTCATCCACATTATACCACCAATGATAAAAACAACAAGCAAGGCAACACCCGCCCATTGCAAAACAATTTTCGCGATATTGACTCCTAAAACTAAAAAGTCATTCAATTGACAATCGCCGCAGCAGCGACACAAGTCGAGAGAAGAAAAAATTCCTTGCCCTGTTATTCCCGGGCATTCTACCGTTGTACCACTTTTACATGTTATTGTTGCCCCTCCAGCTACTCCACCTATTTCTGCCGCCTTACAGCAAACATTATCAGCTCCCCCTGGACACAAACCTGTTATTATTGTGTTAGAAACACAAGAACTTCTATCCCGACAGCCATACCCTTCTCCTTTCGCCGAACAATCTGCTTCTGTCGCCCAAACTGGCTTAGCTGTCAAAATAATTAAACAAATAAAAACAAATAGAAAGAGAAATTTTCGGCTCTTAAATTTTTGCATAACTTAATATAAAATTACAAATTACAAGCACCAAATTACAAACAATATCTAATGACCAAAATTCTAATGATCAAACCTGTTTTGAATTTGGAATTTGGAATTTGTCCCGATTTCATCGAGGATCCTCGATGACTTTGTCATCGGGATTTGTGATTTGTAATTTGTGGTTTGGGATTTTGCTTAGTATGTTAGATTTATTTTATCAACGCCGTATTTAATCGCTTTCCCAAAATCCATTGTTCCGTTTTCTATGCCCTTAACCATCTCTGCAAATGTCTCTTTAACTAAAGCATAATTTCCCCCTTTATACCAGGTCTTAACCGTCAGCGCTCCTTTGACAAATGGAGCCAGATCGTAATCAGCCAGTTGTTTCTCGATCAGCGCCCGATGAGCAGTGGGTTTTTTTGCTCTTTCTAAAAAAGTGGAAATATTCTCTGGCTGACTAGCAAAAAGAAGAAAGGCCCAAGCTTCATTAGGATATTTTGTTTTTCGTGAAACAGTTTCTACTAAATAATTACCATAATTAATCTGTTTTAAGGACCCTGTAATTTGCGGGACCGGAATAACATCAAAATTTAATTTAGGAGCCATTAATTTGATTTTTTCTAAATCTCCAGGGTAACCGAAATAAAAAGCCAGTTTTCCTCCAATAAATGCCTCCATCGAATTTGGCATTTTTTTATTCCAAGAATAAACTTCTTTGGCCGGATTAGCGAAATCAGTATAAAATCTCAAAGCTTCTTGCCCGGGAAAATAATGAGGATCAGTAGGAGAGGACTTATTAAAATTCACTTTATCGCCCTCGGTCATTGTCGCCCCATTTTGCATCATCAATAAAGAAAGAATGTCAACCAAATAATTAACATTATCGGCGCTGCCTAGGGATGCTCCTGAAGAGACAAAATTTCCTTGTCTATCAAGCAGAGTCAAAAGTTTAACATTTTCAACAAAGGCCTCCCAATTTTCCGGCGGGTTAGAAATGTTAGCATTATTCAAAAGATCACGATTATAATATAAAACTAACATATTCATTGAAAGAGGAAGGCCATAAAACTGATTATCAATTAGTATATCACTTGGCACGGTCTCCACATAAGTCTCTTTCAAATTTCTTAAAGTCAGAGTCGGCAATTTTTCTTCAATCAATTTTTCCTCTTTTTTTATCGTGCCGACTGTCACTGTTTTGACCATATTTAATTGCGGAGGCATTGGTAAAATTTTTGTTTTGTATTCAGAAAGCCAACTGACTGGGATTGAAAAAATATCCGGTCCTCTATCCTCTGCCCAGGCTTCAAGCAATTGTTGCTTATATTCTTCTTCTCTAATAATTTTGACCGTGACCGCGACATGACGATAGAGATTCCTGAATCTATTAATAATCTCGCCAAAATCATCAGATTCGTCTTCCACTCGCCAGTAAACCAAATTAACAGGAGAAATTTTTTGGGCTAATTTTTGCTGTCCACCTTTACAACCTAAACCAGCTGTTATTAAAAAAATTAAGATTAGAAAGATCGCAAAAATTTTTATTTTAAAACCTTTTTCCATAGTTTATAATTAAATTACCTTAAAAATAGATCTGAGGTTTAATTTCCTGGCTACGCCGAAGCGCTACGCCAAGGCGAGCAAGGTTCCTGAGCGAAGTCCCGCTAAGCGGGACGAAACGAAGGGTTCTTATATTATATCTTGTCTCAAAAAGGAGTAAAGAGCCTGTACTGGTTCATGTTTTACTTAACACTAAATTTTATCCTCATCTGTTTAGTTTGGCGTCGTTAAGCGACATTGGCGGAGCGCTGTTTCTTGAATGAAGCTTCTTCCCCGCCATGTTTGAGCGAAGCGAGTTTTGGCGGAATTAATAGAGCGGAATGAAAGAAACAGAAAAAGCGGAGCCACAGGAGCGAGACGACCCAAACTAAAACAGAACCCCCTACCTTATTCCACAAAACTCAAAAAATGGCGAAATTTCTTTTTGAATTTCTAATAAATATTCTGCTCCATATGGTTTTATCTTTTGAAAAGAAGGGTCGAGTAACGGCTTGGTCTTGTTAAAATTTTGTAAATAAAATTTTTTAGCTGGTGATATATCTTTAGCAATTTGTAAAATGTCTTCTTTGGTATGAATTCTCGGCACGACGGTCATTCTAAATTCGTAATCAAGTCCAGAATTTTTAATTGTGGCAATACTTTTTTTTATTTTTTCTAAATCTATTTTTGTTCCCGTTGCCTGTTCATATTTATCTTTAAATTTTGAATTGTCATTTTGATTTTTGCATTTTAAATTTTGATTTTTAGCGCCGACAGGCGCCTTAATGTCCATCGCCACATAATCTATCAATTTTTCATCAATCAATTTTTTTAGCATTTTTGGGTTTAAACCGTTCGTATCAAGTTTCACTAAATATCCCAATTTTTTAATTTTTTTTATAAAATCTGGTAAATCTTTATTTATGGTTGGTTCTCCTCCGCAGATTGTAACTGCTTCTAATAATCCCTTTCTTTCTTTTAAAAAATTAAAAAAATCTTTTTCTGGAATCTCATTTTTTTTTATCTTTTCCGATAAAACTAACTCCTGCGAATAACAAAAAGGACAACGAAAATTACAGCCAACTAAAAAAACCGTGCAAGCAATCTTGCCCGGATAATCGATCAGAGTAGTTTTTTGAAGTCCACCAATTTTCATTTGAAAACATTGAATACTTTGTGAGATGTTTTCATCCCGAGCGGCAGCGAGGGATTTAAACTAATAAAATTAATGGGGCGTTTTAAATGTTTTTCTTTGATGATATTCAGTTTGCTTCCCAACATTAAATTGAGATACGGGTCTCAAATACCCCACGACCCTCGTATAAACTTCGCAAGGCTGTTTGATCGTGCATTTAGGACAGAAAAAATGTTCACCAGCCACATAGCCATGGGTTGGACAAATAGAAAAAGTCGGAGTCAAAGTAATATAAGGAAGACGATAATTTTCAAAAACTTTTTTAATTAAATTTTTAACAGTAGAAATATCGGAAATTCTTTCTCCCAAAAAAAAGTGAAGTACGGTTCCCCCAGTATATTTACACTGAATTTTATCTTGGAGGTCTAAAGCCTCAAAAATGTCATCGGTATAATTGACTGGCAACATTGTTGAGTTTGTATAATATGGGACTTTTTTTATTCCAGCCGTGATAATATCAGAATATTTTTCCTTATCTTTTTTGGCTAAACGATAAGCGGTGCTCTCGGCGGGTGTCGCTTCTAAGTTGTATAAATTACCTGTTTCTTCTTGATATTTTATCAATCTTTCTCTCATAAAATCCATTATTTCAAGAGTAAATTTTAATCCTTTTTTTGAAGCAATATTTTTTCCTAAAAAGTTTAAAAGAGCTTCATTCATGCCGATTAATCCAATGGTTGAAAAATGATTCGCCCAATAACTTCCTCGCATTGTCTTGACACCATAAAGATAAAACTTTGAATAAGGGTAAAGTCCTTTCTCCATAAAATCATTAAGGCTTTTTCTTTTTATTTCCAGACTTTCTTTGGCCAAATCCATGGCTTTAACCAATCTTTCAAAAAATTCTTTTCTAGTTTTTGAGAGATGACCAATTTTTGGCAGGTTAATGGTAACGACTCCCACTGAACCGGTTGAAGGATTTGAACCAAAAAGTCCGCCTCCCCTTTTTAAAAGTTCGCTGGTATTTAATCTGAGCCGGCAACAATTAAACGAAATTTGGCCTGAAGAGTGAACAAAAAGATGGTTTTTTGCAAGCTCTACATCATAAAATTCTTTTAATTCTTTAAAAATCTTCTTTTTTATTTTCTCCACTCTTACAAGATAGATATCGCTATTTTTTATCTTCAAGCTCTGCGGCGTTGTGGCAGAATATTTTTCAATCGTATCTAACCCTATCATCCTGCCTTTAGAAAAACCAGGAATCTCCCTGCCCCTGGCCATCCAGCCGGGAATCCTTTCTGATATAATGGGGCTATTTAACCAACCATTGCCTTCTTTTATTTTTGCCCTCGAGTGCTGGAGATATATCACCTGACTCTTTTTTCTTAACCTATAAGTAACGGGTTGACCAACTAAAGAATAAAGCAAAACTAAATCCCGGGATAATTCCAAATCATTTAAATGAATTTCTTTTCTTTTCGCATATCCATCGCCTCTAAAATGGAATCCTAAAAAACTTTTAATAACGCCTAACGGGGAATTAAAAACTATTTGAGGCAATCTTCCGTATTTTTTAAATCCAGCGTTATATAATTTACGGGCTAATTCTGAATTATAAATATAAAGATAATAAGTATTATACCTTGGATCTTGTTTTTCTTTACCCTCTAATCTAAAAACTTTTTTAATTAATAATTTAAGAATCTTTAGATTCTCGTTATCGCCGGTTTTAAAAGTAAATTGCAGCCCCCTGGGTTGACCAAAATAAGTATAGCCTTTTCGAGTTTCAAATAGATAATTACCGTCAGCAATAAAATAACCCAGAATTTTCGCTAAATCTTTATTCAAAAGAAAATTATCTATTTTTTGATACTCTTTTGACAAACTATTTTCCGCTTTTTTTAGAGAAACAAGATAATCGCCCTTTTTAATATCTTTTGACCATTTCATCGCTAATCCTTCCTCGGAAAAAACTGGAATTGGATGTCTTATTGAAAAAATGGCTTTCTTGCCATCCTCAGTGGTGATCTCTACGGCTTTGCTGTCTAAAACCTTTAAGAATCTTTTTATCGGAGACCACTCAGTTTTTAAGGTTTCAGGATTCAATGAAAGTACGCAAAGATTTTTTTCTTTTTTACAGTCTGCCCATCCCTCTTTGTCAAAATTTTTTAATTTATAATTTTCGGCTACTTCTTTAATCGGCAATCTCTTTATTTTCTTTGAGTTTCTGATTAAAATTTCTTCTTTAGCGCTAAGACACATTGACCTCACATCCTCCGGTTTCATCTCAGAATTAATAAAGTTTGAAAAGTAATTGATGCCATATTTCGCGGTTGCTTCCCACATTGGAATCAAATATTTTTCATCCCAAGGAAAATCTTTAGTAATATTTATCGTTGGGATTGGAAAAGTAAAAACTCGTCCTTTCGCGTCACCTTCTAACATCACTTCGTAAAAAGCTTGATTCAACATATTCATCTCCTCTTGAAATTCCCCATAGATTTCATTCTGCGGTTGGCCGCCAATAATCACTGGCTGATTAGCCAAAACCGGCGAAGGTTTAATATCGAACGTCAAATTTGTGAAAGGAGTTTGAAATCCCACCCTCGTCGGAATTGCGCAATTAAATAAAAATTCTTGCAACGCTTGCTTTACCTCATAATAACTTAACTTGTCAGCTCTAATAAATGGCGCTAATAAAGTATCAAACGAACTCATGGCTTGCGCACCTGCGCTTTCGCCTTGGAGCGTATAAAAAAAATTCACTATTTGTCCTAAAGCGCTTCTAAAATGTTTGGGCGGCCTTGCTTCAACTTTCCCAGCCACCCCGCCGAATCCTTTGATTAAAAGATCATAGAGATCCCAGCCCATGCAATAAGTCGCGAGGCTGTCTAAATTATGGATATGAAAATCTCCTGCCTCTATTGCTTCTCTAATTTCTTTAGGATAAACTTTATTTAACCAATATTTTTTAGTGACGGTTGAAGTAACATAGTGATTCAATCCTTGTAAAGAATAAGCCATATTAGAATTTTCTTTCACCTGCCAATCAAGCTCATTAATATATTTATCAACCATTTCTATTGACTCATCTATTATCCCTTTTGCTTCTCTAATCTGACGACGCTTCTCCCGATACAAAATATAAGCTTTAGCGGTCTTAGCCAAGTCTTCTAAAATTAAAGTTTCTTCTACGATATCTTGAGTTTGTTCGACTGTGGGCATCTCTCTTTTTTTTCCGCCAAAGGCGGATCCGCCTCTGGCGGAAAATCTCCTGTTCAGTAAAGCGACAACTTTATCAGAAATTTCTTTGGCTTTTTTCTTGCCACCTTCGCGGGTGACGGTCAGAGCTTTATAAATTGCGTTCGTAATTTTATTTTGTTCAAAATCAACTATTCTGCCGTCTCTTTTTTTTATTTTTTCAAATTTATTCTTCATGCGCCAAAAAATTTAAAAAATTCCTGAAAATCTTCGAACGAAGTGAGAATAGATTTTCGTGGCCCCCTTCTTTTCGCGCGAACGCGCAAAAGGAGGGGGTCTCTATTTTCTAACTAAATCAGAGATTTAGAGAAAATAGGATTTTTGAGCACCCGGTTAAATCCTTCGCCTTTGGCGAAGGAGCGGCTAAAAGCCGCTATTTAACCGGGTAAAGGTTTTGTAACTGAAATTTGTTCGGCTAACGCCTCCAAATTTCAGACAAAGCCCTTTATATTTTACTCCTTCTTTTTTTGAAGACAAGAATTAAAACAATTAAAATAATAAAAGAAAATAAAATAACGAGAAAAATTTTATTTTTATTAGGTGTTTTTACTTTTGTTGCTTGCTCAAAAATCAACTCATTAAAATATTGCTCAATCATTTTGCCTGTCTTTGTTTTGTCTTCGAAACCAATGATATATTTATCACCAATAAAAATTGTGGGGACCGAGGAACTAATCAAGTAATATTTTTTACTCATTTTCTGAAAATAATCATAGTTGGCCGGGTTAGAAGTTTCATACTGTTTAATTTTTATTTGTGGATATTTGTCAATAATTTCAACCAAAAAATTTATCTCCGCGGCCGAAATAGGACAATCTTTGCTATAAAAAAGATAAACTTCGATCGGTTTTTCGCTCGCCGCCAAAATAAATTTAGGAAACAAAAAAATTCCTAAAAAGAAAATTGCCATTAAAAATTTGTAGATTTTTTTTGATTGATACATAGCTTAACTATTTAATGACTTCAAATATAAAAAAACACTTTTCGCCGCAATTGCCCCTTCGCTCATCGCGGTCACAATTTGTTTCATTTTGTTTGAACCATTGGTTAACTCGCCGGCCGCAAAAAAACCTTTGATGTTAGTTGAACCATCCTCTTTTATTTTTACCAATCCTTCTTTCGTTAAATCAAGTTTTTCGGAAGAAAAATCCATTGGCAATAAATTTGGCAAACCGCCAATCTCAATAAAAATACCATCTAATTTTATCTCCTTCTCTTTTAATTTTTCGCCCTTTTCTATTTTTACTCCTTCTAAAAAATTAGTTCCCAAAAGTTCTATAATTCCTGTCCCCCAAAAAATTTCTATCTTTGGGTGGTTAATTACTTTTTCTATCCAAATTGTTTCTGCTAATAATTCATTTTTATTTTTTTCAATACAAATTAAAAAAACTTTTTTTGCTATCCCCCCCAAATAAAGAGCGCCGGTCAAAGCTGAATTTCCGCCGCCGACCATCGCGACAATTTTATCTTGATAAAAAGCGCCATCACAAACAAAACAATAATGGACTCCTCTGCCAGTCATTTCTTTTTCTCTCGGCAAACCTAATTTTTTCCGCTCCGTGCCAGTAGCTAAAATAATTGATTTTGCTTCAATTTTTTCGCCTTCCCCAATAGTAACCGCAAAATTTTCTCTTTCCTTTTTTATTTTTTTTACTTTCTCTATTTTAACATCTACCCCATTATCTTTGGCGGACTTGACTATTTTTTGAGCCAATTCAATACCTAAAATTTCGCTCTCTGAAGGGAAATTACCAATTTTATAAGCACGATTAATCTGACCGCCGACCTCCTCGCCAATGACTAGATGATTAATGCCTAATCTCGAAGCATAAATTCCAGCCGTTAAACCGGCTGGCCCGGCACCAAGAATAATTAAATCATAAAATCTTATTTTTTTGTTTTCCATTTCTTTAAGAATATCATTTTTTTAAAAAAAATCAATCTCTTAAATTTTGATTATCTTTTTAAATAATTCTTTGCGCTATCATTTCTACTATGTAATGTTTGTGCGGCTTAAGATAACCAAGATGAGGAGCATCAGCAATTATTTTTTCTTCGTAAAAAATAATTTTAAAATCAAAAAATAATTTTTGAAGCTCCAATGGTTTAAAAAAGCATTTATTTTGATTAATTGGCCTTTGGTATAAGGGATCATTAATAGTAAAACTGGAAATGATAGCATATCCACCTGTTTTTAATCCTCGCTTTATTTTTTCAATAAGTTGCAATGCATCTTGTTTCAGTAAAAATTGCAAAGAGTTGAAAGCATTAATAATTTCGTATTTATTTTTTTCAATATTAAAAGTGGTTATGTCCTGACAAAACAATTTAATTCTTTCTTTTAAAGAATTATGTCCTTCTAAATATTTTTCTATATTTTTTAGGTCTTCATTTGATCGATCGACTGCAATTACTTTGTATCCTTTTTTAACCATAAATAAAGAATCTCTGCCTTGACCACAACCTAAGTCTAAAAAATAATCATCTGGATTTCTGTAAGGGAAAATTTTAAACAATAATTTATTTGGTTTTATCCGCTGGATGTTTTTATTTTGATAAATTGTTTTGTAATTCATAATAAAAAATATTATTTAAGAGCGGTAGCTAATTTATTGCTACCGCTCTAATATTTTAAACACCTCCAACACTGAGGATCTTTGTCGAAAAAATTACCTGTAGTACCAGCAGCAACTGCGTGACAGCCACGACAATAATAGAGAAGTTCACAATCTTTGCAACCAACTAATTTCTCTATTTGGCGATATTGATTCATCTCTGGAGATAAAAATATCTCTTTGAAATTTTGATCGCCTATTTTGCCAACAGGGCTGTCAAAACGCCGACAAGCATAAACTGTTCCATTTGGTAATAAAGTCATATGCGCGATAGCACAATTGCAACCATCAAGCACTATGCCTTTTTCTTCACAAAGATTATAAAGACCTTCTTCATAAAGAAAGGCATTCCATAAATGATCCTTTAAAGAAAATTTTGTCTTCCCATTAATTAGTTCACGGTAAGTTTGCCACATATCAGCAAGAAATTGCCGATATAACCGTGGCGGCATATTGTGTTCAATATCACCGTGAGTTGGACAATAACGAGCGAAAGCGAAATTCCCCACTTCATTCGCCACACAAAGCCTGGCGATATCCGGCACTTCCCGATAGTTCAAAAGCGAGACAGTTGTCATAATCATACTTTTGATGCCGAAATGACGTAAAAGAGGGAGTGCTTCCAAAGTTGCTCGAAATGAGCCAGGTTTTCTTAGAGAATCATGGGTTGCTTCTAAACCATCGAGCGACATTTGATAGCTTACGCAACCAAGATTTTTAAGTTTATTCACTATTTCGGCCGTAAGGTAAAAAGGGTTTCCCAAAATAGTGAAGCGTATTTCTCGCTCTTTAATCATCTTCAACAATCCCCAGACGTGAGGATAAAGTAGTGGATCGCCTCCGGTGATTGAAAAATGCGGAATAACTTTCATTTCATGACAAAACTCAAGAAAATCATCAACGATTTTTTCACATTGCTCAATAGTTGGTTGCATACAAAATCCTTCTTTTTCGTATTTTTGCCAAATGTAGCAATGTTTACATCGCTGATCGCATTCATTAGTAACATGCCACTGCAACCCGAATATTCTTAACATTTCTATCGCCTCCTTCCTCAGATAAGTGAGACGAGGGAGAAATAATTAAATTTTTATTTCTCCCTCATTTTTTTAGTGTTGAGTTCATCCTGTGGCACATTCTCCATTGCAACCACCTCCACAATTACATGACCCTACGCCACATGAAGTACATGAATCAGAACTACACGAACCAGGGCCACATGAACTAACACAACCCTCATTTTTTGAAGAGGGATCTACTCTGCGCAGTACTGCCTGAGCGCTGTGAGCAAACTTTTTGTCCGCCTCTTGACTCCAATAGTTAATAGAGGAAAGACTGTCCATTTTTATCACCTCCTTTTTTGTTAAATTTTCAGACTAAACCTATTTTATTTAGGCTTAATGCTAATTTTAATAATAAACTATTCTATTTTTTTGTCAATATTTTCAAATCTTATTTCACAAGGTAAATTTAATTGACAAGATTGCTAAATAATTTTTTGACATCTTCTTTTGAAATACCTTTCAATAAAAATAAAATAGAAAAATATAAAACAATGCCTAATCCAATCAAAATAAATAAATTTAAATTTTTAAAAAGAGCCAATACAAGAAACATAATTAAACTAGAAAAAAAACTTTTAATCAAAAATCCTGTTCGTGGCAAAATATGTGTTTGTTTATAAAAATACCAAAGCAAAGCCAGCAGCATTAGAAACTCAACACCGACCGTTGTCCAAGCCGCGCCCCAATAAGAATAAAGAGGGATAAAAATAAAATAACCAACAAGAGCAAGAATGGTCGCAGCAAAATAAATAGGCAAAACATTTTTTTGTTTATTTAAAACGATCATTAATTGTTTAAACAGCTCGCCAACAAAAAGAAGTCCAGCGGCCAAACTTATTACCTTAAATAACTCGCCAGAAACCTTAAACTGTGGCCCACCAATTAGCTCCATAATTTTAAAACCAACAACAATTGAACCAAAAACAAATGGGACGGCAATCATCACTAAAAAATCAAAACTTTTTTGAAAAATTAAACGAAACCTTCCTAGCTCCGCCGAAGCGTTACGCGAAGACGAGTCTTTCTCACGAGAGGCCCAGGCCTTGGCCAGTTGCGGAATCACTAAACCAAGAAATAAAAGAGGAAGAGCAATAAAGCCTTCAAAGATCCGATAAGCAGCGCCGTAAAAACCAACGTCCGCAGGCGGCGCGTAGAAAGATAAAATTAAAGTGTCTGCTTTAAAATAAACAACATTTAGGGCAATGGCTAAACCGATCGGCCAAATTTTAGAAAAAATTTCTCGCCAAAAAGAAAAATCAAAACTAAATCGCAAATGAACCAATTTTTTACAAGAAAAAAAGAGGATGAGAAAATTAACAAGATTT
>Ga0210016_1002789_pt1 | contig 15747 bp, 15 predicted proteins | sample CryGeyCG2014_300_FD_185454 | JGI IMG/M metagenome (GOLD analysis project Ga0210016, IMG submission 185454) | Groundwater microbial communities from aquifer - Crystal Geyser CG02_land_8/20/14_3.00 (SPAdes) (version 2) | ecosystem: Environmental > Aquatic > Deep subsurface > Groundwater | place... | reverse complement strand
TGATTTACATGATATCTCGATATATCCAAACTGTTATCATATTCCTCTTTAATGGACTTGTTTTCATTTTTAGGCATATTTAAATAAACCTCATAAGCATTACCAAAAACAATGTCATCCTCTCTTTCAGATATTAGTTTGCTTTGTTCTCTGCAGAAAGACACAACGGATGAAGAATATTTTTTAGCTATTTCAGCATCTCTTTGGTCATTGAATCTTCCAGAGTGTCCAAGCTTTGCCATGCTTATGTATTCATAAGCCCCTATTTTCAAAAAGATAGCATCACCCATAGTGGTTCTTCTCGATTTTAATACACAAAATCTTTCTTTATCTGAAACTTCAATTGTTTCTGCAAGAAATTCACAAACATCATAATTATAATCCTGGCCTGGCTCAAGAACATGGCTTAGTATTCCCTCTGGAACTTTCATATTCTTAACTATTTCTGTCAGTACATTTATATTTGACATCTGCTCTTTAATATTATCTCTGATGTGTAGCATTTTGTCTTAAATTGTCAGTAAATTTTGTAAAAATAAATTAAATTAAATAGTTTATGGTTTGAAAATTACAGTCTGCCTGTTTCCCTCAGGAATCTCTTTCTTTCATCAACATCACTATCAAATTGATTTTTACCCTGAAAAGGATTTTCAGTTGTAACAGTTCCATCATATAAAACATGCCATTTTTTGTCTTTAAATGTTTCTCTTGATAGCATTTCTTTCTGCTCTGTTATGGATCTATAGTTTTCTTTCATTTTTATTCCTCCTTATCTTGTGTAACTTGCTTTGTATTTTCTTTATTCGTTAGGACATAAGCACAGTCCTTTTCTTTGGATTTGCGAAAAAAGTTTACATCATCAGGAGTATAATATATTGCAGATCGCACTTCTTTAAAACCTTGTTCTATTAAATATTTTGTAACTTCTGTATAACTTGATAAATTCTTGTTCTTGGTTTCAACTCTCAAAAGTAGGTAATCTAAACCTTCAACAGAATAATATTCCCTCCCATCTTCTATTACTTTATAAGCTGGTTTTCCGCCTATTTCAACGCTATTAGCCAGGTCCTCCTGGAACATATTGTTTATTTTGTCATCAAGTTCTTTAAGGTATTCTGGTTGTTCTGTTTTTTCTGTTTTGTCACTAATGCCTGGTTGGTTAGATATCTCTCCGTTAACTTTATCGTCAATTGTTCCTTCCTGTGCAAGGGAGGTTGTAGCTACATTTAACAAAAATAAACCTCCTAATACAGTTCTATATACAATTTCCTTGATATTTTTATATGTTTTAACCATTTGCTTTACCCTAATTTACTAATCTTAGATTAAGATTATGCTTTTTGTTGAATTCCTCTACTATTTCATTTAGGTCGAATGTATCCCACATGCCAAAGGATATTTCCTTATTATCATGTTTTATTGTGGTCATTTTTTTACCTCCTTATATTTAACCTGTTCTTTTTCTAAATAATCAATTTCATTATCTATTCTATTCACTTTTGCCTTGCTTTCTTTCACAATTTTTGATAAATCATCCATTTAATCACCTCACATTTACTATTGGGTAGTAAGTATAACTATTATATAAATCTTTCTATTTCGTTGTTACATATAGGTAGTAAAATATATAGAAATAGTGCTTATTTCTTTGCTTTTTTCTCTTTTGTATAGGGAAATCTCATAAAATGCTTGCATTCAAGGCAGTAATACACTACTTTGCCGTCTTTCAATCTTATCCTGCAGTTGACATTTGGCATTAAGAATTTGTAGCAGTGCCTGCAGAATTGCTTTTGCATGTCAGAAGGAATCCTAACCTTGTATTTCATAGCTATTTTTCTTGCAAGCTCAACATACCTGTTTGCAAGATTTTTATCTTCCTTAAAAACATCTCTGGCCTGTTTGAAAAGGGTTTTAATCCTCTCAAGTGCAATTTCCCTTTGGCCTGAAGATTTTTTCTTATGTCTCTTCATAAGCTAAAAAAACATAAAAGAGTATATAACCTTTTTGATTAAATTAGGAATATAAGCACTTTGCAGTTTCTTTAAATGCATCTCTAATTGGTGTTAAACTATAATTCAATTCATTCCTTGCTTTAGTTGAATTAACATAAAAACAGTAATCCATTATTCTAAGACTTTCTCTTGTGATTAGTGATGGAACAAATAATGGAGCTAAAGAATTAACAATCCTGGGGATTTTTATTATTTTCTTTATTCCTAGTGCTTTCTTTATTTCTTTAATCAATTGGTTAAATGCAAGATTATGGCCCCCAAGATTATATATTTCAACTTTATCTGGCCATTTCCTGTTAGGACTGGTAATTCTTTTTAATGCCTGAACATAAGCTCTTGCTACATCATCTACATATACAAAACTTGCTCCGCCATTAAGATAAGGTTCAAATCCTTTTTTTAAAAAACCCAAGAGCTTTGTTGTTGAGGTTTTTCCTGGACCAATAAGTGAGCCGGGCCTTAATATTATTACATCTAAAACTGATCCCCTAACCCCTCTTTCTGCAAGGTATTTTGTTGTAAAATAAGCTGATTTTAAGTTTTTAATCTCTTCAATGACTGGTAACTGCTCTTCAACATTTCCAGAAGGATTGTTTGAAATGCCCAAGACAGCAGCAGAACTTGTGTAAATTAGTTTTTTTCCTTTTTCATAGCAGAGCTCAACAATATTTCTTGTTCCACCAACATGAAGCCTTTGTAAAAGGTCTGCATCTTTTGGATTATAGCTTACTTTGCCAGAACAATGAATAACTACATCAGATTCCTCAACAGCTTTCTCCAGGATACTCCCTTTTTCTGTGATGTCGCATTTATAGGATTTTAGTTTTTTGTTTTGTTTATCTGCACCTCTTGATAGTATGCTAACATCATAGTCCCCTTCTATGAGATAATCAGCAATCCTGCTTCCAAGAAAACCCATTCCTCCTATTACAAGAATTTTTTCTTTGACCATAAAATTATATTAAAAAAAGAAAATTTAAAAATCTGTTGATTATGTTCCTCTTTTGATATAGCTTGTGTGCTTTTTTGCTTAATGGCTTTCTGACCAGCAGGCTTTTTATTATTCTTTCTTATAATATAAAAAACCTTTAAAAGTATAATAAAATTAAGGGTTTAATGCTTCTTCCAAATTTCTGTATATACTCTTCAATTTTTCTGCATCTTGGGGGGTGTTAAGATTTTCTCTTCTTTTGTCAATATGATTAACCCAATCCGGTTTTTGAGGTTCCTTTCCATCTAATATTTTTTTTACAAAAAAAGTATGATAATCTCCAGAACATACGGCAATTTTTCCTTGATAATCCTTTCTAAATTTTTTTAAATCTGGCATCCAGAATTCATATTCCCTTATGTCCCCAAGGAATTTTTCGAAATCAAAAGAGAAATGTAGTAAATCTTTCTTATTTAGTTTATTATCGGCCCAATAGTTACAAATATTTGAAAAATTTATTTCAGCCCTTACAGGATCAATAAAAAAGAATCTCTTTTTATTCATTAAGAGTAACAGTGGAATTCCATCAGGATTATATAAAACACCATCATTTAATCTAATATGTGCTAAAGGAATGTAAATTTCAACCATTTCTTCAGGAACATTATATTTCAGTAGTTTTTTTCCAAGGTCCTCTTTATCTGATTCTGGAAAATAAGATGTAGGCACCGAACCAACTGATGTTTTTACAACAACTTCAGTTGAAAGGGGGTGTAGTTCTTCATACATCCTTTCGTCACCTTCCATCTTCAATGCAACAACATTTTTTAAAGAATTAACTAATTTATCTATGGAATCTTCAGAGATTCTATGACCATGGCTCCTTGATCCTACAATCACATAAGAATCATCATCAGCATTGATAATATTTGGAGCTCTACCCTTTCTATATTTGATACTATCATTTATTATCATATATAAATAAAAATAATATACAATTTATAAATTTTTCTATTTTTACCATTTAATAATAGTTAATTTTTTAATAAATTCAAAAAATCATAAAAGATTTTTGTTTTAAATCCCTCTTTTAATATAGTTTGTATGCAATAGCTTCTCAGCCTTCTTGCTTAATGGCCTGCCTAAGAATTCCTCATAAAGCTGGATTATTGCAGGGTTTTCATGAGACCTTCTTATTGTATTATTCTTATCATTAATATAAAGGGCCTGCATTCTCTTCTCAACAATCTCTTTGTTAGTTGGAATTGGCTGGCCTCCTCCAGCAATGCACCCGCCTGGGCAGGCCATGACTTCAATAAAGTCATATTTGCATTCTTTGTTTTTTATCTGCTCAAGAACTTCCTTTGCATTATGCAATCCATTAACAACAGCAAAATTAACTGTTTTGCCATTGATTATTATGCTTCCTTCCTTAAAATCAGACATTCCTCTTATCTGGTTGAACTCAAGCATTTCCAACTTTTTTCCGGTTGCTGTTTCATAAGCTGTCCTTAAGGCAGCTTCCATTACCCCGCCGCTTGCCCCGAAGATTGTCCCGGCGCCTGATGACAAACCTAAGGCAGCATCAAAATCCTCGTCAGCCAGATTATTGAAGTCTATTTTTTTAATTTTGATTAATCTTGCAAGTTCCCTTGTTGTCAGAACATAGTCAACCTCTTTTTTCATTTCTTTTCTTTGAATCTCAAACTTTTTCGCAGTGCAGGGCATTACACTTACAACAACAAGGTCTTTTTTGTTTATTTTGTATTTGTCTTTATAATAGCTTTTTGCAATTGCCCCAAACATGTCATGGGGGCTCTTGCATGTTGAAACATGATTTAAAAACTCTGGATAGAAATGCTCAATATATTTTATCCATGCAGGGCAGCATGATGTAATCATTGGCAGATTTTTGTTTTCTTTTAATCTTTTAATTAATTCAGCTGCCTCTTCCATTATGGTTAAATCAGCTCCAAATTGAGTGTCAAAGATTTTTTTAAATCCAATTTTTCTTAAGCTTGAAACCATTTTCCCAGTAACAAGGGTTCCGGCAGGCAAGTCAAATTCCTCTCCTAAAGATGCCCTTACAGCAGGAGCTGTCTGGACAATAACATGTTTTTTGCTCTTCAATGCCTTTAAAACCTCTTTAGTGTCATCTTTTTCATAAATAGCATTAACAGGGCATGCCAGGAGGCACTGGCCGCAGTTAACACAGACAGAATCATCCAGCTTGTTTTCATAGGCAGGAGTTACTTTTGTGTGATAAGAGCGATAAGCAAAGTCTATTGCATTGACATTCTGCATCTGGCATGCCTGAACACACCTGCCGCAGAGAATGCATTGGTTATTGTCTGTAACAATTGCTATTCCCTTATCAACAATATATGTCTTCTTATTGCTGTCAAACTTCGCCTGCCTTATCCCGACATTCTTTGCTATTTTGCATAGCTCATGCTCCTTGCTCTCAACAAAGCATGATTGTATGTGCTTTGACATAAGAAGCTCTGTGTTTATTTTCCTTGCTTCCAGGACTTTTTTCGATTCTGTGCTTATTACCATGCCCTCTTTTGCTTTTGTTGAGCATGAAGGCAATAGCTTGTTATCCACTTCAACCAGGCATATTCTGCATACAGCTCTTGCTTCAAAACCCTCCTGATAGCATAAGGTTGGAATCTCAATATCATTTTCTTTTGCTACCTCAAGTATTGTTTTGTTGGGTTGGCATTCAATCTCTTTGTTGTTTATTGTAATTTTCATTTTAGCTTGTCTGTAAACTCCTTTCTAAAATATTTTAATGCTGTTGTTATGTGGGCAGTGGATGACTGGCCTAATCCGCACAAAGATGTTTCATTTATAACCCTGCAAAGCTCTTCTAGCAGCTCCAAATCTTCGTTTGCTGCTTTTTTTAGTGAAATTTTCTCCAGTAATTCTAAAACTCTCATTGTCCCTTCCCTGCAGGGCGTGCATTTTCCGCAGCTTTCATATTCAAAGAACTTTGCAATATTTGTTGCAACATCAACAATATTATGTTTTTCATCAACAGCTATGATTGCGCATGAGCCAAGCATTGCGCCTTTTTCTTTTACTGCTTCATTGTTTAATGCTATGTCTTCATAAGGCAAGCATCCTCCAGAGCATCCAAAATAAACAGCTTTGATTTTGTTTTTTGGCTTTCCTAAATTAATTAATTTTTTTAGTGATGCCCCTGATTCAAGCTCATAAACACCTGGCTTTGTGATGTTTCCAGACAATGAGAAAAGCCTAAAGCTATTGTTCCAACTTTTGTCCAGAATGATTAAAGGTAAGTTAGCAAGGGTCTCAACATTATTGATTAAAGTTGGCTTGTTAAAAAGCCCCTGATTAGCTGGAAAAGGCGGCTTTAATCTTGGGTTTCCTCTCTTACCTTCAACAGATTCAATTATAGCTGTCTCATCACCGCAAATATAAGCCCCTGCCCCTGAAATAATCTCAATATCAAAGTATATCTTTAGCTTATCTGCTATTTTTTTTGCATTATTGATAACTTTTTGAAGCTTGTTTTTTAGATAAGAATATTCCCCTCTTAGGTATAGATAACCCTTGCTTGAGCCAATTGCATAGCCAGCTATTATCATTCCTTCTATCACATTGTTTGGATTCTTTTCAAGAATCAATTTGTCCTTAAATGTTCCTGGCTCTCCCTCATCAGCATTTGCTATAACATATTTCTCTCCCTGGGAGCTTCTTGTGAACTCAAGCTTAAGCCCTGTTGGAAAATTAGCTCCGCCGCGGCCACTAAGCCCTGACTTCTTTACCAGCTCAATTACTTCCTCTGGCTTCATTCCAGCTATTTTGCTTAGTGCCCTGAAATTTGAGTTTTTTAGTATCTGCATTTTAGTTTTTTATTATTGATTTATTCCTCTTTGATTTTATTTAGGATTTTAATTTATGATTTTTAATTTTATTTATCTTATTTTATTCATAATTTTCATTTTAAACCAGATATTATTTTCTTAATCTTATTCTCATCAAGATTGCCGTAAACTTTATTGTTAATTATCATTGCCGGTGCTTTGTCGCAGCAGCCGATGCATGAAACAATCTCCAAGGAAAATTTTTTGTTTTTTGTTGTTTCTCCTGATTTTATTTTAAGTGATGATTCAAGAAATTTAATTAAATTTAATGAGCAATTAAGATAGCATGAGGGACTGTTGCATATTCTTATAATGTATTTGCCTTTTTTTTCGGTATAAAGCATTTCGTAGAAGGTTATAACACCATATATTTTTGAGAATGGAATTCCTGTTTTTCTGCTTAAGTAGTGTGCATTTGTCTCAGAAACATAGCCAAACTTGGCCTGGATGGCCTGAAGCATTGGCAGAAGAAAATTATCCTTTCTCTCCTTTATAATCTCATCAATATCCCTAAAGCTCATGCTACACCTCTTTTTAGTATAAAGGCCACTTAAGAACTATAAATAGTTTATGATTTTAAAAAAAGAAAAAAGAATTTATTAATTCTTATTTCTTTACGCAACATGTTTGCCCAGGATGTGTATCAGCATTCTGCGTGTTATATACTGGAACCTCTCCAGCTTCAGTACACATTGGACCATTTACCCAATGACCAATACTCGCAGCATCGGTACCGGTACCACGATAACTTTCACAAGTCTTTCCTTCTGTTTCATTTTTAAGGCTAGTTAACCAGGTTCCCATGCTGCCACTGAAAATCATTATTAGTACTACCATAACTATTAAGACAATAGCCGCAATAACAATGGTGTTCATTGGAAGGCCTTGGCCTCTTTTAGATTTCATTTATTTCACCTCATTTGTTTGTTTTAAAACAAAAAACCAATATAAAACTATTTTGGGTTAACTAGTATTTAAAATTATCGATAATCTGCTAATAACATTTTACTAACCGCAGATATCAAGTGTTACATGCAATGTCCTTCCTTCAAATATTAAGATATAATATGTACTTGATTCCTTGTCTAAATTCTCGTCACAGTTATTATTATAATATGAAATTGGCTCATCAGAACCGGGGATATAAGCATTAAATTCATATTGCTTGTTCCACTTTTTTAGGCTCTTATTTAAGATATATTCAACAACCTCATTAACCTTATCGCAGGAGTTAACTCCACCACAAAAAATCCTAGGATGCAGGGCAGCACAATCCTGGAACAACTCTGTGACATCACTCCCTTCACAATCTGTTGTTGTCTTTAACAAAACATTTAGGGTATTGGAAGCAAGTTCAGAATAAACAAAACTCTTCTTAGTGTCAGGTTCTTCTTTCATAATAACAAATTTCACAACAAACAAAAATCCTATGGTAATAAGCAGAACTATAATAACAAGGCCAACTATCTCTGCCTGTGATTTCTTGTTTTTTTTCATTTTATCTGTAAACATCAACATTTAAAACACCAAAATTATACTCTCGTGAACTAGCATTGTAGAGTGAGATAGGAACCTGAATAGATGATTTTGATTTGCTATTGGTAAGCGGTCTTTTATAAATTTCCCAGTTAACACCAGGCGGGTAAATTTGATTAATACTAATGTTACTATAACCAAAAGTGTCAAAGTAATACTCATCTCTAATCTCTCCTGTATTTACATAATTAAGGGCATCAATCTTAAGTATGTCAAAGCAGTCATTAGTAATAATGCCATCAGACGAACATTGAATCTCTGGCAAAAAAGAGACAATCTGTGCTGTCTGAATAGCTTTCAATTCAAAATTCTCTTCCTGCTTTTCCTGAAATTGCGGCCCTTGTATTCTGCTGTAAAATACAAGGCCAAAACCAATTAACACAAAAAAGATTATCAAAACAGCAATAGTTTCAAACATCTTTATCTGTGATTTTTTATTTTTCATTTTAATATAATGTTGGGCATGATTCTGATTGCAGAATTTTATTATACTTTTTTATTGTTTCAATGTTTCTATTGATTTCATTAATGTTTATATTATCCTCTTCTGAGTATATTATTATGGATGAGAAAGGCCCTTGATCATAATAGGATGAACAACCACTTTCAGCAAGAACCTCAGTTCTCTTTTTATAAATCTGGGTAACTATATTTAGCTTGTTAAATGCTTTCTTAAGGTTGCAGTTGTAATCATCTATATCCTGGCTGAATAAAGCACCCAAAAGCATGGGCTCTCCTAAGTAGGTTGAAACGCCTACTGAATCAAATATGTTGCCATTTTTTTTATAAAATGTTATTTTATTAAAGTTAATGTCTACATTTATTGCACTAACATCATTATTAGGAACCCTGATAAGGGCAGATGGAACTTCTGGTGGATCATTAAAAAATATCAATCTAAAATAATTGCCAGTGTTTGTTATTCCAGAAATATCATCTACTATCATCTTATTTATCTCATCAGGCAGCAAATCATATAACCCAGTAGCATAATCCCCTGTTGGATTGACAAAAACATATTTTATATTAGGAGTTGTAAGATAGAGAAAATTGGTAACATGATATGGAGAGTTCCAGTCAAGAGCCCATGCGAACAGTTTCCTTCCTTTTATGACAGTTGGTGAAAAAACAATCTTGTTTTTTGTTATGGTTGTGGATAACGTGCCAACAGACATTGAATTACAGCTAAACTTAATTTCTGTATTAGGAATTTCAATAGGGTTGATAGTCCTGACGCTAACCTCTGCACCAGTTATAATTGTCTGCATATTTGTCATGATAGTTTCAGCAATTGATACGTCAGAAGCACTTCTCATTTTAAGGACCAATGAACCAAAAAATAAGAGAATTAGAACTCCTGCTATTAAGATAAATACCCAATTAAACTGTACACTAATCACCCCTTTTTTTGATTTCATTTTACAAAAACATATGCATTGATTATGAAAGGAGAATTAAAAACATGTTCCTTTAATTATCCAGCAATTAATTTTTTTTCTTATTCCCCTTATTGTATTTTTTAAGTTCAGCAGTTGCAACTTTTGACAGCTCATCAAAAACATCTTTTGATTCGCTTCCTTTTTTAGCCTTGATATTCTTAACCTTCTTATTGGTTGGCTTTATCTCTTTTGGTTTAGGTTTGCTTATATTAGGTTTTTCATTAAGATTTTTTCTTATGTTAGTCTCTGGTTTAGGAGCAAATGTGCTAAATATTTTATCATGCTCCTTAAATTTTTCCCTATCCTCTATAATTTTTTCCATAGCCTGTTTTCTTCTAATTTCAATTGAATTTGCCTGGTTTGGACTAAATGAAGAAGGTCTGATAGATGATTTAAATTGTGAGGTTATAGGCATGAATGGTTTTTTCTGCTTTGGCTTTGTGGATTTTTTATACAATAAGTAGCCAATTCCTGCAAGCAGGAGGATTATTCCAACAACTAAGAAGAACATTGGCCATATGGATGTTGGATGGTCCTCAGGGTCAGTTGGGTCAAATCCGTTTTCAACCTCATAACCATCTGAAAATCCATCACCATCTGTATCGCGGTTATTTGGGTCTGTTTTATGTTTATATTCCTCTAAGTTTGTTAAGCCATCTCCATCAGGGTCTTCATTTGTATCATCATAGTTAGGGTCAAGACCATGTTCCTTTTCCCATTCATCAGACATTCCATCATTATCATTGTCTGGGTCACATGCATTCCCTATGCCATCCCCATCACTATCCTCCTGGTTGGGGTTATAATCATTTTTACAGTTATCTGTTTCATCTGGCTTTCCATCTCCATCACTATCTTTTGCTGAACAGATTTTATTTTGGCAATTATTTGACTTGCAGTCTGAATTTGTAACGCACTTTTTTCCATCTTCACATTTATTGCCTCTATTGGCACAATAATCTCCGCAGTCTTTATCTGTTTCCTTGTCAGGGTCAAATTTATCATTATTGCATACATCTATTCCTACACAAACTTTACTGGTAGAATGGCAAACTCCAGACTCACAATCACTATCTTTTTTGCATTCTTTACCAATTCCGCATTCTGGACATTTTTCTCCGCCACAATCTGTATCTGTTTCATCATTATTTTTCACATCATCATCACATGATGCTTTTGCACATTTATTGCTTAAGTTGCAGAAACCACTTTCGCAATCATCATTGACAAGACAGTCTTTGTTAAGTTCGCATGGGGAACATGAGCCGCCACAATCTATGGCTGTTTCATCTCCATCCAGCTCAAGATTAGAGCAACTTATTGGCTTCTTTGATGTATCAACAGTGACTCCATCACTCTCGCCAATCTCACTGAATGAACCAGCATTGTTTTTTGCAATCACACTAAAGAAATATGTTGTATTGTTTGTTAGGTTAAGATTATCACCATTATTATCTTCATCAACCCATATCCATTCATCCTCTTCTTCACTTTGCACCCAATCAATTATAGTATCATCAGATGAGTTCTCAAGTTTGTAAAGATAATAGTCCACTCCAGAAAGATTATCTTCTGACAGCCATTTAACCCTAAGCTTGTATGTATAGTAAGAATATTCTGAATCATTTAGTTTTGTTGAATCATTAACAACTGGTTTGGTTGGAGGTGTTGTATCAACAGTGAAAGATATAGTAAGTGTAGGTGTGCTTTTACCTCCCTTATAACATTTTACATAGTATGTATACTTTTTATCACTTAGTGGATTTAAGAGTTTTATATGGTTTGTTTTATCGGTGCTGAAATATGGTTTTGTGTCCAAATCAGTGAAATTATCACTGTAAGCACAGTTTGCATTTATATTTGTTGTAACATTCAAATATATGCTTGATTTATTAGTGTATTCTTTAGTATGCGAAGTTGCAGTAAGATTCTGGTTCAGATTAACGCTAACAAGCATTGGCCCTGCAATATCTGAGACAAGCCCTGCCTTATTCTTACAGGCAACATAATATACATAATCCATTGTATCCTCTGGAAAGCTTATTGTTTTTTGGTGTGATTTAGAGAAATAAGGCTCGTCAAATTTAGGAAATTTGCCAGTCATTGAAGAATAGTTTATTGAGGAATTATCATATTTGCATATTGTTTCATCATCTGTTCCGACAATAAGGTTTGTTTGAACAGGGCGCACTCCTATAGAAGCGGGATTTGCCTCAAATAATTCTATAATTGGTTTTGAATTATCAACATACAAGTCAAATATTCCAACTGTATTTTCATCAGGAGTCCAGAAGCCATCATCGCACTTGACATAAAGCTTATGCTTCCTTAGGTTGTCTATAACATAATCCTCTTTTATATGTGTTTTACTTCCAGTGCTGTCAAATGGCTCCATAACCTGATAATTTGATTCATCAAGACCAAACCTGCAGAATATAGCCTTAGTAGTTGAAACTAAAATACTAAATTCAGTGTTATTAGTAACACCATACTCTGGCTGTAAAAGAGAAATATCACAGATCTTGCATAAGCCATCACAGTCAATGTTTATTTCATTTGTACGGTCATCACGCTCTTCATTGGAGCATAACATTTTTATTGTACAGGAAAGATTAGTTTTTTCAAAATTTATGCTATTATCATTATCATTGCAGTCAAGGCCTTTGCAAATCCCATCAATATCTCTATCTGTTGAAACACCATGTTCATCCACTACACACTTTAACTCTGTCCATTTCTCATCATCAAAACTGCCTCCTTCATCATCATTTTCATTAAGAACACCATCCCCATCCATATCAGTATCATCATAATTGCACCAAGAATCACCATCCCAATTACCATCTTTTCCTGTTCTTGAATCATCACATTCATCTTTGGTTAATAAACAAGTACAATCATCCCTGCAATTTCCACTAATACATCCAGAAGCATCAGTGCCATCACACTTTTCTCCTACTTCTGTAATGTTATTGCCACAGTTTGGTGATTTACATATACCCTTTATGCATATATTTATGCCATCAGCACTGCATGTAGTCCTTTCTTCACAATCTTCTATATCCTCACAGTCTATTAAATTATCATAATCATCATCTTTATTGTTAGTGCAATTCTCTATTTTTGGTGCTAGTTTGCATTCTCCATCCCTACAGGTATTTGTTCCATCAGCACTGCAGATAATTCCCTCTGGACAGTCAGTTGTATCCTTGCAGTCTATCAGATTATCACCGTCATCATCTATTTTATTAGTGCATTTCTCTGCTATTGGTGCTGGTTTGCATTCTTTATTTTGGCAGGTCTTTTCAACATCATATGCCCCTAATTCATTGCATGCTATTCCCTCTGGACAATCAGTTGTATCCTTGCAGTCTATCAGATTATCACCATCATCATCTATTTCATTAGTGCATTTCTCTGCTATTGGTGCTGGTTTGCATTCTTTATTTTGGCAGGTTTGTTGTGTGCCATTCTCACTACAGATAGCTCCCTCTGGGCAGTCTACTGTATCTGCACAATCTATCAGGTTATCACTGTCATCATCTATTCCGTTAATGCAGTCCTCTTTGATTCCACAGCTGCTCCAGCATTCAAAATTAGTATCATCATATTTTCCATCTGCAATATGAGTGCCTGTGCCTTCCCCATTTTCACAACATTGACCTCCTGATGTAGAACAAACACTTGTCTTACAACCTACACAAGTTCCATCAGCGCATGTTGGTTTGTCATAAGGGCATTCTAAATCAGTTATGCATTCTGGTTGGCATGAACTTACATCAATCCAATCTGTCATGAGGGGTTCTAATGAACCATCGCTCGGGATAATTAAAAATTTTACATTTTGTTTTAGATAATCTACACAATCACTCAACCAAAGGTTATAAGCATAGGTCATAGCTGCTGTTTTTACCTCTTTGCAAAATCCATCTGTTACTTGGTCGTCATCATCATCATCATAAAAAGGGAGTATGTAAAAATAATCTACATCTTTATAATATTCTAAATTTTCCTCTGAATTCCAGGCAAGTATTACATTAGGGCACTCAAGAGTGGCTGTTATGCTTTCTGCCCCATAAACAATAATCTGAAATAATAAGAAAAAAAGGCAGAACAAAGTGACTATGGTTTGAATCTCTTTTTTGTTAATCATAATTTCATCTCAAAATTGATTTAGTTTAAGCCTTATACTTATTATTTAGTTCATAAAATCTTTTTGTTTTTTAGGGCGAGGCCTGGCCTATCCCTATAGTAATATCCTGCCAATCTTTATAAGCATCATTGTCTTTTTCTTTTACATAAACTGTTAAACTGATATAACCATTACCAACGTCAGATGGTTTTAATTGGTAAGGAAAAGGGGAATAGCTGAAGAAAAAATCATCCTCATCAGGGTCATATGCTTTTGGATTTATTTTTGAATTTATCTCTGCTTCTGTTATTGTAGGAGGAGGGGTAAGGAAAGGTAAAACCTGGTTAATATAATGCAATGCAGGATACCTATTCTCCCTGGCAAACTGAAAGGTATATGGCTTGGCATAAAGCATTGACTTATCGTCGTTTATTATAATGATATCATCATGCTTAGGAGGATTTGCATCTGCAAATTTTTGAATAGTCATGCTATCCTTATTATTACTTGGATCACTAATATTAAACAATATTTTTGCAATGTCCTTTTTTACAATATCATGAGCAAGATTATAAATCTTTTTCAACCTTATCTGGGGGTTTGTATAGAAATAATTAATATTTGTTACTTCATTTGTGGCTCTTTTTGTTATTTTTAAAGGGTATGTTAAGAATGCTGTTACATCATTTTCTCCTATCACAACAGAAACATTCATGTCTCCATAGGTTATATCAAAGCCCTGCTCCTTAAAAAATATTAAATTAATATTTTGCATGTAGCTGGTTATGAAATATTCAAGCTGCAATTGGATTGAAGGTCCAGGGCCATATAATGGGGGCAGGTTATAAACTCCAAACTGGCCATCATTAATACTCAATGTGCCTGCTATATAAGGAAATTTAGTAGTCATGCCCGTATCCCAAGGATATTCTGGTGGTTCTGGCTTATAAAATGAAAGATATTCAGCCTCCTGTTTTGTTATACCATAGGAAACCTCATGCTCATCATAAAAAATAGATTTAGCATTATCGGTTAAACCCCCCTGGCTCTCATAAATATGCCCCCCCTGCATGCCAACAAGATACAATCCTTCTCTCGTAGCAGTATCAAGGCTTGCTGTCACATAAGTTGTTATTGGCTTTACTTCATTTGGTATTTCCTGGGCATTTACAAGTTCCTGCACAGTCTGTACTTTTTCAGTTGTGCCTCTTAAATAAAAAAATAAAGTAGCTAAAAGAAGAATAACCATCCCTATAATTATGTATACAGTAACCTGGGCCCTCTTTTTTTTATGCATTGTTATACCTTATAAGGTGTTTTATTGAGTTTAAATAAGCATTATATTAAAATCTTTCGATAAAAATTAGTTAAGTATTTAAAATAAACATATTCAAAAAGATTTTTAATTAAAATTTCTTCCAAGCAGGTTATTCAAATGAAAATCTAAGAAAATATTTTAATGCTTATTAGATTAAGGTTTTCTGTATTTTTTAAGTTCAGCAGTTGCAACTTTTGACAGCTCATCAAAAATATCCCTTGGCTTCTTTTCCTTCTTTTTTACGCTTTTTTTCTTTGTTATTGGGGTTTTCTTTATGGTTGTTGTTTTCTTTGGAGCAGGCTTTATAACCTTTGGTTTGCCTATGTCAAGCCTTCCATGAAGCTTCTCTCTTATGTCACTCTCTGGTTTAGGAGCAAATGTGCTAAATATTTTATCATGCTCCTTAAATTTTTCCCTATCCTCTATAATTTTTTCCATAGCCTGTTTTCTTCTAATTTCAATTGAATTTGCCTGGTTTGGACTAAA
>Ga0210016_1002774_pt1 | contig 15784 bp, 13 predicted proteins | sample CryGeyCG2014_300_FD_185454 | JGI IMG/M metagenome (GOLD analysis project Ga0210016, IMG submission 185454) | Groundwater microbial communities from aquifer - Crystal Geyser CG02_land_8/20/14_3.00 (SPAdes) (version 2) | ecosystem: Environmental > Aquatic > Deep subsurface > Groundwater | place... | reverse complement strand
CAGAGCTCGCCTCAGTGGCTGATGAACTGTATCTGAAAGCTTCTTCGGATGAACAAGGCGCTATAAACTCTCTCAAGCATATCGCCTATGAGATAAAACGATACTCACTGAGAATGGTACTCAAAAATCTCCTCTCCAATAAACCCGAGGCTCATGAGGAAAAACTAAAAGGTTTGCAGGCTCAATTAAAAGAGCTGGAAAAAATGAGCTCAACAGTATAAAATAGGAGCTATGATAAAGCAAAAAAGTCCAAAGACCTTCAAAAAGCTTCTTCAACAGGGGGAAGAAGATGGGTTTATCCTTCAAGACGATATCTTTCTTATCTGCAGTGAACCTGAAAAACATATTGTTGAAATAGATTATTTCTTTAACGACGCTTTAAGAATGGGTATCGATATTTTTGAAACCATCTCTACCCGTGAAGAGGAAGAAGTACATAAATCCGCGGAAGAAGTGGAAAAAGAACTGGAACAGCTCATTACATCAAAACACGGTGAATCTCTTGATCCTATCAAAAAATACCTGAAGGAAATCGGAAAGACTCCCCTTCTGAAATTTGAAGAAGAGATACAACTTGCGAAGTCTTTTGAAAAAGGAAGCGAGAAAGCAAAGGAAAAGCTCATTAAAGCAAATCTGCGCCTCGTCGTGTCCATAGCAAAAAAATATTTAGGACGCCGCCTTTCGTTTTTGGATTTAATTCAAGAAGGTAATAAGGGTCTTATTCGGGGTGTTGAAAAATATAATTGGAGAAGAGGATATAAATTTTCTACGTATGCGACATGGTGGATCCGCCAAGCTATTACCAGGGCCATCGCGGATCAATCGAGGACTATTCGTATCCCTGTCCATATGGTTGATCAGATTAACCGATTCTACAAAACACAGAGGAAACTTACCCAAAAACTAGGTAAGGAGCCAACGGTGAAGGAAATAGCAAAGGAAATGTTGGTAACTCCAGAAGAAATCGAAAATCTTATGAAGATTTCCCAACAGCCCAAGTCACTTTCTACTCCAGTAGGAGATGATAAAAAGGCTACTCTCGAACAGTTTGTGAGCGACCAATCTCAGCCAACATTATATGACAAAGTTTCAAAAGAGCTTCTTAAGGAAGCTATGAATAAGGTGCTGGAAACGTTGTCTCCCCGAGAAAAAAAAGTTCTGATTATGCGTTTTGGACTGGACGATGGGAAACCTAAGACTCTTGAGGAAGTGGGTAAGGAATTTAAGGTAACACGGGAAAGAATACGGCAAATCGAAGCAAAGGCCATTCGTAAATTGAAACACCCCACCCGTGCACGTAAACTTAAAGATTTCCTTGATTGATATTCACTTTAGTCAACACCGCTAATGACTTTTATTTGGCTTTCTTACGGTCCAAAGATATATTTTTGTTGATTATAAGCCGCTGTGTTTAATCTCATACCGATATATCCTTCCCTCATGGCGGCAACGAAAGGAAATTTTCTGTATATAAAAATAGGCAAACGAATAGCCATTATACGGAAAAGGAAAAAGATTACCCAGGACCATCTCTCGTTTATCGCCGATATGGATAGAACATATCTGACACGACTGGAGCGGGGAAGAGCCAATCCATCTGTTAAGATGCTCCATAAGATTGCGCGTAAGTTGAAAATAAAAATATCCTCACTCTTAAAGGATGTGTAATGGTATACTGAATACCATATGAAAACATCAGGATTTATGCATTCAATAAATGCATCAGAAACCCCAAAGCTTATTCCCATTTCCGTGGTCATTGGCGTTTGCGTACTAGTAGTCGCACTCGGAGGAGTGGGTGGTTATATGATGGTAAAAAAATCTTATCCTAGTATGAATACGACAAAGGGTACTGCAATTCAAACTGATAAGGCCGCGGGTGTCATGGATAAAAAAACATTTAAAGACAGTATTATCGGACTCCTTAAGGAAGGTGGAGTGGAGGGTGAAGGAAATTTTCATCTTGAGCGCCCCGGTGGCGTATCCCAAAATGTGTATCTCACCTCAACTACGGTAGACCTTTCAAAATATATCGGGAAAAAGGTGAAGGTATGGGGACAAACCTTTCAAGGACAAAAAGCGGGATGGTTAATGGATGTGGGGTTAGTTGAAATTCAATAATTATTCATGATCCAATTTGAAGGTGTTACTAAATCGTATCCACTCGGCACCGTTGCTCTTGATAACGTTTCTTTCAACATTGAAAGAAACGAGTTCGTGTTTTTAGTAGGCACTTCTGGAGCGGGAAAAACGAGTATCCTTAATCTTATACTGGGAGATTTGTACCCAAGTTCAGGAACGGTGATCGTTAATGATGTGGATTTATCGCCGAGAAAATGCAGAAAAATAGAGGAATTACGCAGATACATTGGGGTGGTATTTCAGGATTTTAAGATTCTCCAAGATAAGGATGTGTTTGAGAATATTGCTCTGGGCCTTCATATCCAACAACTTCCTATACGAAAAATAAAGGAACAAGTCCGGGAAGTATTGAAATTGGTAGGTCTGGAGGAAAAAGAACGATATTTCCCTATCCAGTTATCGGCGGGGGAATTACAACGAGTGGCTATTGCCCGAGCGATGTGTGGAGATAGACAAATAATACTCGCGGATGAGCCAACAGGCAACCTTGATCCCAAGACAACGTGGGACATTATGAAGATATTCAAAAAAGTTGAAGACCATAAAACCATCATCGTAGCAACACATAACACGGATGTGGTAAACAGCATGAAAAAAAGAGTTATCGTATTGAAACAAGGAAGGCTCATAAAAGATATGAAAAAAGGAGGATATGAACTATGAAACAACTATTGGTGTCAATCCGAAGGACTCCCTATCAATCACTCGCAGTGTTTTCGTCGCTCTTTCTTACTCTTTTCTTATCATTACTTCTTGTTTTTTGTCTTAATTTCCTCTATGGACTGTTGGGATATGTTGAATCGCGACCTCAGGTAACTATTTATTTTCAAAATGAAACATCAGAACCAAGCATCTTGAAGGTCAAGAATGAGTTGGAAAAATCCGGAAAAGTCGAATCGGTAAAATATATGTCAAAGAACGATGCCTATGCTCTTTATAAACAATTAAACAAGGATAATCCCCTTCTTTTGGAGATGGTGACGGCAGATATCCTTCCCGCATCTCTTGAAATATTCGCAAAAAAACCCTCCTATCTTCCTGAAATAGCAAGTTATCTTAATAACGTTACGGGAAAGGATGAGGTTAATTTTCAAAAAAATGTCGTGGACAAACTTCTTTCTCTTACTTCGGTTGTCCGAACAATGTCCCTTGCCTTTTTCCTCTTCCTTATGGGATCGACCATCATCATCCTTATGACTATTACGCATTTTAAGGTTGCACTTAAAAAAGAGGAAATCGAACTTCTTCGGTTGATGGGCGCTACAGCCGGATATGTACGAAAACCATTCATGAACCAAGCAGTATTCCTTGGATTTGTTGCTTCCACAGTCGTCTATGGCATATTTGCAGGTATTCTGTTCCTTATCTATCCCTCTATGCAGGGATACCTGAGAGGAATACAATCGCTCTTTGTAGATCTAGGACCGTATAAGTTAGTTGTGTGGCCATTGTCGATAGTTTATGCAGGCGGTCTCTATATTCTTTTAACCCTTTTTGGTATGGGAATCGCTGGCTTTGCCACTTATTTTGCAACGCGTAAATATCTCACAATACAAAGAAACTAACTTCACTCGCTTATCAAGCGAGTATAATGAAGTATGTCTAGATCGTTGAAAAAAACACTCAGTATTTTTCTCCTCCTTATTCTCTGTTTAATGACGGTACGTTCTGTTGGTGCAGATACGGCAGAGCTCATAAAGGAATACGAAAAAAAACTCGTTGATATCCGCCAACAAAAAAATACTCTTTCTACGCAGATTCAAGAGATGGATACGCAGATGTACCTTACTGGCCTTACTATCCAGCGTTCTGAAGCAAAAATTATTGAAACACAAAGTGAAATTGAAAAATTGGGATCTCGGATTGATAATCTAGACTCATCTCTCAATACATTGTCAAAACTTCTCCTCCAACAAATTACAAAAAGTTATAAGATGCGATCTATCTCGCTTGTCGAGCTCCTATTTGAGACAAAGGATATGAATGATCTTACGAATAAGATAAAATATCTCCGTTCATCACAAAATAATAATCAAAAGCTCCTTATCCAAGTACAAGAAGCAAAATCTAGTTATGAAGAGCAAAAAGTAATACGGGAACAAAAAAAACAGGAATTGGATGAATTAATAAAAAACCTAGAAGCACAGAAAATAGCCCTAAAAACCCAACAGGCAGAAAAACAAAAACTATTGGTAGATACCAATAATGATGAAGTTGTCTATCAAAACCTTTTAGCTTTGGCAGAAGCTCAGCGAAAAGGTTTTGTAAGCTTCGTGGAAACTTCCGGAGGAGACTCAATAATTGCAGCTAATGCATTTGGTTCTGGTTCAGATGGGGCATATTATTCTCAACGCGATGCTCGATGGGCAAGTCAAGGTATTGGATATTCGTCCGAAAGTATTTTAAGAGTGGGATGTTTGTTAACTTCTATCGCAATGTTTGGGAAAAAACACGGAGACAATGTTACGCCATCTGATATTGCTAGTAATCCTTTTCGCTTCTCTGGTTCTACCGCTTACATGAAAAAACCATGGTCTGGTGTTGCTGGTAAAACGTATAGTGATTTTTATGGATCACGTGCAAATATCAATCAAGAGCTAGACAATGGGAACTACGTTATCGTTGGGGTCTATAGGTATAGCTGCGAAGCGGGGGGGAATCATTTTGTTCTGCTTACAAAAAGAGATGGAGACGATTATATAATGCATGATCCCATCTATGGACCAGACCTGAAATTCAGCTCACACTACTCAACAATCTGTTCTGCCGCTACATTTAAATAAATAGTTGAGCCTGCAAACCTCCCGATACTTCTAGATTTGTCATTCCCGCGTCTACCCGCCTTTGGAGGGAACGCGGGAATCCAGTGGACAATTTACCATTCAAAAATTGATATTGGCTATCAATTGTAGAGGTGGAAATAAATATGGAGCAATCAGGATCTACAAAAGTAGAAATTGGCTATCAATTGTAGAGCTCTCTTTGGACTGACTCCGCCTATAAATCTACAAAAGTAGAAATTGGCTATCAATTGTAGAGCCTTATAACTTTTACCATCGATTTTAACCTATCTACAAAAGTAGAAATTGGCTATCAATTGTAGAGCCGCCCAGGAACTATCAACATACGTCCATCTACAAAAGTAGAAATTGGCTATCAATTGTAGAGCTGAACTTCTGATCTTCATATTCTCTCTCATCTACAAAAGTAGAAATTGGCTATCAATTGTAGAGGCCCAAAATATGTATTCTCAAAAGACCAATCTACAAAAGTAGAAATTGGCTATCAATTGTAGAGAAGATTTGATAAAGTCGGATAAGGTTATCTACAAAAGTAGAAATTGGCTATCAATTGTAGAGAGGATTCCCAGTGGGATCTGATAATATCTACAAAAGTAGAAATTGGCTATCAATTGTAGAGGTTAGTAACCACTATCCGCTTTTGGACATCTACAAAAGTAGAAATTGGCTATCAATTGTAGAGATAAGGTATATATGTTTCCTTTTAGATTATCTACAAAAGTAGAAATTGGCTATCAATTGTAGAGCAATTGGCCATCAAAGCTCCAAAAAACTCATCTACAAAAGTAGAAATTGGCTATCAATTGTAGAGTAAATCCTTAAAAGAAAACTTACTTAAATCTACAAAAGTAGAAATTGGCTATCAATTGTAGAGAAAATTACGTATAAAATCAAGCGGTACTTATCTACAAAAGTAGAAATTGGCTATCAATTGTAGAGGATTATTCTGGTTGTATCCAGCCGAATATCTACAAAAGTAGAAATTGGCTATCAATTGTAGAGAGCCTCTATATTGCCCCAACAATCTATCGATACAACTGAAACAATCAGTTCCAGGACGATGAAGCCGGAGCAATAAATAGTATTATTAGGCTTTCTGATAGTCTATTTAGCGTACTACTCTACAATTATTGCAAAAAATAAAGACCAAGGATTTATTGATAATATAACTTCCACTTTTCAAAACTATTTATCAAAGTACACACTCAGTTCAAGTATACCACAGCTTCCTCAGCATATGTTGCGCTCCCATAACGAACGATTTTCTCTGTACAACCATTACAAAGCCTAAAAACATAGACACTGTCGGTTTTTTTAATTTTATTTTTGAACTTTAGTTCAATTTCAATGAGCATCATACGTAAAATTCGGGGACTATTTTTGACTAAAAAAACAGAATATTGTATTCGCTCTCCATACTGCTCCATCAGCTTGGCAAATCTTCTCCTTGTTTTATCACTATGGAAATCATACGAAGTAATAATCATATAGTTGAGTATGTGGGAAACTGATATTTCTCTGGATTCATAAGATGAAGGTAGAACAACCGCAAATACGTATATATCCCTTCTTTATGTACGGTGATCACTTTAAAAAATAACAAACTATATTTACTGCGCACCTTTACATCGAGCTTTAACTTATAGGAGCCTCTTTGAAACACAAAATCATTCTTGTTGATTATACCTAGGTTGTATCCCTTGATAATAGCCCTATCTATGAGTGGTCTCATTGGCTCCATCAAATCACAGGTGAGAGATTTGCGCTGGAAAAAAAGCTGATGATAAAAACCTTTGTACGTATCAAAACCAAACAGTCGCAATATGGCATCTACATAATTGAAAAGGTATGTATACCCTATATCCATAAGAAAATTTGTGATATCTTCTTTCGTTTGCGGTGCTCTCCTCCCCCATTCATGAGCGGTAAACAACTGTTGAAAATACCGACTCGCACAGTTCCCTTCAGCGCCAAGGAGCTCCTGCATGGTCTCAGATTTGTGTATTTGCTGTAAGGTATTTTGTGAAGATATATTACCCGTCTCTTGAAGCAACGTAAACTGATTGTTAACCTTATTCTCTACGATATGCTTTGCAAATATAAGTTGTGTCTGCTTCGCCATGGTATATTGTTTGATTCTGAGTGCGGTATTTCCTTCCGCTTGTGACATGATTTCCGCATATGGCTTCAATGAATAATTAAGTAAAAAAATTGAGATGCCATATTTCTGAGCTTTCTGGATGAGTATTGTTGTTAAACTGGTATTGCCAACAATAAAAATACAAAGCACCAGATAGCAAGATATCTGGTTGACGGGTTCTCCATCTTTGAAAATACGAATATTACTATTCCAAAAACGAATCTGATGATCGATATCTTTTTCAGCCTCAATAAAAACAATCTTTTTTTCTTTAAAATCGGGGAGCGTCAACATAGTGCTTTATGACATAACTGACGATAGATGCATTTTGTGCACTTAACGGGATTTACCGAGTGAGTAGATGACAGAACAGAATATTCTCGTATACTATTTATTACTAACCCAAAATGGATGAGCTCCTCTTCGTCTGGCAGGTCAATAGCATATCGCTTGTTATTGGAGAGGGAATGGATGAACAACCTTTCAACCTCATATCCTGCTTCGCACATGGCGATACATTGAGCATAGAGTTGATATTTCTGTCCATCATATATGTACTCAATTTTATATTTGCGCTCAATAAGGGCTTTATCCTTCGTATCATAAATATCTATTTTCCCCACAAGACGATATTTTTGTGAATATACCGATACTCCCTGGAGATAGCGTTTGGCTGATGAATATGTGCTATTTTCAATAGTTTCATGAACTATTTTACCTTGGCGCTGAGGCGTATCCTGATAGATGTTCTCATGAAAAGACTCATACACTCCATGCAGATAAATCGAGTGGGGGCAAAAAATGAAGTCGTTGATTTTAGATATCTGTATCACCTCATCCATAGGGTGATATCATATCATATATTGATATAGTTTGATTGATATTGATATTACAGTAAGAATTCATAACGATTGACATAGACTGTCATTCCTCCGAGAATTCGGGGGAATCCGTATTCAAACTTTTGAGAGCGGATCTTTGATCGGGGTCGGAGATGGCACAATTATAGTAAAAAATGTGATTTGAGCATTTAAGTCCTTGAATATGGCCATCTTGTATTCAAATTACTGTTATATGTGCTTCTTCTTTTCCTCATCCATAGCTTTTCGTGATGAAAACATCAGGAGTTTTTCTTGCCATGCTTTTTTATCTGCAAGATACAAATCCCATTCCTCTTCTGAAATAAATAGGTTTAGATCGTTTGTATTTTTGTCATATTTTGGCTTTCCTTTTTTCGCCCATGTTCGGATATGTTCATTCATCATCAGTCCTTTGCGGGCTATATTGTATGCACCATTGGCATCGCCTGAAGTTGGTCGATCATGAGAAACAGACCGTGAATCAAAGTGATTTCCATTTGTATCACGAACAGGAGAATGAAGAAAATCAGCGTCTTTTTCATTATTCCCCGTATTGCGGATTTGCTGAATAAGGTCAATTGCAAACCGTAGTGCTTCCCAAGCAGTAAAGTCAGTTTTCTCTTTAGTTCTTGCCAGGGCTTTCCCTTCAATAATCTGAGAACGAAGCGAACGTTTTTCATCAAAATTTACAAAAACCTGTTTGAGAATGTTCACCACATTGACTGGCTCAATTGTCCATTCGTTTTTATCTTTTCCCCTTGATCTCCGGAACCGATCAAGACTTTTCCCACCTTTACCTGAGTATAATTTCCATGGTTTATCTGATTTATTTTTATTTGGATATTCAAAATAGTAATCCAAGCCATCAAACCAGATATCGGTAAAATTCTGTAGAATTTGTTCTTTAATGGCTTCTTCATTTCCTTTTTTCAGATAAATTATTTTTCTCCACCCCGTTTCAGGATCGGTTTGAGATGTGTAGTTTGCTCTTGTATAGAGCATAATTCCAACTTGCTTCCTCTTTTCGATGTCTCCATAATTGTTTACTGGAGGTGTTAGCTGCAGGGCTCTCGTCACCGAACCGATTTCTCCACTTTTTGCCGATTTGTCTACGAGAAAATTCAGTTTCTTTGCAAGCGCCAACTCAAATTTTTGGTACACCGATTTTTCAATCTTTTGCCTTCCCCTTTTGAATCCAGTGTTCAAATCCTCAAGAACAATAAACGCACCATGTTCAACCACAATATCCGCGATCTTGCGGACGACTTGTGAAATATATCCTTCTTTGAGCTCTTTGATAGTTCCAATTGTTTGCCAATTTTTACGAGCCATATCACGATTGGAAGCCATTGCGTCCAAGAGGTCGTTATAATCCCAGCAGTTTATTTCTTCAGATTCCCATTTGTCTTTTTTCTTATTATAAAAATACTTTGGTTTTTTTATACTTCTTGGTTTTCCTTCTTGATCTATAAATGGTAAATTAAGTGTTCCTTGATCTATCATTTCCCCATTCTTATCTACAAGCCAATAATAGGCCAAATGCTTTTCTCCGCGGTCAATGCCGAGGAAATGAATATCGCCAAAAGTTGTAAGAGCTTCATTTATTTGATTATTTATTTCTGGCAAAGCATATTTTGGATCAGAATAACTTTTTGCTTTGTAGTTCATTTTTATTGGGCAATGAAAAAGAAATTTCTCTTTTGAGAAACGGAAGTTTTTGATAATCTCTTTCCCATGATTATCTTTTATTTTTTCCTGTTTGCTTTTTGGAAGTGCTTTTCGATAAAATAACTCTGCTCCTCCATTTAATTTGGGCTTGTCTTCATTATTTTCAAAAAGTGCTTTCCAATAAATTGTATGAAGGTTATTCTTATGACCTTCTTTTTTTCCATCATTAGCATCTTGGTTTTTGATTTCGAAGAGATATATGGTGCCATCTTCAACCCATTGATCGATAATAGCTTTATTTATAGTTGTAAAATCCAATTTATAACCTTGCCTTTCAACATCACTAAAAAAATTATTTAACTCTTCGTATTCGCTACTCTTCTTAAAATTAAAGCTAAATTTTTTATAGCTAAATCCATCTTTTTCGTATTTGATAAAAAAATCTTTATAACAGTCAATTATTGCTTCTAAATTTTCTTTTGCCTCGTCATTTTTTATAATGATTTTACCTTCGCTATTTAAGCAATTATCTGGACATTTCCAGCCATATTGCTGCGCAGTCTTGAAACATTTTCTAACAAATCCACCAATACCGGTTGGCGCTGCTATTTGTTTGTATTCCATTTTTTGCCAAACTTCTCCGCTATCTATTTTATAGAGTGGGTTCTCTGGCGTTTTTTCAAAAATCTTGTTATAACCTCGTTGCTTTTCTTTTTTTGCAATAACCCCTAGGTACTGTTTGTCGTTTTGGTCTTGTAAAATAACGCAATAATTATCCGGTTCTTTATTGATATCCCAGCCTCCAGCTAAAGTGCTATTCCTAAAATTCAATTTCAACTTATTCTCTTTCGCATCATCCTGAGGTTTTTTAGTGAGATAATTGCGGAGTGCGTCGTACCATCTAAACCAATCCACATCTATTTCTTTTCCATCAAATATAATTTTGCCTTCAAATAGAATATTTTTAAGAGCATTTGAAATTTCGGAATCAAGAGGATTCCCCTTTGTTTTATTTTCTTTTACTAGAAAATATTTGAGGATTTGATTTACCGCCAACGCGTGATCCATCCATGCTTTAATAGCTTCTTTGCTTTCTTTACTCTTGTATTCTTGAAGACTCAGAATTGCTTTTGAGGTATCAAAAAACTGCTCAATATGTTCATTAATATCAAAAAAAATTAGATTTATAAGTGCTTGTGACGGTTTTTCGGCTTTTTTGATAACTTCCAGCCTTTTCTTATTTTTTTTATTCTCTTTTTCATCTTTGCGTTCTTCGATGAGGCTTTTCTTGAAAAAGATGTCTTCATCTCTCCACCCATCTACTTCATCAATCACAGCAAAGAGTCCTTCCAGTTCAATCGCTTCTGGTATCTTGACATCTTCTTCGCTGCCTTTAGCCGCTTTTTGAAATACCTTTACCTCTTTCAAGCGATCTTTGAGGACGTGGTAGTTTGCAAAATATTTATTGGAAATAGTGTTGAGTGCAGCCTTTGACCAATAAATTCCGTCATAGTCTTGCTGTGCCTCAATGTATGAGCAAAATTTTGGAATAGTAAGATTGCTATCATTTTCAATACTATTCTGAAAATATTTCTCTCCAGCTTTATATGCCAGATTTAACACTTCCTCTACCGAAAAGGCCTCTTTGTTTTCATTTCGCATCTTACTTGCTTCAGCTTCGGTATCGCATGTTAGGGTAAAAAATAGAGATTTTCTTTTTCCACATCCAATTTGCTTGTATAGAGTTTTAAAAGCAGGTAGCCGTTTAAAGCCCTGCTCATCGTTGTGAGCTTGATTATAAAGATTGATTAATACATTCGCATTTCCAATTTGCGCATTATAAGCTTCTATTTGTTTTTGTGAAAAACAATGATTAAAGTGCTCAATCGAGAAAATAGAGTCTGTAATGGGCAGAAGTGCTTTTCCATCTTTATTCACTAAATCTCGTCCTTTCTCTTTAAGAAATGAATGTGCGATAGGATATTCTGTTTGCCTATCGATAAAGAAGAGAATATTATCACAGAACTTCGGGAGATTTTCGTGCACGATGCGAGTGGCTACGGCAGTAGCTTTTTCCTCTTTTATCGTGTAATAATTCTTTCTATTTTGATTGAAGCCTGAAAGGTAAGTAAAAAAACCTTTAAAAGTTTCTTCAATCATCTTCTTAAGTTCTTCATTTTTGTCGTTCAAGTCCCTTATTAATTCCAACACATCTTGAGTTAAAAGAATATCTGACCCATTAGCAACTTTACTGCCTTTTTTCCAAGTATATTGAGCATATTTCTCCTGCTTCCATTTTTCTCCAGCAGCAATAAACGTTTTCCCGATTTCTTCACGCAATTTTTTTTCAATTGCTTGTAATTCTTTTTTTGCTTCATATAGAACTAAATATTCAGAAAAGTCTATTTTTTTTGCTTGGTCAGAGTCTAAACTATCAGTAATAAACTCTTCATGAAGCTTATCAAATAGAGGCTTCAATTTTTGGTAAGCATCTTCTATTGCTTGATCCTTGAGGAAAGTTTGCAGATCTTTGTTGTATGCAAGTTGAGTTCGCATATTTTCAAATGTTTTCCCAACAGGTTTTAATTCAAACCTAAGGGTTTTGGAGAGTGCGTAGCAATTGGTGAATGACTTAAAAACAGACATGTCTTATTTTATCAAAAAATATCAATGAAAGACAGACTGTATTAGTAAACGAAAGCCTACAAACCTCGAAATATTTCTAGATTTGTCATTCCCGCGTCTACCCGCCTTTGGAGGGAACGCGGGAATCCAGTGGACAATTTACCATTCAAAAATCGAGCCTGCAAACCTCGGATGTTTGCAAGGGGCACAAATATCACTTTTTTCCTTTCCTATCAACCTAAAATGCTTCTTTTGTAGTTTATAATCCGTTGACAAGAAAAATTATGAGTTTTTAAATAGTAACAATGAACTATTTACTTATTCTATTACTTTTCTTTATCAATCCCTTTTTTTGTAACGCTTCTCTTGTATTAAACGAAATATATCCAGCTGCTTCTTCGGGAGAAAGTGAATGGGTAGAGCTTTATAATGATGGGTATCAAAGCATTGATATTTCTCAATATCAACTTTTGGATGAGGGCGATCGTAAAATAAATATATCGACAGGAAGTGCACCGCCATTTGGTTTTATATTAGCCACTTCAGTTGGTGTTTTAAATAATGATAAAGATACTGTTAAATTAAAGAATAATTTAGGAGAGACTATCGATATCGCTACTTATTCAGGTAATTTTAGTTCTTCAAAAACATTGACATATGCTAAATGTCCTAATGGTGGTACTAACTGGTTTATTTTGGATATGCCAACAAAAAATAGCTCCAATGAATTTGCATGTCAAACGTTAACACCTACCCCCACATATCCAACAGAAACTCCCTCTCCTAGTACGGAACAACGATCGTTGTTCCCTACAATAACACTTCCCCAACCTACCTCAGATTCCATTCCTGAAGTTAATTATCAAAACATATTAATTTCCGAAGTGTATCCCTATCCTCAATCAAACGAACATGAATGGATTGAATTTTATAACGATAATGATATACAAGTAGATTTAGTGCATTGGTATATTGATGATGCAGAAAACACGGGATCTGCACCAAAATCATTTTCATTGAAAATAGATCCCTATACATATGCTGTCGTAGACCTATCTTCTTCACTCTTCAATAATAGTGGCGATGTTGCACGCTTACTTGATAGTAATAAAAATGAAAAAGATAGTATGGAATATGGAAAGATAACTCAGGGAAACAGTATAGGGCGCATTTCGTTTGAAGAAGACTCTTACTGCGAACAAGAACCGTCGAAAAATACCGCCAACTCTTCTTGCCTTTCAGAGCCAACCCAAACGGTTTCTTCACAATCCACACAGAATACCGTTAAATCAACACAAAAATCAATATCACCAACAAAAAAAACCGTAAATCAGCCACCACAACAAACAAATACAGGCACAAACCTCATGAGAACCACTTCTCCTAAACAAGAAGGTGAGATATTGGGGGTCCAAACGAAAGAAATACCGTACACTTCCCCCACTCCTTATCTTTCTTCTGTTTCGTTTTCATACAGTCTTTTGACTATTGTTTCCATCTTCATTAAAATGAAGAATGCGTAAGATAATGCAAATAGTATATTATTGGTTCCCTCCCCTTATGTGGATGGGGATAATATATTTTATGTCTTCACAAAAAAGCGTTTCGGTAACATCCGATCCCGTAGCTGAATTTGTTACGTTCAAAACACTCCACATGATTGAATACGCTTTTCTTTTCTTTCTTTTTTATCGTGCATTCCATTCGTTAAAAAATATGCAAGAATATTTTTTTGCTCTCTATTCTTTTGCAATCGCAATCTCGTATTCGGTAACCGATGAGCTTCATCAACTCCTTATTCCTACCCGACAGGGAAGAATACGGGATATTCTATTTGACATGGGGGGCATATTGATTATGTATGGTATCATTAGAAAAGTACGTCTATTGAGAAAATTGCTATGAACTTACTCGTTAAAAAAATACATCGCTTCTTTATCCCACACGAAGATAATAGTTATCATGCGCAGTCCCTTCATACCAATATGCTTTCTACCTATCTTTTTGTTGCGGTCATGCTTGTATTTGTGAGTAAGAGCGTTCCCTCATTGTCGAGTGTTTTGGGCGTTGCGACGGATATTTCAATCCAGAAATTATTCATACTCACCAATGAGATACGAACACGGCAAGGACTTCCACAACTTCAGGAAAATGCGCAACTTGATGAGGCTGCCCGAAAAAAGGCAAGCCATATGTTGCAAAAAGACTATTGGTCTCATTTTGCCCCAGATGGAACAAGCCCATGGGATTTTATAAAGCAATCTGGATATCAATATGAATTTGCAGGCGAAAATTTAGCTAAGAATTTTCTATTTTCAAGTAACGTTATTGATGCATGGATGAACTCAACGACTCATAAGGAAAATATTATCCGAAAAGAATATACACAGGTAGGATACGCTGTTGTAAATGGCGTATTAAATGGCGAAGAGACAACGTTGGTAGTACAAATGTTTGGAACACCGCTTAGCCCCTCATTGTCTCAAGAACAGAAAGCACAAAAACCAAAAGTGCTCGGTCAAACTCAAACAGTGCCGCAAATCCAAAAACAACAAGTCGTAGTAAATGGGAAACGCCTTGCTTACGATATCAATATGATTTTTATCGCATTCATAGTCCTCGCTTTGGTGCTTGATTTTTCAGTTGCTTCCAAACTCAACATTCTCCATTTGCGAGGAAAACATATTGCTCATTTACTGTTCTTGGGATTTATAAGTTTGGGAATTTTATTTATTCTCAAACAAGGAGCCATCCTTTAAAAACATATGAACCATATAGTCCATTCAGTACACAGGGAATTAAAAAAACACCTATTTGATTATTTACTTTTGTGTACGGGTGGAGTTATTTTTCTCTTGTTTCTCCGATTATTTCAGGGCTATCGCACGTATAGTTTTATGATTATTTGTTTATTCGTTGGATTTTATGTCTTCTGGGGACAATATCACCACACAAAAATTAAACAAGTTCGATTAGCCCATATAGTAGAATATATCCTTATCGGGTTTACTGTCTTGTTTTTGCTGTTGTTATTCATTCAACCGTAACTAAAATATCTTATGAAAGGAATAATACTCGCTGGTGGCCTTGCAACTCGCCTCCGCCCATTAACATTGGTCACTAACAAACATCTTCTTCCTATTTATAATAAGCCGATGATTTACTATCCTATCCAAGCGATGATAAGGGCGGGAATAAAAGAAGTTCTTATTACAAGCTCCCCTGATCATTCGGGAGACTTTGCTAGTCTATTGAAATCTGGAGAGGACTTTGGATTAAAGTTATTTTACGCCGTCCAACAAAACCCAAAAGGAGGAATACCCAATGCCATCGCACTTGCAAGAGAATTCGCGCAGAATGACAAGATAATGGTCATTCTGGGGGACAATATTTTTAATACTGACCTTACGATGGCAATAGATAATTTTGAGAAACAAGAAAAAGGCGCTCTTATTTATGGAGTAAAAATGCCTACCGATTCAAAGCAATATGGAGTAATCGAAATCAGCAAGGAGGGGAAAGTTCTCTCTATTGAAGAAAAGCCTGAA
>Ga0210016_1002768_pt1 | contig 15799 bp, 14 predicted proteins | sample CryGeyCG2014_300_FD_185454 | JGI IMG/M metagenome (GOLD analysis project Ga0210016, IMG submission 185454) | Groundwater microbial communities from aquifer - Crystal Geyser CG02_land_8/20/14_3.00 (SPAdes) (version 2) | ecosystem: Environmental > Aquatic > Deep subsurface > Groundwater | place... | reverse complement strand
ATGATAGCGTAAAAAAGAAGAGTGGCAAAAAATGCCATCATACTATACATACGGGCTTCAAACGCATAGTAATGGAGAAGGGGGTTGATGATAAAAAGGAGAAGATAGGCCATTGATTTTCTTTCGCTCAACTTAAATACATCATTCAATATAAGAAACACCACGTAAAGAGTTGCCCAAAAAAAAATAAGTGAAAGGCTCCTGATAGCTATTTCCGATGATCCAAAAAAACCCATCCACACTTTTAAGAGTAAATAATAAAGAGGCGGATTTGCATCCTGTGCCGTCGACCACAAAAGAGTATGCAGAGGAAGTTTCGCCATCAGGTAAGAAAATGCTTCATCCCTCCAGAAACTCGCCACAAAATAGGCAAGGGGAGTTTTGGTAAAAAGAAAATGCATCATACTTTTTCAGTCACTTTATAAGTAATGTTTTTTTTCAATATAATTCTTGTATGGGATTCAAGCGCAGGAAGGGCTGAGAGAAAAAATGAAATAGCAGGAAGGAAAAACCACTGAATGACCATCAAAGGGAGAGCGAGAATTGATGTATCACTGTTCATTTTTTTCCGGACTTTAATATCAATATAAAGGTAAATAAGTATCATAGAGGTAGAGATAGTGAGAATAAATCCCGAAAGTTGGGGGAGGAGAAATCCAAGAACGGTGTTCTTGAATGCGGGGTTAACGAGGGCCGGTAACGATGCACTGATAGTCAAAATAAAAAATGAAATGGGCCAGAGAAGATGATTTTTAGAAAGGAAAATAATTTTTTTTAGTTTTATTCTAAAGGGGATATGAGGAGAAGTAACTGATCTACGCAATGCATATCCTATATCACTCACTCCCCATGCCCATCTCTTTTCTTGTTCATACCTGCTCCTGAACGTTTTTATGACGTTACGTGTATAAACAGCGTCGCTCCCGACGAGTGTATAGAGGGGAATGGTTTGAACCTTTTCTCCGAATTTAAAAAAAGCCTGCAAATATACATGCCAATCCTCAGGGATTATATCCACATCCCAATAGTTTATTTCGTGAATGAGCCAAAGGCTCACTGAGTAAGTCGAAATTTGTATGAGATTGTCTTTTTGGGACAAAAAAGAAAGACGCAGAATAGAAGAAAGAGTGGCTTGTATACGGATAAAGAGAGGGGATCGCCAAAAATTGTTATAGAGGAGAACGGGAGCCCAGTAAAAGTGATATATATTATCCTTATCGTGGATATATGAATGCGTCAAGTAAGAAAAATAATTCACGGGAAGCGTGCTATCCGCATCACAAATAGTAAGGACTACTTGTTTTGGGTCCAATTGTTTATCCTTGACATAGGTTGAAATAAGGTGTGCCGCGGAAGTTTGATTACTTGCTTTTCCCGCTTCTTCATTGGGTTCCAAGACGTGGTAGGACTCAAGTATATCCGCAAAAAAAGAACGATATTCAGTACGGATTGCTACTGCCTTCCCAGGAGCCTCTGGTTCCCGCATTTCGAAGGCAAGCACTAAAATAATTTTTTTAAAAGGATAATCGCTGGATACGATATGGTCCAGTGTCTTTTTAAGTTTATAGAGCGGCTCCTTATAATTGGGAATAATAATAAAATGAGTAAGTAATGATGATTTTTCCTTCTTTTCTTTTATGAGGGTGTGAAAAGGCACATTCTCAAATGTATGGAGAAGATTGTAGGAGAGAGTGCTGTAATAGACCGTTTCCAGACAGCTGTAGAGAAAGTATAGGTCAAACGCGATTATGAAATAGGCCACCCATGCAGGGTGAAACGGCGAAAGCCAGAGGGGAAGCGTAATAAGAAACCATGACAATATAGGGATGCTCAAATCAAACACTCTTCCCAAAAAAGGATGACATTCGCTTTTCTCTGACATTTCTGACATAGGTATAGTATACAAGGAGAAAGTGTCATGCTGAACTTGTTTCAGAATCCATCAATTTTTCCTCGCAAAGGCCATCTGGCAACCGGTCCAGTTGACTGAGGCTAGGGAAATAATAGTTCGAGGTTTGTACTGCTAACATCGTCATTCCCGCTGCCGAGTGGGAATCCAGACCATAATTACATTACCCATTTGCTCAAATAGAAAAGAGGAGGGAAAGGGAGTAAAATGGAGGGATATGTTTAATTACATTAAGCATTTTGACAAGTGGTTTAAAGTTAAACCACAGTTAGACAATCTCGCTACGTATCCAAAATTTCAAGAAGGTGATGTTTGGTGGTGTCACATTGGAGAGAATGTAGGACATGAAGAGTGCGGAAAAGGTGATAAATTTTTACGTCCAATCATCGTATTAAAAAAATTTAATAACAGAATATTCTTTGGTATTCCCACAAGCTCTAAATTAAAAGATTCTCCATTTTATCGACCCATCGTAATTAAAGGAATAAGAGTTTCAGCTCTTATGTCACAAATGCGCCTATTTGATGTAAAGAGATTATTGTATAAACAATCGAAGATTAGCCCCACCGAGCTTGAAGTCCTTAAAAAGGATTTTATTAGACTCCTCATAAAAAAATAACCCCACTGTTTCCAGTGGGTCGTCCCTTACGGGAATTTGTACACTTATTATATCACTTTTTCTCCCTGTCAAAGGGTAAATTTTGCCCCATTTGGCAACCGCAGCGGGTGCCGAAGGCTGGCCATCGCCACATTCCCAATTTCTTCGCAAAGGCCGCTTGCACACCTCCGAGGTGTGTAAGGCCAATTCTTCATTTTATACATATCAAGATATATCATCACATTCATTTTTGAGGCCAAATTGTTGATTATAAACCACAAAAATGGTAGTATGGACTGTCTGAATAGGATGAAAATAATCAAATATATTTATCTATGGATAAGTTCACGCCAAAACAAAGGAGCTACATCATGTCCAGGATAAGAGGGAAAAACACGAAACCCGAGCTTCTCGTCTTCCGTGAGCTCAGAAAAAAAGGCATACACTTCCAGAAACATTACAAGGTCACGGGAAGGCCTGATGTCGCATTCCCCAGAAAGAAAGTCGCGGTATTCATAAACGGCGAATTCTGGCATGGCCGAAGATTTTCAAAGATCAAAGACAGACTACCTGAGTTCTGGAAAAACAAACTCGAAAGAAACATAAAGAGAGACAGGAAAAATTACCGCTCACTTAGGAAGGATGGGTGGAAAGTGATTAGTATTTGGGATACTGATTTGAAAAAAGACATCGATAAGCAATTGGATAAGATCATGGAAGCGATAAATACAGATACTCAACGACAGAAAGAAAAACTTCCTCATTTACCATCCCATGCATCAAAAAAAGAAATATAATTCAAGAATGACAAAGACGTATCAGACAAAAGAGCAGGTTTTAGAAAAAGCAAAAATGATTCTACGAAAGTCATTACGAAGGGTGATTCCTAATGAAGCCATTATGGCTATCGAGACTCAGATTGGTGTCTACGGCATGCGTCGTAAAGGGCTTTTAGGTGACTTGATGGAAAAATATTATTTTGAAATTTCCCCCGGAAATAGCAGTGAACCTGATTTTAAAATTGCAGAAGTTGAGCTTAAAACAACCCCTTTAAAAAAACACTCAAAAAAAAGGTTTTCTTCAAAAGAAAGGCTGGTTTTTTCAATGATAAATTACGACACCATCATAAATGAAACATGGCTTTTAAGCTCCTTTTTGAAAAAAAATAAATCTCTGTTGTTAATGTTTTATCTGTGGTTTGAGAATCAAAGCATTCTTGATTATGAATTCAAATTCGTTCATTTACTGGATTTGTTAAAGGACATGTCTGCCGAAGATGCATTCCAAATTCAGAAAGATTGGGAATATATCGTTGCAAAAATCAAGAGAGGAGAAGCGCACTTATTGTCAGAAGGGGACACGTATTATTTAGGGGCATGTACTAAAGCGGCAGACAGTTCCGTCGTAAGAGATCAGCCACTGAGCCGTATACCAGCAAAACCAAGGGCATTTTCCTTTAAACAACAGTATATAAACTATCTTATTCAAACGAAATTACTTGGTGAAAAAACAAGTGCAAACTCAATTTTTAAGAAGCAAAGACGTTTAGAGACTATCGAAGACACAATAAAAGAACGCTTTTCTCAATTCATTGGTAAGACTGATAGGGAAATACTCACTCAGCTCAACTCCACTCTTAGCAACAAGTCAAAGAGCTATAAAAGATTACTTGTTAACCGTATTTTAGACGTTTATTCAAATGATATAGTTGAGCTTAAAAAATCGAATATAACTCTTAAGGTCATAACCTTAGAGCCTAGTGGAAGTCTAAAAGAATCCATTTCTTTTCCAGCATTCGATTATAAGGATTTAGTGATTCAAGACTGGTATAACGAACAGAAAGCAACAATGTCTGATTTTCATTTTCAACTGGAGACAAAAAAGTTTTTATTCGTGATTTTCCAAAAACAAAAAAACACTAGTGATGTCATTTTAAAAAAAACGATGTTCTGGAATTTTCCCATGAAGGATATCGGCGAGGTAGAGAGAGTATGGAAAAAAACTGTCGATTGCATCAAGGCCGGAAAATATGCCGAACTTCCTAAAATAAGCGAAAGCAGTGTCGCACATGTCCGACCTCACGGTAGGAATTCCAAGGATACGATCGAAACCCCACAAAAAACATTCGAAATGAAACGCTCTTTTTGGCTTAATGCAAAGTACATCCAACAAGCGATAGAAGATGCCAAAAATTGAGGTTGATCGATTCATTTTTATTTGTTAGAATCTCCATATGTCTAAAATTAAGGTTGTTGAATTGTTCGCTGGTGTTGGCGGTTTTCGGCTTGGATTGGATAGGGCAAGCAACAACAAATTCAAATACCAAACAATCTGGAGCAGTCAGTGGGAACCGGGAGCTACAACCCAACATGCATCCGAAATCTATACGAAAGTGTTCGGAAAAGAAAACCATTCTTGCGAAGACATACAGAAAGTAATCGAAATGGACTTTGACCAAATACCGGACCATGATTTATTGGTCGGAGGTTTCCCCTGTCAGGATTATTCTGTTGCCCGGACCTTAAGCCAAGCGAAAGGCATTTTCGGTAAAAAAGGGGTCCTATGGTGGTCGATATTCAACATCCTCCGCAAGAAGGGGAAGAATGCCCCGAATTTCCTCATGTTGGAGAATGTTGACCGCTTATTGAAATCACCTTCAGGACAAAGGGGCAGGGATTTTGCGGTAATGTTGGCTTCACTTGCCGATTTGGGATACGTAGTTGAATGGCGGATTATCAATGCAGCCGATTACGGATTCCCCCAACGGAGAAGAAGGGTTTTCATCATCGGACATAAGAAAAGCAAGAAAATCCTTGACTCCCTTAAAAAAACAGAAGATATTAAAAAGTATATCTTCAATAATGGCGTGATTCCCAAGGCATTTCCAGTCGTAACGAATGAATCCGATTTAATGCAATTTACTATCGAGGGGGACCTGAAAAAAGTATCCGATAATTTTTCTTCGGATAGACCAGCGAAGAGCCCTTTCGAAAATTCTGGAATCATGATTGATAGGAATGTCTATACAATCAAAACAGTATCAAAATACGATGGGAAACAGATGACACTTGGGGACATAGTTATCCATGACGAAACCGCAATACCCGTAGAATTCTTCATAAAAGATGAGGACAAAAAGAGATGGGAGTATCTGAAGGGTGGCAAAAAGGAAAACCGGAAATCGAAGGATGGGTTCGAATACAGCTACTCTGAAGGACCGATGGTTTTTCCCGACTTATTGGACAGACCATCTAGGACCATCGTTACAGGTGAAGGAGGCAGTTCCCCATCACGATTCAAACATGTCATCAGAACGAAATCGGGGAAATTACGCAGACTTACCCCATTTGAATTGGAAAAGCTCAACATGTTCCCTGAAGACCATACCAAATTCATGCAGAATGGAAAAATAACCCCGGATGTGAAAAGGGCATTCATAATGGGAAATGCCTTGGTTGTAGGAGTAATTGAAAGACTAGGCAAATCGTTGGTTCAGTTTATCTAATCACTGATATAGATTCGACAATATCTATTTCTTTTTCTGAAAATAGACTCTTCGTCAATGTTCCATATATGTTTCACTAAATAATTTATGCATGCGTAAATTATTTTTCAAGGCAAAATTGCGGCTTATTAGCAGTAAAAAAAGTTCAACTCTTTTAACTGTCTCCATATATAAATCATAGTTATTGGGAACCAACCTTACTAATTACAGATGGAGTTTTTGAATCAGGTTTAAACCTAGGTGGTTTTATTTTGACTGATAGAGGCATAGGAAAGTCGACCCCTATTAACAATGCCTCACCACTACCCAAAATCGGTAGGAATGACAAGATTGAACGATTTGCTGAAGAACAGGCGTTTTCAATTGCCTCTTTATCAAGCCTATTAATTAATCTATGAACTATAAAAGTTCCCATCTGACTTAGTGTTCCCAAGGGAATGTCTCTTGGGTTTTGTGTCGCTAAGCAAATAAATAAACCATGCTTCCTACACTCTTTTGCTATCAAGTCAAATGAATCTAATTTTTGCTCTGAATAATATTCATCTTGAACGGACTTATTTAAAAATTGATGTGCTTCGTCTATAAAAACAATTAAACTACCCTTCTTCTTAAATTCGGAGGCACGAGCTTTTTCTAATAAAAATCTTCCTATAGAATTTACTAAAATTTCTCTAACTTGAAATTCAAATTCTACGTCACGAAGTGAAATTCTTAATAGATTTTTGGTGCTATCAGCCAAAAAAGATTCAATTTTCGTTGCTAAATCTGTTTTGCCTTTTTTATTTTCATCTCTAAAACCAAATAAATTTCCAAATTCTTTCGTAACAGTAAGATTATTTACCCTAGATACTAGAGAAACGCAGAATGAGACATCAGACTGATTAATCGATCCATATTTGGTTTTATCCTTTATATCTGGGTCCCAAACGCATTCTTGTACAAGTTGGCGTGACAACTTAGTTATGTCAAAATCAAGTCTATTATTTTCGATTTGAGCAATATGTCTGTAATAAGAAATATCATAGGCTTTTTTATCACAACCTGATTTTTTTAGTATGCCATCTTCAATTGCAATAGTGAATACTGAATCGTCTTTTTTTTCTTGCAATTCTGTTTTTCCTTTCCCATTTATTCTAACCATTTTTAAAGATCTAATAGCATCTAATAGTTTTGGCCTTTGGACTTTATCCGATGGTTTAAGCAAATAAAAGATGTCTGAAACTGTGAGTCGAGAAAAATCGAAGTAAGTATCTATACCCATCGCAACTGAATCTATCCTTTTATCAACACAATACGGCTGATATTCTCCTGTGGCGTCAATAAGGATCGCCTTTCCATTATTATTAACAATTTCTTCAATTAGTTTTTGAACACTCCAGCTTTTACCGCCACCAGTAGTCCCCACAACTGCACAATGGCGTCCAAAGAGTGACTGCGAAGAAACTTTTACCTCTGAGCTTTGATTCGAGCTAAGCACTGCCAAATCTATTAGTGTGTCGTCACTAGTATTATTCACTCCAAACTCAAAGAGATATTTCTGTAAGAATTGGGATGAACAGCTAAAGACTCTAGCTCCTACGTGAGGAAAGGTATCTAGGCCCTTGTTTATTTTTCTTATTTTATAATAATCAAATGAGATTAATATCTCAACTCTTGCTCGAGGATGAAGGTCCTCGCTTTCAAATCTTTGTTCTGTCAATTCCATTCTCTCTTTTTCAGGTAAATCCAGTTCTAAAATTTTACCTATGAATCCAAACTCTTCACCCTCGATGGTCACATATGAACCTACTAATCCTGGATGATGTTTCTCACCGTTTATATGATGCAACTTCAATAGGTTAGATGCGGGAATATGAATCATGACAAAACCAGGATTTACCTGTTGAACAAATCCTATAAAAAGCGAGCTGTCAAAACTATTATTATTTTGTTTGTTGTTCGTATCCATATTCTTCAGGATAAGGATAATTTTTTACAAAATCCTCAAATTTTTCGTCAATCAAAACAACATTATTTTGAGATTTTGTTAATTCAACAATCTCTGTTAGACCTTTTTTTTCTTGAAATTTTGGGAGAACCACTACCAAAGAAAGACTAGTATTACTAATACTTGCCTCGGTAATAACATTTTTAAAGTGCTTATCAGTAAAACTAAAACCAATACAAATTAGCAATGTGTTTTCTAGTCTAAGGGCTCGTTGGAACCGTGATGTCATTTCGAAGAATGGTTGTTCATAAGAATGTTCATACTTTTCACTATTTGGGAAAATCATTAAGGATTTCTTAGGATTTTCCTTTATTATTATTTGACGGCTATCTTTTTGCTCTTCCCAATTAATTGACCCATGTGGTTTATATAAGTGAAAAACTTTTTTAACATAATTATTTGTTCTGGATGGTTTGTTAGAGTCTCTAATTAAAAGATCATAGTCAAAAAATGTTGGATCAAAATATCTTGGCAGTGAAAAAGAAAAGCCATCAATAACAGAATATTTACCATCCATTCCTGCCTGTTCAAATAATTGATCATAATTTAGGGTGAATATCTTGATTCGGGAATATTTAGATTTTCTGGCAGTTAATTTATTAAGGAATTCTAGATGGACTGGGTTAGTTGATTTTAAATTACATGCAGTCTGAATGTGTTTTTCAATTTTGATGATTTGCTGTTCTATAGTTGTTTGAGGGCCTTGTAGAACTTGCACTGCCATGTATGCCTTAGAAAGTAGGCCTTCTATGTCCTTTTCAGAATCTTCAGATGGATATTTTAATTTAATATTTGTGTAAAGTTGTTTAAATTCTGCTTCATCAAAAAGATTTTTTACCTCATCCCAAAGTTCACGCATGCTTTTACCACCGGATGATTTTGACGTTCCTGCACCACAGAAGACAACAATATTTTCAAAAGGATTCGAGAGAAGAGCAGAATAATGTTTTCGACTTAATTCTCTTGCTTTAGCTTCGGTTGTTTCATCAGCATTTAATGTAGTAACTGCAGAATCTACAAAAAGCTTCGCATCGTCTACGTATATATTTTTTGAATATCGCCTATAAAAGAATGTTTTAGAGTTACTTGACATGCTAAATATTCAACTAGTAAATTGACTCATTATACCCGAAAACTAAAAAATATAATAATATTGATGTTGTTAGTTATTTCAATGATTATTTAGGAGCTAAAAAGAAATCTGCTAGAATAAACGAGAACAAATAGGTTAATAAAAAACACTCATGCCATCACCAACTAATAAAACATTTTTGAAATCATACAACCTCCTCAACCCCCGCCAGAGGCAGGCGGTGGATACGATTGAAGGCCCTGTTATGGTGATTGCCGGCCCAGGGACAGGGAAGACACAGATACTGACCCTTCGAGTTGCTCAGATTCTTCTGAAGACCCAGGTCAATCCGGAGAATATTCTAGCTCTCACCTTTACCGAAAACGCAACCGCTGAAATGAAGGAACGGTTGAGTGAACTTATCGGTCACGAGGCATTTAAAGTACAGATAAACACCTTCCACGGATTTTGTAATGAGCTTATCCAAAAGCATTTTGAAGTATTTCATCATCTGGCGTCATATTTACCCATAAGCGAACTGGAAGAAATACAGATCATCCAGGAAATCATTGAATCGCACTCATATGTATATTTGAGGCCCCAAGGGGATCCCGCGTACTATTTCCACCCCATCCGCTCCGCTATTTCATCTCTTAAAAAAGAAGGGATATCCCCTACCCAATTTAAAAAAGCAGTGGAGAAGTGGAAGGCAGATTTTGAAAAGCGCGATGACCTTATCAATCTAAAAGGAAAATATAAAGGAAAGATGAAAGGGACAGCAATTGATGAGATGAAACATATAGAAAAAAACAAGGAATTCGCGGAAGTGTTTGCGATCTATGAAAAGACGATCAAGGAAAAAAAGCTCTATGACTTCAACGACATGATCATCGAGGTTGTCCACGCATTTAAACGCAACGAGCAATTCTTATCGCAAATCCGCGAGACATATCAATACATTTTGATCGATGAACACCAGGATACCAACAATGCCCAGAACTCCATAATAGAATATATATGCAGTCTGGATGATTTCCCCAATTTATTCGTCGTGGGGGATGAGAAACAGTCCATTTTCCGCTTCCAGGGAGCGTCACTTGAGAACTTCCTCTATTTCCAAAAGACATTTCCCCGTGCGACCCTTATCCAACTGGATGAGAACTATCGCTCTACCCAAAAGATACTGGACAGTGCCCATGCCCTTATCCAACATAACGCACAGAGCATTTCCGCCAAAACACATCTTAATGCGAATGCAAAATATCCTGAAGTGGCTATTACCCTCACCAAATTTGCCAACCCATCTCAGGAACTATTTGAAATCGCCACGTCAATTGAAAACCTTCACGGCGAAAAGAAAACTCCGTATGACCAAATGGCGGTATTGGTGCGAAAAAACAAAAATCTGTTATCGATGGCCTCCGTACTCGCAAAAAGGAATATTCCCTATATCATCTCTACCGACGAATCCCTCTTTTCGGACAGGTATATCAAAAAAATCATCTCACTTTTGAAAGCACTCTTTTTTGTCGGGGAAGACACCTATCTGTCCCGCATCCTGCTGATGGATATCTTCAATCTTGATCCGTTGGCTGTTTTTCATATCATCAAAGATGCGAATAAAAACAAGATTCCCCTGTGGAAATATATCAAGACGCTTTCCTCACCAGACGAATTGGTATCCGCTTTCAACAAACTTATTGCATGGAAAAAACAATCGGAAAATAAGGCTATCGATGAGTTCTTCATAACCCTTATCCATGAATCAGGGGTAATGGAGCAGATACTCAAAGAACAGGACTCTCTTTCGATACTGGAAAAACTGCATGTACTGTACGAGGACATCAAGCAACTGCAGCAGAAAAACCACAAACTTTCCCTTGAGGAATATCTTATTTACTTGGGTCTTTTGGAAGAACATGCCATTGCCCCTCAGGTAAAGATCGCGCAAAGGAAAACGGGAAGCGTTTTCATCTCGACCGCCCATAAGGCAAAAGGACTGGAATTCGAGGATGTCTTTATCCCCAAAACAACTGACTCGTATTGGGGAAATCCACGGGGACAATCGTCTCTCATCCATATCCCATGGAAATACCTTTCGCGAGTTGACCAGTTGGAAAAAAAGGAAGATGCGATAGAGGAGGAACGACGTCTTTTTTATGTTGCCCTTACCCGAGCAAAGAAACAGATATTTCTTTCCTATGGCGCCCAAAATGATGAAGGAAAAGATCAGCTCGTGTCCCGTTTTGTCTTTGAGATACCGGAAAATCTAATTGAAAAAAAATCTGTTGCAGAGTTGCCGCTTGATACGAAGAAAAGAATCGTATTAACTCTTTCTCCTCAAAAACCCGCATCAAAAACATTCAATAAAAGTGAAATGCAAGAATACATCAAAAATTTGTTTATCCATAACGGTGTTTCGGTAAGCGCATTGAACAACTTCATTTCCTGTCCATGGAAGTATCTGTTCCGCAACCTTATCCGTCTTCCTGATGTACGCGGCTATTATCTGTTGCTGGGGACTGCGGTGCATGAAAATATCCGTGAATATATTTTGCAGCTGAAGAATAAAAAAACGATGAGTGAAGAACAGTTGCTTGCCCATTTTAAGGAATCGATAGCCCTCTTTTCCGCATCGGAAAAAGACTTAAAAACACTGGAAGAAAAAGGGTCGCTTATCCTCAGTTCCTACTACCGGAAACGGATGAAAGACTGGGATGGCAATCGTGAATCAGAATTGGTGATTCCCAACATCTTTTTGGAACAAGACATTTCCATCAATGGAAAGATCGATATGATTGAGTTGAAGAAAAAAAATGAAGTAGTGGTGTATGATTTCAAAACGGGAAAAGCCAAGTCAAGAAATGATTTATTAGGTTTGACCAAGAAAGAAAACAAAGACTATTATCGTCAATTAGTATTTTATAAACTCCTCCTTTCTTTATATAAAAAAGGCCAGTATAAAATGACTAAGGGCGTTATTGAGTTCGTGGAAAGTGCGGTTGATGGGGACATAAAAAACGAGTCATTTACCATAGAGGATTCCGAAGTCAAAGAACTTATCGCGACCATTCGTGAGATGAAAGACTCCATTTTGAATCTTTCGTTTTGGGATACCCGATGTGAAGATAAAGACTGCGAATATTGCAAACTCCGCTCCCATTTTTATCGCCCCTTGGACTGAAGGAGTGTAAAATATGAAGATACAAAAAGAAAGCAACACCAATTAAAGTCATGGTAATTGATTGTGTTGACAAAATTGATCAAGTGCTGGATTTACTGACTTAACCATCCGCCATCAACATAGATTACGGAACCGGTGATATAGTCGGCTTCGTCAGAGGCTAAAAAGACTGCTGTAGCGCCAATATCTTCCGGTTTGCCAAACCTTCCTTTTGGGATTCTCGCTAACATGCCCGTTTTTGTCTTTTCATCAGCTAATATGCTGGTCGTCATATCGGTTTCAATTACACCCGGACAGATGGCATTAATATTAATTCCCCTCGGCCCAAGCTCAATAGCGAGATCTTCGACCATAGCAATCACTCCCCCTTTTGAAGATGCATAGTGAGCAATATTGCCAAATCCCACTCCCACTCCGCCAGAAGCGATCGAGGAAATATTGATAATCTTTCCTCCGACGGGCATGATTTTAATCGCTTCTTGAACACAGAAAAACGAGCCTTTCAAATTAATATCCAATACTTTATCCCATTCCTCCTCAGTTATTTTATCTACCGGGTTGAAATAAACTATTCCGGCATTGTTTACCAAAATAGTAAGCTGGCCAAATTTATTCTTTACTTCCTCAAACATTTTGGCAACCTGTTCTTTGTTGGAAACATCGGCCTGAACCGAAAATGAGTCTACCCCACATTTTTTAACTTCCGCTACGACCGCTTCGGCTTCTTCTCCTTTTGAATGGTAATTAATGGCGACCGATGCGCCGGCTTTAGCCAAAGATAAAGCGATACCACTACCAATTCCGCGGGAGGCCCCAGTAACCAGGGTTTTTTTTCCTTTTAGATTAAACATATATTCAAATGAAAATTTATAATATATCTAAATTCATCCTACACTCATTCTCGGCAATAATCAAATATTAACCGCTAAAATATTTCAAGAGTGATGGGTTTATATCGCCTAAATTTCAATTCCAAAAAATTTAGAAAGCTTTTGCCACCAAGACTTCTTGACTGTTGGCTGAGTCGCTGGTTGAGGAGGTGCCACTGAATCGGAAACTCCAAGAGTGGGCGAGTCAACGGATTTTGTTGGTTTTATTACTTTCCTTGTTGTGTCATTAGTTGTTTCTATAATTGATGAATTAGGCGAATTGCTGATAGCAGTTTGAGTATAACCGCCATCAGTCTTAGCGGCTAGCCAATTACTCCAACTACCGGTGGCACATCCATTGCCAGCTCGTACTTTAAAATAATATTTAGCATTTGGAGCTAGTTCATTGATAGTATAATCTATTACCCCGTCATAATATCCTTTATCAAATTTCACTCCGAATCTTTCGTCTCCTTCGGTAAATCCATAAGCAATGTAATATTGGTCAACGGCATTATTAACTGGGGTAAAAAATAATTTAGCGTTATTTTTTGTTGTATTAATCTGAAATAAATCCGGAGAATGATCGGGCGCTTGATTACCACAACCTGGTGTTGTTGGTGACGATGTCCCGCTACTGCTTGTTGATGATCCTTCAACAGCAGTAAAGGTAGTAAAGTGAGCCGCATTGAATACTAAGGTTTGTGTTGCTTTATCATAAGTTATTCCGGAAGCGACACCAGCTATAATGGACCCAACAATTTGGACAATGGAATAAGACTAAACTAGAATAGGGATATATGGACGGAAAAATACGAAGATCTCACTCCTCAGCATTTAAGGCACAAGTTGCACTTGCTGCCATTAAGGAGGAGAAAACAATTACAGAACTTGCAGGTTTGTACGGAGTACATGCGACTCAGATTACCAAATGGAAGAAACAAGCGCTTGATTCTTTGAGCGAAATATTCTCCTGAGTTTCCCACTTTCAAAACTTCAAAATCAACAGCTTGATTTAACAAGCTTTTTGTTGTAAAAAAGTAGTGTGAAACCGCACTACGATAGAATTAGGAAGGTTAAAACTGCCTCAGGCTCAACGGCTATTCAAGTTGGATACTATCAAGGTAAAAGTTTTAAACTAAAAAAACATATTGGTTCGTCAAAAGAAACAAAAAAGATTTCTGAATTAATTAATATTGGTCAAAAATACATTCGCTCTCAATCTCTTCAAATAGAACTTAACTTTAATCCTCAATCTGATGAAATTCTCTTTAAGCGTGGAATAAAGGCTAAAGACAGTCGACTGGACACGGCTTTTAAATATCTTGAAGAAATATATTCTAAAGTTGGATTTAACAGAATAAGCAGCGAGATCCTTAAACATTTTGTGATGATTCGAGTATTGGAGCCTGCTTCTAAGATAAAATCAATATTACTTCTTGAGAAATATTTTGGAATTAGTTACAAAAAAACAACAGTGTTTCGACTGCTTTCTAGTCTGGTTAATCTAAAAGAACAAGTTCAACAAATAGCTATAAAATATGCAAAAGATAATCTACACTTTGATTTCTCACTTGTATTTTATGACGTTACAACTTTGTATTTTGAAACTCATACCTCAGATGATTTTCGTAAAAACGGTTTTTCCAAAGACAACAAGTTAAATCAGCCTCAGATTTTAGTTGGCTTAGTTGTAAATGGCGTAGGCTTCCCGATCTACTACGATATTTTCAAAGGAAATACATTTGAAGGAAAAACAATCATTCCGGTTATAACAACCATTAAGGAGAAATATCAAATTAAGAAGTTCACAGTTGTGGCTGACGCAGGAATGTTGAGTAAGGACAACTTATCTGAACTTGAAAAACATGGAATTGACTATGTTGTTGGAGCAAGAATTGGCAATACAAAACTTGATGAGGTAAAAGATATTGCCGGTCAACTTAACCAAATTGACAAAAAAATTATTAAGAAAAATAATATTATTTATGAATATTCAATAAAGCGAGCGAAAAAAGATCAACGAGATAATGACAAACAAATAGAAAAGGCAGAATATTACTTAAAAAACCCAAGTAAGGTTATGAAAAGATCAAAGTTTTTATCAAATGATAAATTAAAAAGTTTCACACTTAATAATAGCCTCGTTGAAAAAAACCGACTACTTGAAGGAATCAAAGGTTACAAAACCAACATTCATAATTTAGACAACAGATTATTGATTGCTCGTTACAAAGATTTATGGAGAGTAGAACAATCATTTAGGATTGCAAAGAGCGACCTTGAAGCTAGGCCAATATATCACCGCAGAAAAAATTCAATTGAATACCACATCTTGATTGTCTTTACAGCTCTTTGTATGGCAAGAGTAATTGAAATGGAAAAAGGAGAATCAATTAAAAAAGTAACCGATGATCTAAAAGATAGATGGACGATAACTTTGATCGACGAAATATCAGGTAATTCCTTAAAGATTGAACTTAATAATAAACCGCACTAAATGGGAAACTCAGGATATGTCAATATTCTCAAACAGACGGATTTGACTACCCTTCGTATGGGAGATGTATGGAGCACTGACCTGACGTATATCAAGTTCCAAGGCAAGTTCATCTACCTCTCTATCATCCAGGATATTGTGGGGAAAGAGGTAGTTGGATTCAACTTATCCTTTC
>Ga0210016_1002763_pt1 | contig 15812 bp, 14 predicted proteins | sample CryGeyCG2014_300_FD_185454 | JGI IMG/M metagenome (GOLD analysis project Ga0210016, IMG submission 185454) | Groundwater microbial communities from aquifer - Crystal Geyser CG02_land_8/20/14_3.00 (SPAdes) (version 2) | ecosystem: Environmental > Aquatic > Deep subsurface > Groundwater | place... | reverse complement strand
AAAGAAGAGGACGGAATTCTCTAAAAATATCTATTTCAAATTTTTATCATAGTGAATCTTGTCTGCTGAACTTTTATCTTGTCCTGGTATCTATCCATAAACGGCTGCCTCTTGCAGTGGAAATGTATCTGAATTATGATATAAAAAAGGAAAGTTATCGGTATCATGGCATCTGCCTACGCAGAGTTAAAGATTTCTCCATTCAAAATATAGAAATTGGTTCCACTCATAGGTACGCCGTAAATCCCAACGGTTGTTCCAAGGGAATAATTAGAAATGTTAAACTTAGGGGTTGTTAAACAATAAAGTTGACTATTTGGAAATTCTAAAAGATATGCTAAAAAAGATCCCACTCTCTGATATTACCATTAGGGATGTGGAGAGGGCCTTTCGAACTGATGGACTAATCGGTAACTCCTATCTAAACAACATAACTATAAAGTCACGTGGGTAGTGGGTTTTTGAAGACCACGCCAAATATAGCGGGAAACGAATCTATCAGAACCTTTATAAAAAGCGGAAAGGAGAATAATTAATGGATGAATGTATTTTCTGTAAGATTGCCAGCCATAGCATACCTGCCTATGTAGTTTCAGAGAATGACGAGGTTATGGCATTCGCGGATATCAACCCGGCAACAAAGGGGCATATCCTGGTAATTCCGAAAAGCCATGCCACCAACTTATTTGATATAGAGGAGGCTTCATTTATTAAGGTGCTTTCTCTGGCTAAGAGAATTGCCAGAGTGATGCCGGAGGTTCTCGGCTGTTCCGGAATAAACCTGTTTCATTCTGCCGGGAAAATTGCCTGGCAGGAGGTAATGCATTTCCACCTCCATATTGTTCCCCGCTACCGCAGAGAGGAATTGCAAAGACCTTTTGTTTCCACTCCCGCCAACAAGACAGAATTAAAAGAGATTGCCTTAAGATTAAGCCGGAAACTCAGTAATAAATAAAGTTGTTTTCGGGTTCGATACCTGTGGTGCGTTATTTCATCAGTAATCCTATTCCGGCTAAGAGGGTAATGCCATAGATAACGTAACTGAATATCTTTCCTGAAATTCTTTTATTCAGCCAGGCTCCTAACAAGGTTCCTCCTATTACCCAGGGTATCAGGCGAATACTTTCTAAAATTGTCTTCCGGGTAATGATATTACCGGCAATGTAAGGAATTAACTTGGCGCTGTTTCCGACAAAGAAGTAGAGAAGAGCGGTGCCCACAAAGACTCGTTTTTCCAATTTCTGAGGAAGAAGAAAGAGTAATATAATCGGTCCAGCCGTATGGGCGAGGGTAGAGGTAACGCCGGCGATTATTCCCACAGTTACCCCATGCCATATTCTGGGTTTATAAGCAACTGGATTGACTTTGCGGCGAACTTTCAACTGAACGTATAGCTGAATCAGCACAATAACAACACAGATAACCCCGATGAATACACGTAACGTTCTTTCTCCATCGGTCAGTAATCCAAACTTCTTTAAGAGCAAAGAACCGATGCCTATGCCCAGAATACAGCCCGGAATAAGCATTGAGAGGTTACGGAAATTCTGCGTCCTGGGATAATGTAAGAGAGAAAAGATATCCCCGGTGATTAATAAAGGAAGCAGCACCCCTAACATCCGGGTTGGAGAGATGGCGATGGTCATCAAAGGGACTGCCAGTATAGCTATGCCGGCTCCAAAACCCGCTTTAGAGACGCCCACAAGTATACTTGCAATCCAGCAGAGTAATGTAGAAGTCATATCAGTTTTTGATAGTCTATCACAATAAAACTAATAAAGGAAAATTTTTGGAAATGATTCCTGAATCCGTGGTAAAATTGATTGGAATTTCAAGGAGGGATAATGCCGGAATTACCTGAGGTGGAAACGATTAAGCGGCAGTTGAAAAGAGATATCCTAAATAAAAAGATAAAAGAGATTATCGTAATAAAAAACAAATTAATCAAAGGAACCTCCCCGCAAACTTTCAAATCAAAAGTTGAAGGAAAATCTATCCGGGATGTCTCAAGAAGAGGCAAAGTTTTAATCATAAAACTGGAAGAAGACTTATTCCTTATTTTTCACTTAAAAATCAGCGGCTGGCTTGTCCTGAGTGAAAAGATAGAAAAATTCTCTGCCGTTGCCTTTAGATTTGAGGATAATAAACTATTGAATTTTTGCGACACCCGGTTATTCGGGGAAATCCGGCTCATTGATGATTGGAGAAAATTCCCTTTCCTCAAAGAGATGGGACCGGAGCCCCTGGACTTAAATAGAAAACAATTCGTAGAACTCTTTGAGAAGAAAAAAGGAAAAATAAAGCCCCTTTTGATGGAGCAGAAATTTTTAGCCGGAATAGGCAATATCTACGCCCAGGAATCTCTTTTTTGCGCGGGGATTCACCCGGAGCGAAAAGTAGAGAGAATTAAAAAAGAAGAACTGGAAAAGATTTATCTCTGCCTTATTTCCATCTTAAAAGAAGCGATAAAAAAGAAAGGCACTTCGGCAGATACCTACCGGCAGATTAATGGGGAAGATGGCTCATATCTTCCTTTCCTGAAAGTCTATCAACGCGATAGAAAACCCTGCCTTAAATGCAAAACCCCAATAAAAAGAGAAGTTGTCGGGGGAAGAGGGACCTGCTTTTGCCCCCACTGCCAGAGATAAAAATGTTTAAGATTGTGGGAGACATCTCCTGATGTCGATGGACTGGAGACCTTTCCCACAATGTAGTGCGAACCTTTCAGGTTCGCTTTGAAATTCCATACAATAAATTTAGATTGGAAAAGAAAAGATTTGAAAAACTTGTGGCCGAGGCTATTGAGACTCTCCCGGAGAAATTTCAAAAGAAGATACAAAATCTCAATGTAGCGGTAGAGGATGAGCCTTCCGATGAGATTCTTCGGCAACAAGGAATAGGACAAAGCAATACTCTGCTGGGATTGTATCACGGCGTTCCTCTGAAAAATAGAGGTGTGAGTTATACCAACGTCCTTCCCGATAAGATAATTATCTATCAGAAGCCTATCGAAAGATTATGCCGGGACGAAAACGAAATAAAGGAGAAGGTCAGGGAAGTTTTTAGGCATGAACTCGGACATCATTTTGGTATGAGTGAACAGGATTTGCGCTCGATTTAATCAACACTTGACTTTTGAATATTTCTGGGGATATAATCAGGATGGAAATGAATAATAAGGAAAAAGGGAGCTTACCATTACCTGAGATATTGGCTATCAATATCTGCGATCAAATTATTCGTGATAAAAATACCAAGAACTTAACCACAAAGCCACCAAGACTCAAAGAGCACCAAGAAAAACTAAAATAGCAACCACGAATTACGCGAATTAATCGAATTCAAAAAACAATAATAAAGATTCTCTGACCGGAGATTTGTCAGGATTTTATTTTTATAATCCTGATTTTAATCATGTTAATCCTGTCAAAAGTTTTAATTCGTGAAATTCGAGAAATTCGTGGTTATTATTATTTCGTGTCTTCGTGCTTTCGTGGTAAGTGTTTTAAAAGGAAATTCCTATGCATTTAAATTATCTCTTATCGGTCTTTTTAATCGAATCCAAGCCCAAAAATTTCCTCTATCGCATTCACTTTTGCATGTATACATAGCTTTGGTTGGAGGCCATGGCTCCTATAATGGCGAATTACGCTTTGTAAATATGAGCGATAAACAAATAACAGCTAAATTGGCAGGGCCTCTTGCTTTTAAAGATCCTCTTCAAGTCGTAGAGATGAATTTTGAAATTAAAAATTTGGTATTCCGAAATGAAGGGAAATATACGGTTGAATTTTGTTGCAATGGCAAGCCAATCGGAAGGCGAGATTTTTTTGTCATAGGACCTCGGTTGCCAATCTCAGAATCGGGAGGATAAATGGCTCATAAAGAATCGGAGCGGAGAAAATTTGTTCGTTTCGCCTATCCTTTTTTTGTTCTATATCAGAAAGTAGAGAAAAGAGATTCCGGAAGAACCGCCCTTTCTGCTGCAAAATGGGAGCGAGCACCAGAATCTGCGATAAAGAGAAAAGGCTCTACAATTACCAAAAACATCAGTGAAGGTGGAATCTGTTTTGTCACCCGGGAGAGATTTGAGCCTGATGTCCTTTTAAGAGTGAAACTTTATATTCCCACCAGAAATGAACCAATTAAAGCGCTGGTCAAGGTTATCTGGGCAAAGAAGAGGAAATCAAGGGTGGGATATGATACAGGAGTTTCCTTTCTTGAGGTAGAAAAGGAGGATCGAGCCGCCCTCACTCATCATCTTCTCCTCTTTAGCCGGATAAAACTTGAGGAGCTGATGGAAATAATTCCATAGTTGCGCATTTAGCCTCCACTTCTCTTCCGCGTATTGGATGGGAAGTAAATTTCTGGCAGCCTTATTAAAAGAACGGAATTAATTATGGAAGCAGACGGAGTTTTTGAAGGTGGGGGAGTTAAAGGTATGGGTCTGGTAGGAGCTCTTAAAAGAGCTGAAGAAGAAAGAGTAACGTTCAAGAGACTTGCAGGTACTTCAGCAGGTGCTGTTGTAGCTTCTTTATATGCAGCCGGCTATTCGGCAGATGAACTGAAAGAGTTGTTTTATTCCGCCAATTTTAAAGATTTCCTTGGCACTAACTTACCAAAAAGAAAAGGGTGGAGATACTTCGTCATTATTTTAAATATATTGTTTAACTATGGTATTCATAGCAGCAATTTTTTTTATAAATGGATAAAAGAAAAATTAGAGCAAAAAGGGGTGTCAAGATTTAAAGATTTAAAATCGCCGCTTAAAATAATTACTTCTGATATAACCAACAAGAGGACATTAATTTTTGATAGCGAGTTGCATAAAGAAATGGAAGTAGCCGAAGCGGTAAGAATGTCAATCAGCATTCCCTTATTTTTTCATGTGTATAAATGGCTTAATCCTGAGTTTCCCAAAAGAAAAACTCTTGTAGTTGATGGCGGGCTCCTGAGTAATTATTCTATAAATATTTTTGATGACCACGAAAGACAAACCATAGGCTTTAAGCTGATAAGTCCTGAAGAAACCCAACCGCCTGAACCAATTACAAATGTTATAACCTATGTTAAATCAATTTTAAATACAATGCTGTTAGCGCATGAAAAAGTCCATATGAAAGAAGCGGATTGGGCAAGGACAATACCAATTCCAACCGGTGATATTAAAACTACACAATTTGATTTAACAAATGAAGAAAAAGATTGGCTATATAAGTCTGGATATGAAGCGGCGACAAAATTCTTCGAAAAACAAAAGAAGGAAAGTTAAGATTGAACCCGGGCAGGGAAAATCTAAAAGAAGGCACGGTTCTTGATGGACCATTTTGGCCTGAATATTTATTCCCACCTCCAACCAGAGTAATTTTATCCTAAATTTAGATCTGACCAACACAATCTCCTTTGTCTCTTCTCACCTTTTAATCTATTTTACTCTGTTTGATGAAGCTTTAAAGAAGAAAGATTTACTCACTTCATAATCCCTTAACAAACAACAAAATTTATGCTAATATAAAGTTGTAATGGCGACTTTCCAGAAAAGCATTCTTTATATCCCCAAGTCAACTGAAACTCAGTCAGGTTGGGGATTTTTATTTAGTGGCGAAAACATTGACAAAATCGGTGTAATATATTACACTTATCGGTGTAATTTAAGGAGAACCGATGATTTCTTTAAAATCTGAAATAACAAGAAAAGTTTTAAATTATTTCTTTCTTAATCCGAAAGAGAGTCTCTATGTAAACGAACTATCAAGAAATCTTGCCCTTGATAAGAGAAACTTCGTTAAGAAAATAAAAGAATTAGAAACAGAAGGAATCCTAAAAAGTCAGAGTAGGGGAAATCTTGTATTCTATTCTATAAATAGAGATTATCCTTTATATAACGAGTACAGAAAAATAGTCATTAAAACAATTGGATTTGAGGAAATGCTGAGGAATGCTCTAAAGAATATTAAGGCAATAAACGATGCTTATATTTACGGCTCATACGCTAAAAATAAAATGGATACTCATAGCGATATCGATTTGCTTGTTGTGGGTAGCCACAATATTATTTCCCTCCAGAAAAAACTAAACAAGATACAGAAAGAAATTAACAGAGAAATAAATGTCGTCAATATGGATGAAAAAGAATTCAAGAGAAAAATTAAAAATAATGACCCATTTATAATAGGAATTATCAGAAATAAACACATCAGAATAAATTTATGAAATTTGACAATAGATATTTTAACAAATTTAAATTTACCGAAGAACAAATTAATAAAAATTTTAAAAATGCCTTAAAAGATATAAACATTGCTAAGAAAGACAAAATCTTAGAGGTGAAATTCAGTTATGTCTATAGCGCTCTCATTAAGGGTGGTCTTGCATTATTAAGTTTTTATCAAGTAAAAATAAAAAGCGAATTGGACAAATTGCCCAAAAAAGGTAGCGGTGCGATTTATCGCACTGTAATTAGACGTGGCATAAATTGCGCTACTCTACTATGCACTATCTTTAGTAGCAATATGCGGAAAGATTAACTTCTATGCAATGCTGACAGCAAATGCCACCGCTACAAATTATTTCGCGCTTTATTCTATTACCAATTTTACATATTCCTCCTTTTTTACAAAATCACCTTTTTTATGTTATCATAAAAAGGAGGTATGAGAAAGACGCTTTTGCTTTTTCGCAGTCATAGCTTGACTTTCCGCTTCTAATTGTCAAAGAACAGAAATTTAACTTTGTAAAAAAGCCTCTTTGAATGGGATTTATGTTAATATAAAGTATAATGGCTATTTTGAGTAAAAGAATTATTTATCCCAATTTAACTGAAACTCAGTCAGCTTGGGGATTTTTTTTAGACAGGTAAATAATTATGCAAAAGGTTACTCCTGAGAAGCTGAAAAAGCTTAACAATTTAGCGGGATTAACTAATCTCTTCTGCGAAGAGCAAAACCTTAATTATGAATATTCCGGCAGTGTCCTCTCCAAACGTCAATGGAAGGATAAAGCGGCAGAATCTGCTAAAGAACTACTCCTTGTTGCTACCCACCAAGATTTCCATATTATCTATTGCCAGATTGAAAAACTATTGCTTGGCACTGAACGTCTCATTATTAATCAATTGCTGAAAGAGCATCCCTACCTTTTAGTAATCTTTTCCGAGCCTCAATTTACCAACTGGCATTTTGTTAATGTAAAATATGATGAGGATACGAAAAAGAGAAAAGTTTTTAGAAGATTTGTCATCGCTCCGGACGAACGACTTCATACCGCTGCCGAACGTCTTTCCTTGATTGAAATCAAGGATGAAATTATCTCTCCTCTTGCTCTCCAAGCCGAACACGACAACGCCTTTGATGTAGATGCAGTTACCAAAGAATTCTATAAAACATACAAAACTTTCTTCAATTGGATAATCGAAACAATTGGTCAGAATAGACCCCAGCGTGAAACTCATTCCTTTACCCAACAACTATTAAATCGCTTGATGTTTGTCTATTTCATCCAAAAACTGCATCAAGGCGAGAAAGAGAAAAAATATTGGCTTAACAACGACCCCTTCTACCTGAAGAATCTGTGGAATCGTTACCAAAAAAATAATTGGGGAAAAGATAAGTTTTATAATCTTTTCCTGGAAGGACTCTTCTTCTATGCCTTTAATAAAAATTATGGACTGCGCAATTTAGGTTTGCCAAAAGAAGTAGCCAACGAATACGCAACTATGCCTTATCTTAATGGCGGGCTCTTCTCAAAAAATAAATTAGATAATCTTGGTTTTTCCGTTCCGGACATTATTTTTGAGAAACTTTTCAATCCTAATGAGTGCATTAAAGACAAAGAGGGTAAACTTTATTATGGTCTTTTAGAACATTTTAACTTCACCGTCCGGGAGGATACTCCTTTAGATGTTGAGGTAGCAGTGGACCCGGTAATGCTGGGTAAGGTTTATGAAAGTTTAGTTAATGAAGAGGAGCGAGGTAGAGCCGGCATTTTTTACACTCAACCGGTAGAATTAAATTTTATGTGTCGCTCCGCTTTAATAGAGTATCTGGATGGAAAAATTCCCTTATCCAAAGCAGAAATTATTCATTTAATTACCGAGATTGATAATCCCGAAAACCTCCCTGAATTTCCTGCTATTTCCCTTACTGCCTTGAGAGAAAGTTTGGAAAATTTGAAAATTGTTGACCCGGCTTGCGGCTCCGGTGCCTTTCTGGTAACAATGCTCAATATCCTTGTTCAATTGCATTCCTATATTGCCTCGCAATCTGGCTCTGAACCGAATACTTTTCAGTTAAAGAAAAAAATAATCTCCTATAATCTTTTTGGAGTGGATATTAAAGAATGGGCTTGCCATATCGCAGAATTGCGACTCTGGCTTTCATTAATCGTTGAAACCGAAGGTAAATTCATTGACCTTTATACCAACCCCCTTCTCCCTAATCTCTCTTTCAAGATTCGTTCTGGCGATTCTTTAGTAGAGGAAATTGCCGGCAAATCTATCTCCTTGCGTGGAGAAATCATTCATATTGGTAGCGGATTAAGGCAAAAGATAAATGAACTTCTACGGTTAAAACAAGCTTATTTTGATAACCGTCTGGACAAAACTGCTGGAGAGGAAAGAATCAAAAAGATGCAAGATGAATTATTTAAAGGAATCATCAATGATGGAGTAATTGAGATTGATAAAAGAATGGCCACTTTGAAATTCACTAAACCACAACAGCAAACAAAATTATTCATTAAAACACAAGAACAGCGGCAACTCTTTGAGAAAGAGGAAAGAGAAAAAAGAGCAAAAGATGAAATAGAGATTAAAGAATTATCTCAGGAAAAGGATACTCTTCTTAATATTCAACAAGAGGGCAAGAGAAAATTCTTCTGGGATATTGATTTTGCCGAGGTCTTTGCCAAAGGCGGATTTGACCTTGTTATTGGCAATCCCCCCTATGTCCGGCAGGAGATGCTCACTCCCCAATATAAGGAACAACTCCTTCGCTCAGTGCAGACACAATGGGGAAATAATTTAAAAATGGAAAAAAGGTCTGACCTTTATGTCTATTTCTATTTGCACGGACTTTCCTTACTTTCTCCTGATGGTGTTTTTTGCTTCATTACCTCTAACTCCTGGTTAGATGTCGGCTATGGAAGATGCCTGCAAGAATTCCTCTTGCGGAATATAAAGACTAAACTTATTTACGATAATTTAGCTAAACGCTCCTTTGCTGCATCCGATGTTAATACCGTTATTACCCTCTTCCAGCGTCCCGAGAAGAAGGAGAATTTAAGTTCAGAACTGGTAAAATTTGTTGCCTTCAAGAAACCCTTTGAAGAGGTAATCAATTCAGATAACCTTATTTCCATTGAGAATAACAGAGAAAATATCAACACCTCCGATTTTCGTCTGCGTGCCCTCACCCAATCTAAACTTCTCACTGAAGGAATGGAACCAGAAAAACAAAAAGTTCCCAGCAAAGAAACCAAAGGAGTTAAAGAACCCTCTGCTCCTTATCTGTCATTAGGCAAAGAATATCTCGGTAAATATGTTGGCGAGAAATGGGGTGGCAAATATCTCCGTGCCCCCGACATCTTCTTTAAAATTTTGGAAAAAGGCAAAGGGAAATTAGTACGACTGGGCGATATTGCGGAGATAAGAAGAGGAATTACAACTGGTGCCAACGAATTCTTCTATCTTGATGACAAAAAGATTAAAGAGTGGGGTATTGAGGAAGAATTCTTAAAACCAGTAATTAAAAGCCCGAGAGAATGCAAATCAATTTTAATAAAACCAGAAGACCTAAAATACAAAGTTTTTATATGTCATAAATCAAAAGAGGAATTAAAAGGAACAAAAGCATTGGAATATATTGAGTGGGGAGAATTCCAACATTTCCACCAGCGACCCAGTTGCAAAACCCGTCCCCAATGGTGGGATTTGAGAAAGAGGAAGATAGGCAATGTAACTTGTATGATGAGTTTAAATGACCGTTACCCTTTCTGGTTAAACGGAGTTTCTTTGTGCGATGCTCGTCTATACGACATTTATACCAGAAAGAATAATCTTAATGCATTTACCGGGGCACTCAATAGCACTTATTTGGCTATATTTATTGAATTAACAGGAAGGGCAAATTTGGGAGAAGGAGTTTTGGATTTTAAAGTTTATGAATCTGCAGAACTTCCTGTTCTCGATGTTATGACACTCACTATTCCCCAATGCATGGCTTTGGCAGATGTGTTTCAAAAATTATCAACCCGTCCCATTAAATCCATCTTTGAAGAATTGGGTTTGCCAAAACCGAATAGGGATTTTTCTAACATCAACCCTAAAGATATTTCACTAAATAAGATTCTCCCTGACCGCCGTGCTCTGGATAAAATTGTCTTTTCTGCAATCGGTCTCACCGAAGAAGAACAACTTGAGGTTTATCAAGCAGTCGCCGAATTAGTCAAAAACCGCCTCTCCAAAGCAAGGAGTGTGTAAAAAGTGAAAAAACTTGTACAAATTGTTCGGGGAAATAAGTCCCCAATTATTTTATATTTTTTAGGAGGATTCATTATTATTTTTATTATTCCGTTTTTTCTTAATATTCAAAAGATCAAAAAATTTTTCTTAATTAAGTCTCCTCCAATTTTACTTATAATTGTAATTCTTACATTCCTTTTTTTGCTAACCTATAACCGTGCTTCAAATCTCTGGAGAAAATATAAAAATAATTATAAACTTAAAAATCCATTTTTTACTTATATAGATAACATTGCTGTTTTGTTACTTTCCTGTCTTCTTTTTGGTCTCATATTTAAGGAAAGGTTGTTTGGCAATATTAGTTTCTCCCCAGCCTGTTTGGACATACTTAAAATTTTGGGTGGCTTTGTAATTATCTGGTTTATTTGTACTTATCTTGGTCTTTTTATTTCTAAAGAGGAAAAAGAAGAGAAGAAAGGAGTGAGAGTTGAGGAATTCACTCCCATCTTTTCTGATGAAGCAATTACTCATGAGAGCGAGGATATATTGGGACGAAAATCTTTTATCAATGATTTATATGAACAAATAATTAACTTGCCCTTTTCAGACTCATTTGTTGTTGGGCTGTATGGAGCATGGGGCGAAGGAAAAACATCTGCGCTTAATCTGCTTCACAATAAACTTATCAAAGACGAAGGAGTCATTCTCGTTGAATTTGATCCTTGGTATTTCAGAAATCAAGAAGCTCTTCTCAGGAACTTCTATCAAAATATAGAGAATGCAATAAATAATATATATTTCTTACCAAATTTCAATAGGATATTTCGTAAGTATCAAAGTATTCTGGCAATTGGATTAAAAAAATTTGGCGTAGACTCATCTTTTATAAGAAATAGTGAGGAACTCAAGGAAATAAGGAAACGAATAGATTCTTACATTCAAAGGACAGAGAGAAAATTAATTATTTTTATTGATGATATTGACCGTTTGCCATTCAAAGAAACCCTCTCAGTTTTTAAACTGGTCAAGCTTTCTGCTAAATTCAAGAATACAATTTTTCTTTTGAGTTTTGACCCTTTGGCAATTATGCAGAATTTTAAAGATAGTTTAATAGAAGATGCTTCCTTTTTGGAAAAAATTGTGCAACAACCTATAGAACTTCCGGGTATAGAGCAATTTGATATTGATAAATTTTTGTTTTATTCGTATCCTGATGAAGGCTATAAATCAGCAATTGATAGACTTTTTGAAGAGTTAAATATTGATAAAGAAAAAATTCAAGAATTTGATAAAGATTTCCCTATTATCTATAACTCACAAATTAGAAAACTTTTTAGGACTCTTCGCCATGCTAAAAGATATATCAATGGTCTTCGTTTAAGACTCCCGCCAGTCAAAAATGAAATTAACCTTTATGACTTTTTCATATTGGAAGCAATAAGAATTTTTTACCCTGCAATCTATAATGATATCTGGACCTATCCTTGGTATTATATTCCTGCTTGGAGCGAAGAGGAATTTTTCTTAAGCCCTTTTCATTCTATTGTGAATGACGATGAAAAATATAAGCAAATAAAACAGCATATAGAGAAACTTATTGCTAATAAACCCAACAAAAGTGTAATCTTGGAACTCCTAAAGACGATATTCCCTGTTGAGGTTGAAGATGCTTTCGGGCAAGTTGGCAAGGGAGGTACGGCTGAAACATATAGGACAGAAAAAAGAATAACACACCCGGATTGCTTTAAAAAATACTTTATGCTTAAAGTTCCTCGTAGAGAATTATCTGATGAGTTAGTTGAGTCAACTATTAAATTATGGAATACTTTAGATAAACAGAAATTATCTGAGACGCTCAAAAATGCATATTTAGATTTTCGGAAAAAGAATAAACTCCTTCAATTTTTTGAAAAATTGCCTCTTTTTTTCAACCTTATAAATTCAAAAATAATAAAAGTTATTATTAAAAGTTTATATCAGAATGTGGACCGTTTTTCTGAGAAAAGAATTGGTGATTTTGGAAATTCAGAATATCGCGAGGCGGGAGCTCTCCTTGTTAATTTGATTGATAGTAAAGTAGATAAGCCTGAAATTCAATCTGTTGTTGAAGAAGTAGTCGGAAATGTGAAAGTACTTGAATTTGCAGTGAGATTTGTTTCTTATTGTAAAAAGGAAGGGGGAAGCAAATTTTATAATATCTATGAAAATATTAACTTTGATAAGCTAAAAGAAATTGCCTCGGATAGATTAAAAACTTATTTTATCGAGAATAAAAAAGATATTTTCAAAGAATGTAATGAGCAAGAGTGGGGCATTATTCTTTTCCAATGGGGGACTAATTGGGAAAGTTTTGATGGTAAAAACAAAAAGGAAGTGAATGCCTATGTATTTGGACTGATAGACCAACGTCCAGAATATATAGGCAAAATAGTCAATCATTTTATTAATCAGGAACCACCGCATTGGAAGAAATATATTGATTATGATCGTCTTGCTAAGCTTTATGATATAGAAAGGCTGTATAATAAAATTGAAGAGCAAAAAGAAAAAGGTTATTCAAACAGCGCAGAGCAAGAGGCAATTAATTTATTCCTGAAAGGTTATAAAGAAAAAACTACTTCTAAAAAGAAATAAAGTGAATTAATTAACCAGACTAAAGTTTTACAAAAAACGAGGGAGTCATCTTGGCAGTTTCTCTATAGACGTTAGCAAGCCTTTTAATTTAATTAAAAGAGTAGAAGAAGGTAAAGAAAAGTAAATGAAAAAAAGGGGGTGAGGATAAAATGGCGTTTTCTGAGGAAGTAGTAGCACAGGCATGGAGAAGAGCCGGTGGAAAATGTGAATGCAGAAGAACAACGCACAATCATTCCTATGTGAGATGTAATAAAGAATTAGTGTGGGAAAATAGGGGAAGAGAGGGTCGCGGTGCCTGGGAAGCTCACCATATAAGTGATACTGGTGGTGATGTACTCTCCAACTGCGAAATTCTTTGTTGGGATTGTCACCAGCGGACTTTTTAAAAGCAACTTAAAAATTCAGATATCAAATTGACCAAAAGTCTATGAACTCTGATTTATTTTAAAGCAAAACAATGCCAAAAACAAATGCGTTTCTCTATTCATTTTTTAAAGAGGAAAAATATTTGCAAAATTATCCTTTAGAAACCAAAAATTTTATCAGCTTTTGTAAGCAAAGAGGCCTTGAAATAAGTGAAAAAGAACTTGAATTTTTGGAAAAAGAAAAATTATTTTTCCCTATTTTTAGAATTAGATTACCAAAATTGATTGAAAAAAATGGCAAGAGAGTTTGGGAACGGGGCAATTATAAAATAAAGTTAGGAGAAAAATTTATACAATATTCTCCGTTTATTTGGATGGAAGGTGTTGAAGAAGATTGTTTAAGATGGCTAAAATCTGGAATCCTTTTTGCCCCTTCTCAAAAACGCTTTCAATCTTGGAAGAATTTTAAAGCAGGCAGAAAAGAACAATGCAACCAAAAAATTATTAGTTTCTATTCTTCCTTCCAAATAGATTGGCTCACTGAAATAATAAAGTTTTATCCTCCAAAATTTTCTGCTTTAGATCAAACCATAGAGGCAAAAAATGTGCACTTAATAAAAAGGAGCAACAAAATTTATCTTAAGACAAATTTAGAGAAGCAGTTAGATGATAAACCATACCAATTGTTGCCGGGTGATAAACTTTTTAAATATTTGGAACATAAAAAATTATATGAAGATTCTTTTAAACAAGAATTTAGTTGGAAAATAGCAAAACAGAGGTTATTAAAATGCAAACAAATTTTTGATAAAAAGTTATACTTTCTCTTGGATATACAGGGAGTTTATTATCCTTATGGCAAATTAGGCGGAAAAAAGATTAATGTTGTAGGTGGTTTAGAAAAATGGGGTAGAAAAAAATATAGGTTTAATCTCCGAAAAGAACTTAGTTCTTTAAAATTAAGTATCAATGACATAGTAAGATGGTATAAGGAATTCTCGGATAAAACGCATCTTTACCTTGGCGTGGAAAGAGATGATTGGGTACAACTCTGGAAGAGTATAGATTGGAATGAAAAAGATAATCTTCAGGGAAATGTTAGATTGGGCATTGATTGTTTACAATGGGCTATAATGTTAAAGAGGTTTGTTCAAGATCATGAAAAAAAGGAAATTTTAGATGTTGATGAGGTCAGGAATGTATTAGACAAAGATATTTTGCAATTTGACCTAAATGATACGAAATTAAATAATTTAAGGTCGATCAGAAATAGATGGTACTATGATTTAGAAAAAGATAAAAATTATTATCACGATAACCTCAAACGGCTTTTCTATCTTGTCAATGATTTTGGAATAGATTATCAACCACGTGTAATGGTTTTTGTAGAGGGAAAAATAGAAGAGGAGATTCTGCAAAAGCATTGGAAGGATTGGTATGGTATTTCGGCAGAAAACTTGGGCATTGAATTTGTAGATTTTGGTGGTGTGGATAAAATTCTTTCAACTGCAGAAACTGTTAAGAAATTAAGAAATTTGACAACTAAATTAGACCAAGAATACAGAATAGTTCACTTAAAGAAACAAGAAAAAATTGAACTTAACAATCTAATCAGAATTCTTGAAGAAACAGATATTGTTATTTCAAATTTTCAATCTCTCATCAATTACAACTTGGAAAAATGGCAAATTTTACCATTTTTTGTCGCAGATAATGAAGGAAATATTAAAAAAATTTTGGAATCTGGGAAAATTATCAAATTTGAAGAGCAAAGTTATGATGTTCCAGAAGAATGGAAATTTATATGGGGTATAAGTAATAAACATAAGCCATTTAAGGGGAAAGATTTTGAATTTGCTAATTTTTCTGACAAAGAGATAAGGAAAGCGATAAAACAATGTGTGCATGAAAACATATTCCTTAAACGCATAAAAGAAGTTAGGGGAATGGAAAAAGGAATAAAAGAAATAGGGCCAGAAGTTAAAAGATATAAATTCCAAATTGTGGAAAAACTTTTTTCAAATTTATTTGAAGAATACGGGAAAAGTAAGGATGAATCTTTTATTGCAAAACGGCCTGTATCCGAATTAGTAGAAAAAATAACGAAGTTAGGTGTATTGAATCATTTACCAATTAATACAAAAATAGAGTTAGAAAACAAAGAATTTATCAAAAAGCAACTTAATGCAAAATATAAAAGAATAAAATTTATTAGATGAAAAACTTACAATGACAGATAAAGGCGAGAGATTCTTCGCTCTGCTCAGAATGACAGCAAGAGGCAGGGTTAGAATGACAGTTGGGAGATTTGCACAATGGCAGGGAGGAAATTAACCGAGGATTAAGATAGCAAG
>Ga0210016_1002761_pt1 | contig 15816 bp, 14 predicted proteins | sample CryGeyCG2014_300_FD_185454 | JGI IMG/M metagenome (GOLD analysis project Ga0210016, IMG submission 185454) | Groundwater microbial communities from aquifer - Crystal Geyser CG02_land_8/20/14_3.00 (SPAdes) (version 2) | ecosystem: Environmental > Aquatic > Deep subsurface > Groundwater | place... | reverse complement strand
AAACAAGGTCACCCGCGCGTCGTCGTGCAGGATGGCAAAGCCGTGCAGCACCGGATTGCGCGGCACGTCCGCACCCCGGATGTTCAACAGCCAGCAGATCGAGTCGGGCAGAGTGATCACCGCCGCCCGTTGCCCCGCCGCGCGTAAGCCTTCGGCCAGCCGCGCACGTTTGGCCGCACTGGTCTCGCCCGCCAGCGCATCGGGGTGGGCAAAGGCAAGGCCGATCGGCGGAGCGGGCTGATCCGGCCAGATTGAATCAATATAATTGCTGGTCGCGCAGAGCGTTACGCCGATTTTCTCAAGTGAAGTCTCAAGTCCTGCAATCTCGTCAGCAGTATGCAGCCAGGGGTCATAGCCCAGCTTGCCCGCCGCCAGATGCGCCTTGATCCAGTCGCCCGGTTTGACCTCCGGCCAGGGCACCGGGGTGAAATGGCCAAGATCGACCTGCCCCTTGACCTGCACCCGGTAGCGTCCGTCGATGAACACCCCGGCGACGTCGGGCAGCACGATGCAGAACCCGGCCGAGCCGGTGAATCCGGTCAGCCACGCCAGCCGCGCATCATGGTCGGCCACGTATTCGCCCTGATGGGCATCGGCGCGCGGCACCAGAAAGCCTGCCAGCCCGTCGGCGGCCAGGGCCTGGCGCAACGCCGCCAGCCGGGCGGGGCCTTGTTCCGGGCTGGCACTGCTTGCAAAACTCTGAAACATCCTTTGCCCTTCTTCTTTGCTCAAATATTCTCGGGGGGTGAATTTGCCGCGAGGCAAAGAGGGGGGCGGAAAGCCCCCCTTCACCCGACCTTCCGCATCCCCAGCACCCGCGCCCGCATCCTCGGATCAGCGTCGAACAGCCCGGCCAGTTGTTCGGTCATCGCCCCGGCCAGTTGCTCGACATCGGTGATCGTCACTGCCCGGCCGTAGTAGCGCGTCACGTCGTGGCCGATGCCGATCGCGATCAGTTCCACCTGTTTGCGGCGCTCGACCATGGTGATCACGTCGCGCAGGTGCTTTTCGAGATAGTTGGCGCTGTTGACCGACAGGGTCGAATCATCGACCGGCGCGCCGTCGGAAATCACCATCAGGATCTTGCGCGCCTCGCGCCGCCCGGCCAGCCGCCGGTGCGCCCATTCCAGCGCCTCGCCGTCGATGTTTTCCTTGAGCAAGCCCTCTTTCATCATCAGCCCCAAGGCGTTACGGGCCCGCCGCCACGGCGCATCGGCGGCCTTGTAGATGATGTGGCGCAGATCGTTCAGCCGCCCCGGTTGCTGCGGGCGGCCGTTTGCCAGCCACTTCTCGCGACTTTGGCCACCTTTCCAGGCGCGGGTGGTGAAACCCAGAATCTCGACCTTGACCTGACAGCGCTCCATGGTGCGGGCCAGCACATCGGCGCAGATCGCGGCAATCGAGATCGGCCGCCCGCGCATCGAGCCCGAGTTGTCCAGCAAGAGCGTCAGGCAGGTATCGCGGAACTCGGTGTCCTTCTCGCGCTTGAACGACAGCGGCGTGGTCGGGTTGGCCACCACCCGCGCCAGCCGCGCCGCGTCAAGCGTGCCCTCTTCCAGGTCAAACTCCCAGGCGCGATTCTGCTTCGCCTGCAGGCGGCGTTGCAGCTTGTTGGCAAGGCGCGAGACCGCCCCTTTCAGCGGCTCCAACTGCTGATCAAGATAGGCGCGCAGGCGTTCCAGCTCGGCCGGTTCGGCAAGCTCTTCAGCCTTTATTTCCTCATCGAATTCAGTGGCATAGACAATGTAGTTCGGGTCGGCATCGGAATGGGGGGCGGGGGCGGGCGGCTCGTGCGGGGCCTCGCCTTCAGGCAGTTCGGCCTCGTCGCCCTGCTCGCCATCGGCATTTTCGTCCATGCTGACCTTGGCCTGGCTGGCATCCTGCTCCTGGTCCTGGCTTTGCTCGGGGGCGGCGTCACTGTCGTCGGATTGCTGCTCGTCACCGGCCGAATCGGGCTGGTCGGCATCTTCCTCGGCGTCATCGCCATCGTCAGGCTGGTCCTGATCGGGGTCGTCGCCCAACTGGTCGCCGTAGCCCAGATCGGCAATCACCTTGCGGGTCAGGCGCGCGAAAGCGGCCTGATCGGCCAGCGCGGCATCGAGGGTCTCGAGGGTCGAGCCTGCCTGCTCTTCGATGAAGCCGCGCCACAGGTCCATCACGTTGGCCGCCCCGCGCGGCAGCTCGCGCCCGGTGGCCAGATGGCGCACGAGGTATCCCGCCGCCACCGCCAGCGGCGCGTCCGAAGCCTGGGTGATCTGGCCATAGCCCTTGCGTTCGGCCTCGTGCGCGATCCTGGCGTCGATGTTGGTGGCGGTGCCGGGCATCAGCCGCGCCCCCACCGCCTCGCAGCGCGCGACCTCCATCGCGTCATAAATTTCGCGCGCCAGCGGCCCGGTGGGGGCATAGCGGCTGGCGGTGGCGTCGTCATGATAGCGCAGATTCAGCGCAAAAGCGTCAGCGGTGCCACGCGCCAGCAGCACCTCGTCACGCGTCATGCGGCGGCTGACCTGCGGCAGGCGCAGGCCCTCGCGGGTCATCCCCGGCGGATCAACCGAATAGGCGACCGACAACTCGCGGTCATTCGCCATGGTCTTGGTGGCCTCGGCCAGGGCCTTCTTGAACGGATCGGCCGGATTGTCGGTGGGTTTGGTCATCGCACTGCCTGTTCGCGCCGCTCATCCGCCCGCCCGGGCGTCTTCGCTGAGGTGGGAGCCGCGAAGACCGACCGCAAGGAAGGGATGAGCCCGCGCTTCATTTCATCGCCATGCTGGCCGCCGACTCGGGCAGCTCCTCGTTAAAGCAGCGCTGATAGAACTCGGCCACGGTCTGGCGCTCCAGCTCGTCGCATTTGTTGAGGAAGGTCAGCCGGAAAGCATAGCCGATGCTGCGGAAGATCTCGGCGTTCTGGGCCCAGTTGATCACGGTGCGCGGGCTCATCACGGTCGAAAGATCGCCCGCCATGAAGGCGGTGCGGGTCAGATCGGCCACCGTCACCATCTGGCTGATGGTCTTGCGGCCCTTGTCGTGGTTGTAATGCGGGTTTTTCGACAGCACGATGGCGCTTTCGGCGTCGTGCGACAGGTAGTTCAGCGTCGCCACCAGGCTCCAGCGGTCCATCTGCGCCTGATTGATCTGCTGCACCCCGTGGTAAAGCCCGGTGGTATCGCCCAGGCCCACGGTGTTCGAGGTGGCAAACAGGCGGAAATACGGATTCGGGGTGATGATCTCGTTCTGATCGAGCAGGGTCAGCTTGCCGTCATGCTCCAGCACCCGCTGGATCACGAACATCACATCCGGGCGACCGGCGTCGTATTCGTCGAACACGATCGCCACCGGGTTGCGCAGCGCCCAGGGCAGGATGCCCTCGTGAAACTCGGTCACCTGCTTGCCGTCGCGCAGCTTGATCGCGTCCTTGCCGATCAGGTCGATGCGGCTGATGTGGCTGTCAAGGTTGACCCGCACGCAAGGCCAGTTCAGCCGCGCCGCGACCTGTTCGATATGGGTCGATTTGCCGGTGCCGTGATAGCCCTGGATGATGACTCGGCGGTTGTGGGTAAAGCCCGCCAGAATCGCGAGCGTGGTGTCGGGGTCGAACTTGTAGGTCGGATCGATGTCCGGCACCCGGTCGGCACGGTCGGCAAAGCCCTTGACCTTCATTTCGGTTTCGATCCCGAACACCTCGCGCACGTCGATGTCTTCGGTCGGTTTCGCGTTCTGATCCAGCATTCTGTCCGCCATTTCCCGCGCCGGTTGAGGCGCGTCGTTGCAATTTTGCTGCAACATAGCACAGGGGGCGGCAGGCGAAAGGCACTGCGCGACAAAACTGGGCACCATACGCCGGTTTGCGTGAGCACAACCAATTGTGATTTTGCCGCGCGATGGCGCTCGACTAAAGTCGTGCCAAGCAACAATGGAGTGCAGTCCGATGCGTCGCAGAACCGTTCTTTCCGGCTCGACCGCCATGTTCGCGTTGGCAGCAACTGGCCTTGCCGCCCGTGCCGAGGAAATCTTTGAGGTCACCCACAGCGTCGAGCAATGGCGCGCCCGGCTTTCGCCCGAAGCCTTTGCCGTGCTGCGCGAGGCCGCGACCGAGCGCTCCGGCTCCAGCCCGCTCGATCACGAAACACGCACCGGCACCTTTCATTGTGCCGGCTGCGATCTGGCGCTCTATTCATCGGCGACCAAGTTCGACAGCGGCACCGGCTGGCCCAGTTTCTGGCAACCGATCCCCGAGGCGGTGCGCACCCGCAATGACGACGGCTGGTTCTCGGTGCGAACCGAGGTGCATTGCCGCCGCTGCGGTGGCCACCTTGGCCATGTCTTTCCCGATGGTCCCAAACCGACCGGCAAGCGCTACTGCATGAATGGGGTGGCGCTGGCGTTCCGGGCGGCATGACGGCCAGTCAGTCGCGGAAATAGCGGCTGTCCTTGATCTGCTCCCAAGCCCAGACCACCTCTTGCAGGCGGTCCTCGTCGTCGCGGTTGCCGCCGTTCATGTCAGGGTGAAGATCCTTCACCAGGCTTTTGTATTGCTTGCGAATTTCCGGCTTGGTCCAGGTATCGCGGGCGTCGAGGATCTCCAGCGCCTTGCGGTCGTTGGGCGGCAGCTTGCGGGTGGCGGCGTTGACGGTGCGACCGGGGTTCTGGGTGGCATTGCTGCCCAGAATCTCGATCGGGTCGTTGACCCCCAGCCGCGACCACGCCCGACCCTCGTCGGGGCGCTTGCCGAAGGGCTGGGTGTCGCGGCCCCAGACCCGATCCTTGTCGAGGAATTTCTGGAAATCGTCGTCGCTGGTGCCCTGAAAAAAATTCCATTTCAGGTTGTATTCGCGGATATGCTCCTTGCAGAACCAGAAGAATTCATCCAGCAACTCGGGCGATTTGGGGGCGCGATACACCCCCGCTTCCTGACAGCCCGGAAATTCGCAGCCCTTGGTCGAGGTCTCGAACGCCCCCGACATGCCGCGCCGCCCGACCTTGCGCCGTTTCTTGTCGGACGACACCCGGAGGTCGAACTCGAAGGGTGGTTTGGTCATCGCGCTTGCCTTTCCGACTCGGAGGCGCGAGTTTAGGGCATTGCGCAGAAGAGTGAAGGGGGCAAAGCCACAAATGACCATTGCCGCCGAACTTGAGGCCCGGCTTCAGGCTGCCTTTGTGCTTGAGCGGCTGGAAATCCACGACGACAGCGAAAAGCACCGCGGCCACGCCGGCTGGCGCGAAGCGGGCGAGACCCATTTCACCGTCATCCTGCGCGCCCCCGCCCTTGCCGCCTTGCCGCGCCTTGCCCGCCACCGCGCGGTTCATGCCGCCCTTGGCCCCGATCTGGTGGCGCGCATCCACGCCCTCGCCCTTGATCTTGGCTAGGCCCGCGGCGGCATCTTCTTTGCCCAAATACTCCGGGGGTGCGGGGGCCGCGCCCCCGCGCTCAGCCGATCCGGGCCTTGCGCTGGCGGCGGCGCGCATGCAGCACCGGCTCGGTATAACCCGAAGGCTGCTCGCGGCCCATGAACACCAGATCGCACGCCGCCTGAAAGGCGATGCCATCAAAGCCCGGTGCCATCGCCACATAGGCCGGATCACCGGCGTTCTGGCGGTCAACCACCGCTGCCATCTTGCGCAGCGCGGCCAGCACCTGCGCGCGGCTGACCACCCCGTGATGCAGCCAGTTGGCCAGCGCCTGGCTGGAGATTCGGCAGGTGGCACGATCCTCCATCAGGTTGACGTCATGGCTGTCGGGCACCTTGGAACAGCCCACCCCCTGATCAATCCAGCGCACCACATAACCCAGAATGCCTTGCGCATTGTTCTCGATTTCGGCCTGCACCTCGACGGCCTCCCAGTTCACGCCCTCGGCCAGCGGCAGGGTCAGCAGATCGCCGAGCCGCCCGCGCGGCCCGCCCGCGGCAATTGCCGCCTGGCGCGCGGCCACGTCCACCAGGTGGTAGTGAGTCGCGTGCAGCGTCGCGGCGGTGGGCGATGGCACCCAGGCGGTATTGGCCCCCGCCTGCGGATGGGCGATCTTGGCCGCCAGCATGTCGGCCATCAGATCAGGCATCGCCCACATCCCCTTGCCGATCTGGGCATGCCCCGGCAGGCCGCAGGCCAGACCGATATCGACATTGCGATCCTCGTAGGCCTTGATCCAGGCGGCATGCTTCATGTCGCCCTTGCGGATCATCGGCCCGGCTTCCATCGACGTGTGGATCTCGTCGCCGGTGCGATCAAGAAAGCCGGTGTTGATGAAGGCCACCCGGCTTTTCGCAACCCGGATACATTGCTTGAGGTTGGCGCTGGTGCGGCGTTCCTCGTCCATGATCCCCAGCTTGACGGTATCGCGCGGCAGGTGCAGGCCGTCTTCCACCGCCGCGAAAATGGCGCAGGCCAAGGCCACTTCCTCGGGTCCGTGCATCTTTGGCTTCACGACATAGACCGACCCTTTGGGCGAGTTGCGCGGCCCGCCCGCCCGCCGCAGATCGTGCAGCGCGCAGAGCGTGGTGACAAACGCGTCGAGCATGCCCTCGCCGATCTCGCGGCCCTCGGCGTCAAGCACCGCCGGGGTCGTCATCAGGTGGCCGACATTGCGCACCAGCAGCAGCGCCCGCCCGCGCACCGCCAGCGGGCTGCCATCAGGTGCGGTAAAGGTGCTGTCGGGGTTCAGGGCGCGGGTCAGCGTCTGGCCGCCCTTGACGAAAGTCTCGACCAGATCGCCGCGCATCAGCCCCAGCCAGTTGGCATAGACCTGCACCTTGTCCGCGCCGTCCACCGCCGCCACCGAATCCTCGCAATCCATGATCGCGGTCAGGGCAGATTCGATCGCGATGTCGGCAATCCCGGCCGGATCGGCGGCCCCGATCACGCTGGCGCGATCCACCACCAGCTCAAGCAGCAGCCCGTTGACCCGCAACAGCGGTTGCAGATCACCGGCCGCATTGCGCCGAAAGCCGGCATACTGCGCCGCATCCGCCAGCCCCACCGCCCCGCTGCCGACCTGCACCCGCAGCCGCCCCGCCTCGACATCGAGGCCACTCGCGTCGCGCCAGCTTGCGCCCGCCAAAGGGGCGACCGCATCGAGATGGGCGCGCGCCCAGGCCACCACCCGCGCCCCGCGCGCCGGGTCATAGCCCTTGCCCGACGGCAGATCGCCCAGCGCGTCGCTGCCGTAAAGCGCGTCGTAAAGGCTGCCCCAGCGGGCGTTGGCGGCGTTCAGCGCAAAGCGCGCATTGTTCACCGGCACCACCAGTTGCGGCCCCGAAATCGCCCCGATCTCGGCATCGACATTGGCGGTTTCCACCTTGAAATCCGGGCCTTCCGGCAGCAGATAGCCGATCTCGCGCAAGAATGCCTGATAGGCCACCGGGTCATGCGCCTGCCCGCGCCGCGCCACGTGCCAGCCATCAATCAAGGCCTGCAAGTCGTCGCGCCGGGCCAGCAGCGCACGACCGGCAGGCCCGAGACCCGCCACCGCCGCCGCCAGCCCGGCCCAGAACGCCCCGGCCGCAACCCCGCTGCCCGGCAGGGCCGCATCCTCGATGAACGCTGCCAACCTGCGATCCACCGCCAACCCGTGCCGCGTGACCCTGCCCGCCATGATTGCCTCCGCCCCCTTGTGCCATGCGCCACGATAGGGGCAGACGCCGGGGCCAGGCAACACTGACCCGGCGCTGATCGACCGCGCCCGGTCGATAGCAGTTTCGCGCAAAGCCGGAAAATACCCCGGCAGCACCGTTCGTCGCTGGCGATCGCTCTGGCGCGCAAACTGTGCCACGCTGCCCCAGGGTCGGCACCGCCCTGCCACCCCGTCGCGCCATGATTGCAATCAGCCCGCAGCTCGACCTTGAACGCGGCCACCTGCTGGCGGCCACGGCGCAACGCGACGCGCTGGCCAGAACCCTCTGACCGGCCTGGGTTTCTGGTTGGCAAGAATACCCTCGCGGCGGGGGCGGCGGCTCAGACCCGCAGCGGGTCGGCCTTGGCCAGCCGGTCGAAGGCCATCAGGCTGGCGATCAGGGCGGGCATCTGCGCCAGCGGGATCATGTTCGGCCCGTCCGAGGGCGCGCGGTCGGGGTCTTCGTGAGTCTCGATGAACACCCCGGCAATGCCCAGACTGACGGCGGCGCGCGCCATCACCGGGGCAAACTCGCGCTGGCCGCCCGAGGCATTGCCCTGCCCACCGGGCTGCTGCACCGAATGGGTGGCGTCCATGATCACCGGATAGCCGGTGCGCGCCAGGATCGGCAGGCTGCGCATGTCGGCCACCAGGGTGTTGTAGCCGAAACTCACCCCGCGCTCGGTCAAAAGGATACGCTGGTTGCCGGTCGAGGCCACCTTTTGCGCCACATTGGCCATGTCCCAGGGGGCGAGAAACTGCCCCTTCTTGATGTTGACCACCGCGCCGGTCTGCCCGGCGGTCAGCAGCAGATCGGTCTGGCGGCAGAGAAAGGCGGGGATCTGGATCACATCCACCACCTCGGCCGCGGCGCGCGCCTGACCTTCGTCGTGGACATCGGTCAGCACCGGCACGCCGGTCGCCCGCACCGCCGCCAGCACCCGCAGCCCGGCCGCCATCCCCAGCCCACGCTTGCCGCCCAGCGAAGTGCGGTTGGCCTTGTCGTAGCTGGCCTTGAACACGAACTGCGCCCCGCAGGCGGCACAGGCCTCAGCCATCGCCCCGGCGATCATCTGGGCGTGATCCAGGCTTTCCAACTGACACGGGCCGGCAATCACCAAGAGCGGGCGGTCATTGCCCACCGTCAGGGCACCGATTTTCACATCTGTCATCATTTCTCCTCAGGCCGAGACCTGTTCGCGCAAAATCGCCGTGGTCATTGCGACCATCAGGTAGAGACCGGCAAAGAACAGCAGGGCCACCATGGTGTTCTCGAAGGCGCGCGGGTAGGTGGGTTCGTCGGGGGCGACCGGGTTGACCGAGACCGACAGATAGCGCACCTGCCGGTTGGCCTCGACCCGCGCCAATTCCATCGCCTGCAACGATTGCGCCAGCAGCAGTTGGCGGGTTTCGACATCGGCCTGCGCCAACTGCAATTGGCTTTGCACCGTGGCCAGCGAGGCCCCGCCGCCCTGACTTTCGGTCATCTTCGAGCGCAGCGCGGCAATTTCGCCCTCGAGTGCCGCCATGCGGCGCTTGAGCGGGTCCATCCGCGCAAGGTTCGGGGCGGCATTCGATTCCATCTGTTGCAGCGACAGCCGGTCGGTGGTCAGTTGGGTTTCCAGGGCACCGATCTGGGACGTCAGCAACGCGACCTCGGCCTCGGACGACAGAATCTTGTAGCGCTCCTGCAAATCCACCACCCGACGCTGCGCCGCCAGCATTTCCGCCTCGGCCTTGTCGAAGCTTTCGCGCGCCCCCGTCATCTGATCGCCGCGCAGGCGCAGGGTCAGTTGGTCAACCTGTTCCTCGGCATAGGTGATCAGCGCTTTGGCAAAGGCGACCGAGACCTGCGGGTCGGTGGCGCTGACTTCCATCTTGATCAGGCCCTCGGTCGGATCGTAGGAAATCTTGACGTTGCGCGCATAAACCTTGTAGGCCGCCTCAAGCGTCGCGTCAGGTGCCAGGCGCTGGATCGGGTCGATCTGCGGCGCGCTGAAGTGCGACCGGAAACCGTGATCGGTATCAAGCCGCATCATCGCATCGCGCGATTGCAGGTAGCCCTGCACGGTGATCGAATCCTGCGAGGTTGCCAAGGGCGAGCCCGACAGCAGCCCGCCCAGGCCACCGGCGGCGGCAGGGCTGGAGGCTTGCTGGATCACGAATTCAGCCTCGGTGGCATAAAGCGGGGTGGCGACCCGGTAGTAATAGAAGCCCGTCAGCAGGGTCGGCAGGAACACGAAGAACAGCATCCGCACCGCCAGCAGCGAAACCTTGCGGCGACGGCGGCGGGTGATGTCCTGCTGAATGTGCATGAGGTCGGCAAGATGGCTTTGCTCGGCCCGCACCTCGGTGGTGGGCACCTGGATCGGCTTCAGGATTTGCGGCAGCTTGACGCCATCGCCGGGCACCGTCGTCATCGCCCGCGACGGCTCAACCCGCGCCAGCGCCGTGCCGTCCGAGGTGACAAGGTCAAGCATGTTGGTGCGCTGGAACGGGTCGATCCCGGCCTTGCGCAGCAGCCGGATCGCGTCGAAATCCGAGGTCGCCGGCAGGTCGTATTTCTGCGCCACGCGCCGGGCCATGCGCAACTGCCGCCCGGTCAGCCCTTCGCGGCGGATGGTCTCGATATCGGTCGATCCCGCCACCTCGCCCGGCGTCTGGATGTCGTCGGGGTTGGCGGTCGGAAAGCGCCCGGTGCCAAAGCCGTCATCGTGCAGCTCGGCCGCCGCTGGGGCGGCGACCGATGGCACCACCGGCTCGGGGCGCCGGATGCGGAACCGCTTAGCTGTGAGCTTGATAGTCATAGAGTTGTTTCGCTTCCTCGAGGGTGTCAAACATATACATCTTGCCATCGCGCAGCACCGCCGCCGAGCGACAGAATTTCTCCAGCGTCTGCGCCTGATGCGAGACCACGATCACGGTGGCCTTGCTCAGGCGATCGCGCAGAATCGCGCCGGCCTTGCGGTTGAACTCGACGTCGGTGGTGGCGGGCATGCCTTCGTCGATCAGGTAGATGTCGAATTCCAGCGCCAAGAGCAGGGCAAACGAAAAGCGCGAGCGCATGCCCGAGCTGTAGGTGCCGACCGGCAGGTCGAAATATTCGTCGATCGCGCACAGCCAGCGGCAGAAGCCTTCGACGTAATCGGGGTCAAGCCCGTAAAGCCGGGCGATGTAGCGGGCGTTCTCGGTGCCGGTATGCTTGCCGATCACGCCCCCCATGAAGCCCAGCGGAAAGGAAATCCGGCTGGTGCGAACCACCCGACCCGCATCGGGTTTTTCCAGCCCTGCCATCATGTTGATGATGGTGGTCTTGCCGGTGCCGTTACGCGCCAGAATACCCAGAGAATTGCCCAGCTCGATGCGGAACGAGGCATGATCAAGGATCACCTTGTGCTGTTTTCCGGTCCAGAAGGACTTGCTGACGTTTTCGAACTCGATCATTCCTGCCTCAGGATCGGCCCGCCGACCCAAGCCGCGCGTTCCGGGTTGGCTTCCGGATACCGCATCATCATTAACACAGTCTCAGCGACTGTCACGGCGTTATGGCTACGTGGCCAATCCGGCAGCATTATGTCGGATTTGGAAACAGAATGGCAATCATCTTCCTGCGCCAACGCGGTCGGGTTCGTGGTGCGCGTGACGGATCGGGCGCTTTCGCCACTCCGACCCGTCTTGTTCTAGGCGCTGTCCTGCGGTCCGGGCGGGGTGGCGTCGATGGTCGCCCAGTCGCGCGCCGTGCCGGTAGGCGGCAGGTCGGCGCGGGGCACGCTGTGGTGCAGGTGAACCTTGGCGATGAACAGGGCGGTGACCGGGGCGGTGGCAAACAGGAACAGCACGATCAGCACCTCGTGCCAGGACGCCTGCCCCCGGATCAGACCGGCATCCAGCACCGATGCCAGCAGCACCGCCGCCACGCCAAGGGTGGTGGCCTTGGAGGGCGCATGCAGACGTTGCATCGGGTCCGCGAGCTTGATCATGCCGTAGCTGCCGATCAGCCCGACCACTCCGGCGATCACCAGCAGGGCCGCGATCAGGATTTCCACGATCATCATGGCGCTCCTTTCATTCGATGATGTTGCCGCGCAGCAGGTATTTGCAGAACGCCACGGTCGAGACGAAACCGGTCATGGCCAGCAGCAGCGCGACCTCGAAATTGATCCCGCTGCGCGCGTGGATGCCCGCCAGAACCAGCAGGGCGATCAGGTTGACCACCATGGTATCGACCGCCAGCAGCCGGTCCGCCACGGTCGGGCCGCGCAGGGCGCGGTAGAGGTTCATCAGCAGCGCCACGCCATAGCAGGCGGTGGCAAAGTTCAGCGCCAGGGCGATCATGCGAAGATCCTTTGCAGTCGTGCCTCGTAGCGCGATTTGATTGCGGCGCGCACCGCGTCGGGGTCGGGGGCGTGCAGGCAGTGGATCAGCAGCGCGCGGCTGTCGCCCGCGAGGTCGGCGCAGACCGTGCCGGGGGTCACGGTGATGGTGGCGGCCAGCACCGCGATCGCCTCGGGGCTGGTCAGTTCCAGCGGCACGCTGATCCAGGCGGGCCTGAGCCGGGCATTGGGCATGAACAGCACCAGCCGCGCCACCACCAGATTCGAGATCACGATGTCCCAGCCGACCACCGCGATATAGCCCGCCAGTGCGGGCAGGTTGGGCACGCTCGGGCGGCCGGGCCAGTAGGGCGCCGTCAAGAGCGGGATCAGGATCCCCAGCACGCCCCCCAGCACCAGGCTGCCAAGGCCAGGCTGACCCGCCAGCACCAGCCAGATCAGGGTCAGCAGCAACGACAGTCGCGGGTGTGGCACCAGCCTTGCGATCATGGCGCAACCCCGGGCAGGGCGTTGGCGGCGATATAGGCGGTAGGTCGGTGCAACTGGGCGGCGGTGGCATCGAGGTAGCGCATCACCGGCGCGGCAAACACCGTCAGCGCCGCCAGGGCGGCGAGCACGGCAATGACGGCACCAAAGGCCAGCGGCTGCGCCGGATGGGTCGTGGCGCGGGAGCCGCGTTCATGCGCCTTCCAGAACAGCAGGCTGCCCGCGCGGGCATAGCCGACGATCATCACCAGCGAGGAGGTCAGGACAATCGGCCAGATCAGCGCCATCAAGGCCCCGCGGCTGGCGTCAAGGATCATCAGCTTGCCGAGAAAGCCCGAAAACGGCGGCATCCCCACCATCGCCAGCGCTGCCACCAGAAACAGCGCCGCAATCAGCCCGTGCTGGGCAATCGGGGGCAGGGCGGTGCGCAGGCCGTCGCCCGCGCGCCGCGCCGCCACCAGATCGGCCAGCAAGAACAGCGCCGCCCCGGCCAGGGTCGAGTGGATCAGGTAGTAAAGCGCCGCCGCCGTGCCCTGCGGGGTGAAATCGGCCACCGCGATGAACAGCGTGCCGACCCCGGCGATCACCGCAAACGCCACCAGCCGCGCCAGCGTTGCCGCCCCCAGCACCCCGATCGCCCCGACCGCCAGCGTCGCCAGCGCCAGCGCCAGCAGCAGGCCCGCAAACAGCGCGCCGGTATCGGGGGTGGTGGGCGGAAACACCAGCGTGAACACCCGCAGCACGGCGTAGGCCCCGACCTTGGTCATCACCGCAAACAGCGCCGCCACCGGGCCGGGCGCATTGGCATAGGTGGCCGGCAGCCAGAAGTGCAGCGGCACCAGCGCGGCCTTGATCCCGAACACCGCCAGCAGCAACACCCCCGCCACCCTGATCAACGCGGCATCACCGGGCGGAAGCTGCGCCACCTTGCCCGCCAGATCGGCCAGGTTCAGGGTGCCGGTGACGCCGTAAAGGGTGGCCAGCGCGAACAGGAACAGGACTGACGCGACCAGATTGAAGGCGACATACTGCACCCCGGCGCGCAGCCGCACCGCCCCCCCGGAATGGATCATCAGCCCGTAGCTGGCGATCAGCAGCACCTCGAAGAATACGAACAGATTGAACGCATCCCCGGTCAGAAACGCGCCGTTCAGCCCCATCAACTGGAACAGGTAAAGGGCGTGAAAATGGGTGCCGCGCGCGTCCCAGCCGGTCGCCACGGCATGGATCTGCACCAGCACCGCCAGCGCCGCGGTCAGCACCAGCATCAGCGCCGCCAGCCGATCGAGCACCAGCACGATGCCAAATGGCGCGGGCCAGCCGCCCAGGAAATAGGCTTGCGCCGGGGTGGTGGTGGCCTGCACCATCAGCCCGACGGCGATCGACAGCAGCACCAGCGTGCCCGCCAGCCCGGCCAGGCGCTGCACGCCCAGACCAGCGCGCCGCGCCAGCACCAGCCCCGCCCCCAGAACGGCAGGCAGCAGCACCGGCAGGATGATGAGGTGGTTCACGTTTCCTCCTCCGCGCCGTCGTCGATCCGGTCGCTGCCGGTGGCAAGGCGGGCGGCCAGCGCCAGCATCACGATCACCGCCGTCATGGCAAACGAGATCACGATCGCTGTCAGCACCAACGCCTGGGTCAGCGGATCGGTATAGCCCGCCGCGCCGTCCGCCAGGATCGGCGGCTGCCCGATCGCCAGCCGACCCGAGGCGAAGATGAAGACGTTGACCGCGTAGGACAGCAACGCCAGCCCCAGAATGACCGGAAACGTGCGCCGCCGCAGGATCAGCCAGACCCCGGCGGCGGTCAGTATGCCAACGGCCGAGGCCACCAGAAGTTCCATCAGTCCCCCTCTCCGGCCCGTAGTGCCAGGCGCGAGATCGAGGCCAGCACCAGCATCACCGCCCCCAGCACGGCGAAAAACACGCCGGTGTCGAACAGCATCGCGGTGGCCAGCTCGAACGGCTCCAGCGGCGCCACGCGCACATAGCCGAAGGCCGAGGTCAGGAACGGCCGGCCCAGCAGCCATGACCCCACCCCGGTGCCCGCCGCGATCAGCACCCCCGCCGCGATCAGGCTGTGATAGCTGAACGCGCGGCGCGCCTGGCTCCAGGCAAAGCCCGAGGCCATGTAGTGCATCACCAGCGCGATCGCCACCACCAGCCCGGCGATGAAACCGCCCCCCGGTTCATTGTGACCGCGCAGAAAGAAGAAGACCGCCACCATCACGGCGATCGGCAGGATCATCCGGGTGGTAACCACCAAGAGCAGCGCATGGCGCTCGCCCGCCGGGGCGTGCGCCGGTTGCCAGGCCCGCAGCCGGTCATCGGCAGCACCGGGGCGCAGCACCGCGTCAATCAGGGCAAAGATCACCAGCGCGGCGATCCCCAGCACGGTGATCTCGCCGAAGGTATCATAGCCGCGGAAATCGACCAGAATCACGTTGACGACATTGTGGCCGCCGCCGCCACTCAGGGCATTGGCCAGATGATAGTCGGCAATCGGCGGAAAGGCGAAATCGCGGGTCATCAGGGCGTAGATCAGCCCGCCCGCGCCCAAGCCCGCCGCCGCGGCAATCACGCCGTCACGCGCGCGGCGCAGCAGGCTCGATTCAAGCGGCGTGACCTGTGGCAGAAAATTCAGCGCCAGCAACATCAGCAGGATCGTCGCCACCTCGACCGCAATCTGGGTCAGCGCCAGATCGGGGGCGGAAAGGTAAGCGAACCCGACCGCGACCATCAGCCCCACCACCCCCAGCAGCACCAGCGCCAGCAGGCGGGCGTGATGCACCACCACCACCGCAACGCTCGCCACCACCAAGAGCGCCCAGCCGACGGCGGGTGCCAGCGTGATCGGCAGCATCGGGTGGCCGCCGGGGCTGTGCAGCGCGGTTGCGAACACCACAGCTCCGGCCCCGGTCACCGCCCCCACCAGAATTGCCAGATAGCGGGTCAGCGCGCCATCATGCAGGCGTGCGGTCACGGCCTGCGCGGCGGTGGCCAGCAGCGCAATCGCCACGTCGAACATGCGCTTGGCATCGGGGCGTGGGGTCGCCTGCCACAGCCGGTTCAGCGCCGGGTGCGCCGCCAGCACCAGCGCGCCGCCCCCAAGCGCCAGCCCCGACAGCACCAGCGCCGGCGTCACCCCGTGCCACAGCGCAAGCTGCGTCGGCACCGCGTCGCCCGTCACCGCAAAGGTCGCCGCCTCGACCAGCCAGCCCGCAACCGCCATCGGCGCGATCCCGATCGCCACCGCCAGCCCGACCAGCACCAGCGGCGCAGCCCAAAGCCCGGGCCCCGGATCATGCGGCGGGTGCGGCGTGGCCCCGGTTTGCGGCCCGAGAAAGGTATGGCCGATAAAGCGCAGGCTGTAGCCCACCGACAACAGCGC
>Ga0210016_1002759_pt1 | contig 15819 bp, 12 predicted proteins | sample CryGeyCG2014_300_FD_185454 | JGI IMG/M metagenome (GOLD analysis project Ga0210016, IMG submission 185454) | Groundwater microbial communities from aquifer - Crystal Geyser CG02_land_8/20/14_3.00 (SPAdes) (version 2) | ecosystem: Environmental > Aquatic > Deep subsurface > Groundwater | place... | reverse complement strand
TTGCCGCGCTCCCTTCGGTCGCTCGCAATGACAGTAGTTGGTTAAAACTGCTTAAGGAACCTTAAATCCCCGCTATGAAAAAGCCGGATATCATTGATGGCGTACTTAAGCATCGCCAGCCGGTCCAGTCCGTAGCCGAAGGCAAAGCCCTGATAAATTTTTGGGTCAATACCCCCGGTGGAAAGAACGTTCGGGTGCACCAGGCCGCAACCAACGATTTCCAACCAGCCCGTGCCCTTACAAAGCCGGCAGCCTTTGCCGGCGCATAAAAAGCAGGAATATTCTCCGTTGGCGCCAGGCTCAACGAAAGGATAATATTTCGGGCGCATTCTCAACTGCGTTTCCGGACCGAATAATTTCTTGCCGAATTCCTCCATCACCGCCTTAAGATGGCTGAAATTTACGCCTTTATCTATCATCAAGCCTTCAACCTGGTAAAAAGTATGTTCGTGGCGCACGTCCGTGGCCTCGGAACGGAAGCAGCGGCCCGGCACCACGACCCGCAAGGGCGCGCCGTATTTTTTCATGGCCCTGATTTGCATGGGCGAAGTCTGCGTGCGCATCAGCAGGCTCCCCCCTGACAAGGGGGGATTAAGGGGGGTTTCAATATAAAAAGTATCCTGCATGTCGCGCGCCGGATGATAGGGCGGAATATTTAAAGCCGTAAAATTATAAAAGTCGCTTTCCAGCTCCGGCCCTTCCAAAACCATAAAACCCATGGCCGCAAACAAATCTTCAATTTCATTTTGCAGAATGGTGATGGGGTGCAGGTGCCCGGGCTCAATTTTCTCTCCGGGCAAAGTTGCGTCAATAAAAATTTCTTTTTTCTCTTTTTCCAATTCAGCTTTAACCAGTTCAAATTTTTCCTGAATTTCTTTTTTTATGTCATTGGCCAGCTTGCCCGCGGTCTTTTTTTCCGCCACGCTCAAATCGGCCACGGCGCGCAAAATTTTCGTGAGCTCGCCTTTTCTGCCCAAATATTTTATTTCCAAAGCGCGCCAAACCTCCAATCGGTTAACCTTGGCCAGCTGGTTTAAAATTTCTTGTTTTAATTTTAAGAGTTGTTCTTTCATGTTATATATTGTCATCGCGGGCTTGACCCGCAATCCAGAAAGTTATTCGTCGCTCCGGACTCTGGATTCCGGCTCCCCGTATCGCGGTACGGGGCAGGCTCCGGCCGGAATGACAGCGGATTTGCCATAGCTTAACAAAAAAAACTCCAGCGCCGACAGCCCAACTATTAAAATTATTAAATTAAGCCAGTTTAAAAGGCCGCGCGCCAATAAAAGCAGCGCCACCACCACGAAACCGGAGAACAAAAATGACTGGCGAAAGGCGATTTTCACCTTTTCCACCGCCAATTCGTGGGCGAAAATTACAAACCTGACTAAAAAACCGATAATCGCCGTAGTGCCGCTTAAAGAAAGAAACAGCGACAGATAAAACAGAAAAAAACCGGTCGCGTTAGTGGTTTCCGGATTGACCAGCCGGATGACGTAAGTAAAAGCCAACCAGCACAAAACAGTCATCACTGACATGACAAGAAGATATAAACGCAAGGACATAATAATAATGTCATTGCGAGGAGCGCCAGCGACGCGGCAATCTAACGAACTAAAATCTTTTAACCAAATACGCCATACGTGAGATTGCTTCGCTTACGCTCGCAATGACAGCCTTTAATTAATATTACTTTACCATTTTTTTTACCAATTTTCAACTTCGATCATTTCTGTCATTGCGGGCTTGACCCGCAATCCAGAAATTTGTTCGTTGCGCCGAATCTGGATTCCGGCTTCCGCCAGAGGCGGATAAACTCCGGCCGGAATGACAACTATTGTCGATATTCGCAAATTTCCCTAAAATCGCACCAAACGCAAAGCTGGCCGGGGCGGGGCGGAAATTTGCCTTGTTTTATTTCCTGGACTACGCCAATAATCTTGGCTTTAATTTTTTCCAAATCTTTGGCCGAGCCCAAAAATTCTACTTCGCTGTTATCATCTAAATAATAAAACGCTAGCGCCTTGACTTCTTCCCGGAATAATTCGCCGGCCGCCAGCTGGTAAATCAAGAGCTGCTCTTTATCGTTAAAAGTAAGCTTGTCTTTGGGCCTACCGGTTTTATAATCCACCAATTTCAGGCCGCCTGCCCCGAGCGCAGCCGAGGGGCCAACTTTGTCTATCCGGTCAATCGTGCCGCGGACAATATGCGACTCTTTGCCGACGCTTATTTTCCAATTGAAATTTTTTTCCAAATAAATCGCTTCCGGCCAATTGTCCTTATGTTTTTCATAAAAAACTTTTAAAATTTCCTTGCCCTGCTCGCGGCGCTGCTGCTTCTTCTTTTTTGACTCATACCAATCGTCAACCCAGCTCTGCTCGTATAATTTTAGAATTTCATTGAAATCTACGCCCGCGTTTTTGCCAGCCGGCTTTTTGCCGCCGAACAGCTCCGCCTGCCCCAAGCCTTTTTTTTCATTAATCAAAATAAACAGCTTTTGCAGGGCGGCGTGCAGGGTTTTACCGAAAGAAAACTGCTCTTTGCCCCTGGTCGGGATTTTTAAAATATGGGCGAAGCGGTACTGGTAAGGGCAAGCCGAATAAGCCGCCAGCTGGGAATAGGAAAAGTGATTGGGAATTAAACCCCCTTTAGCAAAGGGGGGCAGGGGGGATTTTTCTGCCGCGAGCGTTAAACCCCCTTTATCCCTCTTGCTAAGGGGGACCGCTTCTTTTCCTGCCATCCCCAGTTCCACCAAAAATCTTGACGCTTTCTTTTTAACTTTTCCGCCATAATCCGGCGCCCAGGAAAAATAAAGCCCAGTCTTGGCGCGCGTCATGGCCACGTAAAACAAGCGCCGCTCTTCTTCTAAATGAATATCGCCTTCAGGCAAAATTTCCTTGACTAAAGCGTCCGGCAGTTCAATCGGCTCGCCCCTTTCTATGGTGGGAAAGCGCTTGTCCACTAAATTGGCGATAAAAACGTATTTGAATTCCAGCCCTTTGGCTCCGTGCACGGTTAGAATTCTTACCGCTTCCGGGCCGGCTTCCAGGTCGGGCGCCAAACTGCCCGCTTCGCCGGCTTCCCTTTCCAAATTCAGTTCGGCCAAAAAAGCTTTAACGCTTTTGTCGTCCGAAGCGGCTTCAAAAGCCTGGAGCCGCTTTAAAAACTGGTTTAGCAGATTGATAGCTTCTAAATTTTTTTGATTGTCCCGGCTGGTTAAAAACTTCAAGTAGCCGCTATCTTCCAAAAAGGCCTGTAAAATTTCCACCGCGCTTTTCTCGCGCGCCATGGCCAAATGCTTGGCGATTAAAGCTAAAACCGGCTTGATTTTTTCCACCAGCTTTTTGTCAAATTTCAGAGCGCTGGAATTATTTAAAACTTCATAAAGCGACCAGGCTTTTTTCGCGGCCAGATGATTTAGCTCAACCAGCTCGCGCTCGCTAAAATCAAAAAACGGCAAATTTAAAACCCGCCAAAGCGCCGCGCTTTCATGGTAATTGTCTAATAACTTAAAATACGCGGTCGCGTCCATAATCACCGGCTTGGCGTAAAGCCCGCGCGAAGCGCCGAAAATATAGCCGATGCCGCGGCGGTCAAGCTCGGCCATAAAATCGTTGGCGCTGTCGTTGGCGCGCACCAAAATGGCGAAGTCGTTTAAGGTCGCGGTTTTATCCCGCTTTTTTAGTTCCATAATTTTATCAACCACTAATTTCACTTCCTCGGCCAAATCCGCGCCCTGAATTACTTCTATCGCGCCTTCACTTTTATTTTCCGCAATTAATTTTTTATTTAATTTGCTTTCTCGCCTTTTTGCCTTTTTGTTTTCTTGCTCCAGCTGCCATTCCAACCGGTTCGGATTATTTTGCTTGATAAACTCGTAAGCTAAATCCAAAATGTTCTGGGTCGAGCGGTAATTTTTCACTAAAATAGTCTCGGCCGCTGCCGGATAATCTTTGTTAAACTGCAAAATATTGGATAGCGACGCGCCGCGGAATTTATAAATTGAATTGTGGATAATAATATTATCCGCCACAAAATTATGCGTTAAATCAACCTCCAGATCATAAACCGCCAATTTTTTATGCTTGTCTTGCCGTTTAATTATTTGTTCGTAAATTATTTTATTATCTTTCACTACCGGTAAAAACATGCCCGGCAAAACATTGCCGGCCGGAATCACCAGCGCTTTTTTATGCTGAATATTATCAGTAGCGACTTTTATCTGATTTTCAATAATGCCACCGGTAACTTTTTTAATTTTTAAAGCCATCTTGCCCAGATAAGATAAATTTGTGCTGGTTATTCTTAATTTATGGCCGCCTTTAGCTTTGACCAAATTGAAACCCAGGTCTCTTAAAATCCGCGAAGTCGGCTCATGGCTGGTTTCAACTGTAAGCTGGTGCAAAACTTTCGGATTGGTTAAAAAAATACCTTTAGCGTATTTAGACCGATAGTTCCTGTGGCACATTTCCAAATTTATTTTTATTCTAACTTTACCGCCGCGGTTTACTCCAGCTAAACAAACTTGATGCGCACTTAAATCAATTCCTAAATCTTTAGCCAATTTTCTGACCGCCGAATCAACATTTAAATCTTCATACAATTTTTCGCTCCATTCTCTCCTGGTCATAACGCCGTCTCTTTCCTGAAAGCAGACCGTGGGAATACTATATTTTAATGACAGTAAAGTTTCATTATATCTGGCCTCGGCTTCACTTTCATAAGAACCGATAGCCACCATGAGATCAGCCGATCTTTCCAATTTCAATCTGGTTACTAGATCATTGGTCATGCCTAAGCGCCAGCCCAATTCTTGTTTATACATAAGATAAACATAAAAGTAGCGCTTTTTGCCATGAGTTGAAGTTAAGTTGCGATTTTGCCAACCAGATAAAACATGGCAAAACATTTTATGATTATCCGTTAAGGTAATTTTTTTGCCCGAGGCGGTAATAAAGGTAATTAACTTTGCCTGCTTAACATTTTTTATTACTCGGTTGACCCGGCTATAGCTTAAATAGCCTTTACCCACAGCGGTAGCCACTCTTTCGCCAGTTTGAATTTTATCAATTCTTTTCTTGCCCTGTTCGGTCAAAATCAGGCTGCCGCCGGGCAGACACTGGTCGTCGTCGCCTACGACCACCAGATTGTTGGCTGGCGCCGCTAAAACTTTCACCAGCTCATATTGCGCCCAGTTAGTGTCCTGAAATTCGTCCAACAGAATGTATTTAAACCGCCGGCGGTATTTTTCCAAAATTGCCGGCCGCTCCCTGAATAATTTCAAAACATAATTTATCAAGTCGCCGAAGTCCAAACAATTATTATCCAAAAGCAGCTGCTGATAAACATGATAAGCGTTGGCCACTTCATTAAGGCGCGAAACCTCCTGCATATCTGTCATTGCGAGCCCGGCATCAGCCGGGCGCGGCAATCTCTGGTTAAAATCCACGTTCGTGTCGCTGGACCGGGGATTGCGAAGCTTGTCCTGAGCGAAGCGAAGGATCCGTGTTTGCTCCGCTCCTCGCAATGACAAACTGGAAGTGCCGCTTAGCATGCCGTCCAAATCTTCTTTTAAGCCTTCGGCGTATTCAACGTACTGGCGCGGGCCTATGTCTTCGTCTTTGGCGCGGGAAAAATGCTTAATCAGGGCGTGGATAAATTTGGTCGGATTGCCCAAGGGCCGGTAATAATCCAGTTCGAACTTGTCCAGATTTTTTCTCACCAGCGCCCATTGCTCAAACTCGTTTAATAATTTAAAATCTCCGGGCAAACCGATGGCTAAACCATGCTCTTTTAAAAGCCGCTCGGCAAAGCCGTGAAAAGTGGAAATCCAGAGGTCGGAATAGCCATAAGGCAATAGCGCTTCCACCCGTTCGGCCATTTCCCCGGCGGCTTTTTCCGTGAAAGTCAAAGCCAAAATCTCCTCGGGCTTGGCCTTGCCCTGCTTGATTAAATAAGCGATTCGCCGGGTAATCACCGTGGTCTTGCCCGTGCCGGCGCCGGCCACGATTAACCTGGGCCCGTCTTGGTGCAAAACCGCCTTGAGCTGCTCGGGGTTTAGATTTTCCAAAAAATTATTCATAAACTCCTGTCATTGCGAGAAGCCACGTACTCGTGGCGACGAAGCAATCTCCGGTAAAAATCCACCTACATTCCTCTAAACCAGAGATTGCTTCGCTTCGCTCGCAATGACGATTTTAAATTATAATTTTAGTAGTTTTACATACTTTTCTTCATCCTGGTACGGCCCAATCACCGCCAGATTGAGCTTATCGGCAACAAATATTTTTTTCGCTACCCTGATTAAGTCCGCCGCGCTCACTCGTTTCACCCGGACGAAATATTTTTCCGGGGCTAAAACTTTTTCACCGCTCGCTTGCTCTTTCAATAAAATCGCCTGCCGGGCGTACCAGCTGGCTAAGTTGTCCGAAGTTTCCAGCTCTATGGCCAGCCGGCCGATTAAACACTGCTTGGCTTTCTTGAGCTCGGTTTCGCCCACCGGCGCCGCGGCCAGCTTGCCGTATTCGGCTAAAATTATTTTCACGGCTTCGTTTAATTTACTAACCGGCACGCCGGCCTGGGTGGTCAAATAGCCCGAATCCGTGTAAGCCTCGTTATGCGTGCGCACATAGTAGGCCAGGCCGCTTCGCTCGCGCAGACCGATAAACAGCCGCGAACTCATGGAGCCGCCTAAAATTAAAGAAAGGATTCTCACGGCCAGCTCATCATCATGGCCATAGGCCGTAGCGCGCACGCCCAAAGACAGGTGCGCCTGGTCGGTTTTCTTAAAATGTAAATTTATTTTCGGCCCGGCTTGCCGATCGTTGGTGGGCGTTTTGTCCCGGTATTTTTTTTCTCCGAATTTTTTAAAATAGCCTGCCGCCGCTTTAACCGCGGCCTCCCCGACTTTGCCGGCCAGGCAAATCACGGCCTGCTTGGCGCTATATTGCGAAGCGTAATAATTTAAAACTTGACCTCGAGAAAAACCGGCGATGGTTTTTTTACTGCCGACCGTGTCGCGGCCGGCCGGCGTGTCGCCGTAAAGGCACTGCTCAAACAAGTCTTCTATATAATAGAGCGGGTTGTCCAGATACATGTTAAGCTCTTCAATCACCACGCCTTTTTCCCGTTCAATTTCCTTGGCCGCGAAGCGGGAATTTAAGAGCATGTCCGCTAAAACGTCTAGGGCTAGCTTCAGTTGCCCGGCTTCCACTTTAACGTAGAAGCCGGTGTATTCCTTGCCGGTAAAAGCGTTATACTCCCCGCCGGCTTTATCCAGCTCCGAAGAAATCGCCAGCGTGTTCGGCCGCTTTCTCGTTCCTTTAAAAAACAAATGCTCCAAAAAATGCGACAAGCCGTTATCCGCCCTTTTTTCAAAACGCGAACCCGTGGCCGCCATGAATAACACGGTCGCGATTTTCGTGCCCGCGATCGGCGCGCTGATGAGTTCCAGCTGATTGGGCAGTTTGGTTATTTTATACATGATATTGTTTTGATAAGCCAATGATAAGGCGAATTGATATTTTTATTTATAATTAGCCTAATATTATTTTTCATACTCCAAGATGGCTTTAAGCACGGCCGAGTCGGCTTTTAGCGGCTCCATGAACAAAACTTGAGCGCGCACAATGTTCATTGAGCCGTCCGGGCCATGGGTTTCTTTGCCGCGCTTAACTAAGCGCAAATTACCGGTTTCTTCCGCGGCCTTGCCCGCCTCTTTGGCCTTGGCCTGGTCGTAGTCGTAGTAAACGTTGTTGATTACCACCGGGTCGGTCTTAATATCCATAATCTGGCCGTAAAAAATTTCTCCGTCAACTAATTTAACCGCGTACCAGTTTTTATCAACTTTGCTGGTTTCGCCTTGGGCAAAAAACAGCTTGTAGGCGACAAAACCAAAAACCAACGCGGCCAGAACCAAAACCGCCAGGCGAATCTGCCGACCATAACCTCTTTTAGCCGCCGGCCGGCTGATTTTACCCAAATCTTTTCCGCCGCCTTCATCCGCTTGATAAATCTCTTCCAGCGGTTCGGGCGGCTTTCTCCTTTTTTCCGGCTTTTCCCTTAAATCAACCGTTTGTTGAAAATCAGTCATAGAATTTGTCATTGCGAGCGTTAGCGAAGCAAACTCACGAACATAAATCTTCGCTTAAATCTCGCCATTTTTGATTAATCGTTTTTATTAATTCGAGTTTCTTTTTTCTTGAACCACCCTTAATTTGCTTTTCTCTATTTATGGCATCATTAATATTACTGAACATTTCATAATAAACTAATTTATTAACTTTGTATTTTGCCGTAAAGCTTATATTGTTGTCTTTGATTTTATGCTGATAATGCCTGTTTAGCAGATTATTTGTTACGCCGGTATATAATACTGAATTCCATCTATTAGTGTTTATATAAACATAATAATATCTTTCTTGTATATCGCTTATTTATAATTCGTGAGATTGCTTCGTCGCTACGCTCCTCGCAATGACAATTAAGTATTAGTACTCTCGGACGCGGCTTCGGGTACCGGTTCTGGCGTTGGTTCGGCCACCGGCGCGGGCTCGGCTGCGGGTTCAGCTTCGGGTTCAGCTTCGGGTTCAGCTGCCGGTTCACTGGCGGGCAATTCAATAATATCCACGCTGGCCGGTTCGGCAACAGGCTCGGTAACGGCTTCCGGAGCCGGTTCGGCGGCAGTCTCCGGAGTGGAAGTGGCCGTGGTCGCCGGCGTGGAAGTAGCTTCGGCCACCGGCGTGTTAAACAAATCCGGATGCTCGGCGATGTAATCATTATAAATCTGGGTCAGGTTATCCGTGGCGCCGGAAGATTGGTCGGTTTGCCTGGCCTGAACATTGACCTCTAAATCAAAATTCGGCGCCGGCAGTTCCCGCTTCTTCACCGGCTCATAGCCGGGAAAAACTTTAGCCGCTAAATTCAAAGTCTTGCCGATCAGCCCCGAGTACTCGGTTACTTCCAGCCGCTTGCTCTCCCCGACCAGCCCGGCCAAGCGCTGTTCTTCCTTTAACGCCCGCGCCCGCGCTTGGCGGTGCTTGGCTAAAAAACCAGCCAGATATTCGCCCAAGTCCTGCTTGATCTTTTTGGAAATTTTCTGGGTTTTGGAATTTAGCTGGTACTGCCAGGCCTGGTCCAAAACCGCTAAATCCAGGAAGCTATAGGTCGCGTAATAATAATTTTCATCCTCTTCCACTTTCTCAATCTTAAAATCCATGTTGTAATTGCTTAAATTGGCCGCGATCAGCAGGCTGTTGTCAATATTTTCCAGTCTGGTTTCTTTCTGGCCCACGCCTTCGGGCCCGGCCGCCAAGGCGCCGCCGCCCAAAAGCAGAATAACCGCCAAAATCACCACCGTGGCATTGTTGTACTTAATAAAATATAAAATTTTTTGCAGCATATTTTTAATATTACTAATTATTCTAATAACAATTTTCCCGCTGTTTTTAAAAATTCTTCCGCTTTTTTAACGAGCTTGCGGCAATTAAGTTCGCTGAAGTCTCCGTAATAATCAGCCGCTTCCCTAAGATTTTTCGCTTCCAAAAGCGACTCAAGACTCTCCGAGGATGTGTCCCAATCTTCGCCAGCCAGCTTTAACTCTTTGGCGGCCAATTTCTTGCCCGGCGAAAATCGCTTGATTTTGCCGCGCTCCAGACATTTTTTAAATTCTTGGGACATATTCGTATAAAATTATTCCGCTTTTAATTTCGCGGTAAAATTCCGGCTCGGCTATTTCCAGTTCCGACCATTCGCCCGGCGTTTTTATGATCGCTTTAAGGCGCGCCAGCCAGCGCTTGAGCGGCTCAACCTTAGGCGAAGAGATGGACTGAACGATACGCAACATAGTTTCTGTATTAGCGCAGTCCGTCTCATAATATTTGCCGTCAGTAGCCATCAATTTCAGTTGTCCGATTTTTTCGGACACCTCATTATAGCCTTCTTCTTTCAACTTTTTCTTCAGATCGTTCCAATATTTTCTCGCCCTATCCGAACCGGTTAAAATTTCAACCACGTCTATGACCGAAAACCACCATTCATTGTTATGGATGATTTTCCTGATCCGCTTGCCCTCAAAAATTGCCAGTGATTTAGTGTCTTTTTTCATAGAGTTTAAATATTTCAGCATTTAAAAATTAGCTCGGCTATTTCGCGCATCTAAACCCAATAGTCTCGCTCTGCTCGCTCGGGGTATGGCTTAATTCCCCCGCGCTCAACGCAAGGGCAACTTCTGGAGCGGGACGTCAGGATGCTCAATATATTTTTTCCAGACTCTTTGCAAATTTAGAGTTTTTCTTCTGATATATAAATATTTTTTTATCAATTCTTCAAAAAATTCATGTTCCAGTCCTATTTGGCAGATGTCGCGAACCTGCTCAATATAGACGACCATTTTATTGCAGTTTACCATAACTTTTTCCAAGAGCACCAGACAATCGGTACCGGCGCCGAATCTATAAGAATGAGCTTCAGCGATTAAGTGCGGCAAGCCTAAAGCGCAGGGCAGCATGTTATGCCTGATTAATTCCGCGGCCTCAGCTTCCTGTTCGTCTTTTTCAGTTTTTTCTTTTTTCATTAAATTATTGGCCACGGCCACGCTCGCCTCCAAGGCTTTCTGGTAAATTTCCAGGTCCTGAAACGTCTTAACCGGTTTTTTAGGAAAATAATTATTGCTGTATTTTTGATTATAGGGCATACCTTGTCATTGCGAGCGTTAGCGAAGCAATCTCACGAATATAAATCTTCACTTAAATCTCGCCATCCCGGATTAATTGTTTTTATTAAATCAATTTTCTTTTTTCTGGAACCGCCTTTAATTTGCTTTTCTCTGCTTATGGCATCTCTAATACTACTAAATACTTCGTAATAGACCAGTTTGTCTGCCTTATATTTAGCAGTAAAACTTTGTTTATTTTCTTGGTTTTTGTGATAATAATTTCTGTTTAATAAATTATTGGTTACTCCCGTATATAATACTGAATTCCCTTTATTAGTATTTACGTAAACATAATAATATTTTTCCTCCTTCATATGATTACTCCTCGTACGTGAGATTGCTTCGCCCCGACCAAAGCGTCGGGGCTCGCAATGACATAACTAAACCATGGGCCTAAGATTTTCTATTTTATTAACTTTTTCATTTAGATTATAAACTCCTTCAATAGTTTTTATCCGCTTGCGGCCGCGGTTCCGCTTGTAGACGACGTGCAGGGGAAAAAACTCAAAGTAATCATTTTCATCAAACCAGGCGCACTTAAAATGAAATAATCTTAGGCCGGTCAAACGCGATAAGGCCAAGGCGTATAAAGTAAGCTGTTCAATCGGCCGCTCTTTGGCCGCGCAACCTTTGTAATCCAAAATATGAATGGCGCCGTTCCTAATTTGCAAAAAATCTATATGGCCGGTAATCAGCTTCGGTATCTCATTACTATCTATTTCCCGCAAAGAATTCGCGTCATCATTTTTTTCCGCGTCTTTGTTTTTTGTGTATAATTTAAACCCCAATTGCGTCTGCATATGTTCTAAATCTTCCCGCCTAAGATAGACCGGCACTTCGGTGGCGACCGTAACCGAATCGTTGGCCAGAAAAAATTTTTGCAAAGCTTCATGGCGCTGTTTGTTGTCGCTCACGCCCTGAAACACTAAACCGGCTAAGGCGCAGGCATAATTATGCTTGGCGCGCACTATCATCTCGGTTTTACTAAATTTGAGCGGCGCCTCAGACGCTCTAAGGATCTGGCCGCCGAGGGACTGCTTGCCTAAGGCCGGCTCAACTTCGGCAGCGGGACGCTGAAAATACTGATGCGGGGTTTCAGCCGTAACATTATCTAAAAATTCTTTCATGGGCTTAAATTTAAAATGCTTAAAATCATCGGCCATAATCAATTTGGTTTTAGCTTTATGGTAGCGGAAGCGGTAAAGCTGGCGGTGCGCTAAAGTGCAGGTTTCAATTATTTCATAAGGCGAATACATTTTCAGGCCGAATGAACGCATGCGCTTGTAGGCGCAAAGCTGTCCATATTTTTCCAGCCAAGCCGACAGGGTTGAGGGCTGAAGCGTCCCAATCCCGACATTTTCCGGCCTTTTGGCATTGTCCCCGCCGCCATTGCTTTTAGCATCTTCAAAATCCCCCTTACCCCCTTTATTAAAGGGGGCTTTTTTCATATTCATGATTTTACAGACCTGTTCAAGCGAAAATCCCAGATTATAATAGCTCATGGCGTCTAAAATCACTTGCCAGCTATGTTGGCGGCCTTTAAACCAAACCGGCGTGAAAGTCCGCTTGCAAGCGCGGCATAAATATAATTGCGTTTTCCCGCCTTTTTTCAGCCGCGTGCCGCGCTTGACGAAATCCTGGCTCTGGCAGTAAGGGCATTGCAGAGATAAAACGGACGTCCCTATGCCGACTTTGTCTTGGCCTTTGGCCTCGTCCCTTTGGGACTTGCTTGCAATAACTGGCAATGTCGGCAGCGGGACGGCGGGACGATCTTTTTTAAGGAGCGGCTTTTTGATTATTGGTTTTTTCTTTTTATCCGCCATATTTTATTTTATCAATTTTCTTTTTTTATCCCTCAGATAATTATTTTTAGAAACAACTGGTCTGCCTAATTCTTTTTCCAGCTCTTTTCTGGCAATACCGGCTATCTTCCCGCCTCTATTGGCATCCTGTTTTAATTTTGGCACGCCTTGTGAGTTTTCCGTGCGATGAATTTCGGTGGTTGACCTTTCGCCAAGCATAGAAAAAATTAATTCAAAATCATCCATATGGTCGCGCAAATTTTCCCTTTTCAGGCCTTTACGCTTTTTATATTGGCTCGGAGTAATACCAAAAGCGGCCTTGGAAATTTCCGCGGTTAAAATTTCATATTCTCTTTTTTCCCTGGCTCCTCGCTTTTGCCATTCATCGGTCAATTCTTCCCTAATCGCGATGCCGCGCATTCTTTTCTCGATCCAGCTATCCGGATAACCTTTTAATTTATATAGCATTCTGGTTCTTTTGGTTGCCAGCTCCGGATCTTCTATTTCTTTAATTCTTTCATAGCCGACTTTCGCCAGCCAACGTTTAAACGGTTCGGCTTTTGGCGAAGGGATGGATTGAATGATGCGGAAAATGCCTTCGGTGTCCGCGCAGTCGGTGTCGCGCATTTTCCCGTCCGGTGCCTCTAATTTCAACCCGTGACAAAATGTCACAACTTCACTTCCTTCCTCTATCAACCTTTGCTTTAATTTTCGCCAATACGCTCCAGCATCAACGCTATCAGTTAACGCCTCGCATACATCAATAACCGAAAACCACCATTCATTATTATGAATAGTTTTTCTAATTTGCTTACCCTTGAAAATGGCAATTTGATTATTTATTTTCATAAAATTTTTATTTATTTCGCGCATCTAAACCCAATCTCCGCGCTCTGCTCGCTCGGCGCGTGCGACAAATCCAAGCCATAAATGCCGCTAAAGCCGCACACAAAACCTTTTAAGCCCGCGCCCGAGCCAACGTAAATTTTCCCGATATGGTTAGCCGCGTCGGTTAGGTAATAATCCGGCGCGATATTCAAGCCCTTGTAATCCGCCACTTCATTATATTCATACCAGGCATTGGCGGACGGCGCTACCGGCAAACCGGCCGCCGGCACGCTCTGGCTGGTCCATTGCCCCACTTCTCCGCTCAAATTATTTATCACATTATCGTTGGTTAATTTCAGGGTGCTGGACGCTAAATTGTTTTCCGTAACTTGCAGGATATTTTCCGCCAAGGTCAGCCACTCGTTTTCCGAAATTAAGTGATAGCCGGCGCCCAAGCTCTGGCAGCCGTATTGAGCTTGGCCTTGCGAGACATTAGACCAGACCGCGTCCTCGCCCCCTTTAACAAAGGGGGTAGGGGGGATTTTAGTTTCATCTTTACCCGCTAAATCGCTCATTACGCAGAAGCCGGGCAAAGTGCCGTATTTAGCTGAACCCGGCACCCAGACATAGCCGTCAGCGCAATAGCCTTCAAAGGCTCCGGCCACGACTTTGCCTTCCACGCCCAGATCAGCCATGGTTTCTTCCACGGCCGCGTCCAGTGAATCAGAGCAGAAGCCGCCGGTACAGACCATGATGCGGCCATCCACTAACAGAGAACCTATTATCTTAACTTGGCCTTGGTTATCTATGTTCATGATGCTGACTCCACTAGCTTGGAAATCCGCCACTTGGCCATCTCCGGCCTGATTAACCACTAAGGCAGCCTGGCTGGAAGAGGCGGTAATGGTCGTGATATCAACAATCTCTATACCCCCTTTAACAAAGGGGGCAGGGGGATTTGAAATGTCTTTCCCAATAATTATATTTCCATTCACATCAATACTAATATTTTGCGTTAAGGCGGTGGTGCTGGCGATAAAGTTGTCATGCTGGAGCGAAGCGGAGCGCAGTGATAGTATCTCGCTTTCAAGGCCGACATAATTATCCCAAGCATTTTTACAGACTCCGCCTAAGCATAAAGCGGCTTCGCCCCCATTATCAAGGGGGGTAAGGGGGGTTTTACCAATTATTACGTTCCCGTTTAATAAGATGTTGGAAGCGGTCAGGCTCATATCACGGTTTGGCAATGCCTCTGTATCACGACTTCTGGAAAAAATGGCCTCTCCTTGGCTATCCGTGATATGGAAACCCGAGCCTAAAGCGGAAATTTGGGAATTTAATTCCGTCAGGCTGGCCAGAGTTTGCGTCCTAAAATTATTTATTATTCCATTAACATCATCTAATTTTATGGATAGCGCCGAGTCTAATTTCCCGGCTTCCGCTTGCGCGATGGCGGTAATTTTTGGGTTAAGATTTAAATTGTTGACAGCGCCGGTAATCAATTGTTGCACCTTGTCTTCTATTTTCATGTTAGCGATCCGCTCCACTACCAAGGCCTCAACTTCTTCCACGGCTAATGATTTATTGCGCCGCGAAATTAAAACCTTGATTTTTCCAGTACCGCTGTTTAGCGGCTCTAAGGCCACTCCCACTGTAGAATCGCCGCCATCGGCGCGCATAGCGTAGCCTGGCGTGCTTGAAGCCGAGGTCAGGGAGTCGCCCACGCTGATCGATCCATTCTCGGCCGAAACAAAAGCCTCAACCTGTCCCAGCATGCCGATGACCGTCCAATGAGCGTCGCTCTCGCGGCTCTTTAAATTATTGCCGATGATGGCCGGATTGGTGGAAACTATGCCCATAACATTGTTGTCATGGCCGCGTTCGCAACGTTTAACCACGTTATTTTCCAAAAGGTCAACGCAGACGATTTCGCCCGGCTCTAAATCTTGGCTATTGGTGTAGAAATATTCGGCGTAATCCGCGAAGTTGGTCTTGTAGCCGCTCACGGAATTCACGTAACCAGCCGCTACTTCTAATTTATAGGAGGGGCTGGTCGTCCCGATGCCGACGTTGCCGTTTGTTACATATAAACTACCATCATACAACTCAACATCCATAGTTGATACCGCTGTACCGTAAAAACCAAATCTTTTAGTTCCAGTTTCATCGTGCTTAATTGCGAAATCAAGGTTAGTACCGCTAATCGGCTTACCAAGCAAATCAAGGTTACCAGTTCCAACACGTACATCACCAACTACATGTAATGTTTTTACCGGCGCCGTCGTCCCGATGCCGACGTTGCCGTTGGAATAATATAAAGCGCCGCCGCCGCCTGACGGATTAGCAGTAGGGTTTGTCCAGGCAAATGCAATGGCAGCTACAGCTAAACTAATGATAATGCTGAGAAATAGGGTCTTTACCTTATTCATAATTATAGAAGCGAATCTTCGCGAATATCGACGCGAAGAAATGCGA
>Ga0210016_1002758_pt1 | contig 15819 bp, 19 predicted proteins | sample CryGeyCG2014_300_FD_185454 | JGI IMG/M metagenome (GOLD analysis project Ga0210016, IMG submission 185454) | Groundwater microbial communities from aquifer - Crystal Geyser CG02_land_8/20/14_3.00 (SPAdes) (version 2) | ecosystem: Environmental > Aquatic > Deep subsurface > Groundwater | place... | reverse complement strand
ATTGGCTGGCTTATTTCAGCAACTCCAAGAACGCGTCCCGTTCCAGTTCACAATCTCGCAGAATTTTGTACATCAATCCTGGCCCGATGGCATCCCCCCGATGGACAGGCACAACCGTGCGCCTTCCATCGCTATGGCTGAGAAAATGGTGACTCCCTTTCACGCGCAGGACTTCAAAGCCGGCCCGTTTCAAGGCGGTGATGACTTGCTGTCCTGTCAGGCTGGGAAACTTGGACATCACACTTCCACAGCAATGCGTTGCACACCAATGAACTGCTGGAGCGGCGCTTCCTGTTCCACTTCGAGGCACAACTCAATCGCCTCGTGGATGCGCTCCATCAATTTATCCAACGATTTGGCCTGTGTGTGGCAGCCTCGCAATTCGGGCACGCTGGCAACATAATAACCTTCTGAGTCTCGTTCGACGATCACGCTAAATTCTCTGGTCATAGGATTACCCTTTCATGCGTCGTCTCAATTATGCACGAAATGACCGCGCTTGACAAGCGCGAATAAAAATGGGCGACAGTGCAACTGCCACCCATCTATACTGAATACGGTCACATTCTGCGCTTTTTCTTTACCGCGAAGCACGCAATCCCCACAGAACGGGGACGAGAGACCGCGAAATTAATGCCTTTCTTCGCGTACACTTCGACAAGCTCAGTGCAGGCTTCGCGGGCTTCGCGGTTCGATTTTGACGTTTCACCAAACCATGCGCCGTCGCGAGCCTCTACGGATTCATCTCGTAAGCATCCTTCAGCGCGTACACCTCGTCCCACACGCGGCCGAAGCGGGAGGCGTCCACCGCCGGTTTGCGCATCATGTGCAGGCAGTAGTCCATCTGCTGCGGGGTGCTGCTCGGCTTGTTGTAGATGTTCAGGGCGTGCTTCGAGAAATCGCGCACCATGAAATCGGCGATCTGGTCGAGCAGGTCGCCGCCCACGGCGTAGATTTTGGCGTTCTCCAGGATGAGCTGGCCGTAGACCACCAGGGTGAAGATCTCACCCAGGGCCAGCAGGAAGTCCACATCCTTTTGCTGGGCTTCGTCAGGAGTCGCCATTGCCAGGAATTCCTTGAAGACGGCGATCTGCTCTTTGAAGATGTTGACGTTGGGCAGGTCGAATTGGTCGAAGATGGGACTGTAATCGTGGAAGCGGATTTTTCCGAGACCGCGCGCCGGCCCCTGCTCGAAGAGGAAATCGTCGTTCCGCGCCGCGTCCTGCCGCCCCAGCGCGGGATACTCGGCCGGGTTGAAAAAATAATTGGGCATGAACTTGACGATCAGGGCAATGTTGACGTGGACGGTGCCTTCCAGCTTGGGCAGGGCGCGGATGTCGCGCGCCGCCATCTCGAAATAGGTGTCCCGCTCGAAACCCTTGGCGGCGATCACGTCCCACAGCAGGTTGATGACCTCCTCGCCCTGGGTGGTCACTTTCATCTTCACGATGGGATTATAGAGCAGGTAACGCCGGTCGTCCGGCGAGGCGGCGCGCATGTAGTCCGCCGCCCGCAGCGAGAAGAGCTTCATGGCCACCAGGCGGGCGTAAGCGTCAGTGAACATCTGCTTCACGTGGGGGAAGTCGGTCACGGCCATGTTGTACAGGCGGCGGTTGGCGGCGTGGCGGATGGCCTCGTACAGGGCGTGGGTGCAGATGCCGATGGAAGCCCAGCCCAGGTTGAACTTGCCCACGTTGACCGTATTCAGGCAGGCATCCCAGGCTTCCTGTCCGCGATGGAGGATTTCCGCGGCGCTGACCGGGTAATCGTGCAGGGCATACTGCCCAACGTAACTCTGGCTGGCGCAGACGTTGCGGATCAGCTCGTAGTTTTTCTGGCGATAGTCCGCCGGAAAGAAGACATATTCGCCCGTATCCGCCATCTTCCCGAAGGTGGAGACCATCGGCGCCAGGTTGGCATTGCCGATGTAGTACTTCTCGCCGTTGGCGCGGTAGCTGCCGTCCGGCTGGGGGGCGAGGCTCATCTCGGTCGAGTAAATGTCCGCGCCGTGCGTCCGCTCCGAGAGGCCGAAGGCAAAAACGTTGCCCTCCTGGAGCAATTGGGCGGCCTTGCGCTTCATTTCCTCGTTCTTGCTCATCCAGATCGGGCCGAGGCCGAGGATGGAAACCTGCCAGGTGTACCAGTAGGCCAGGCCGTAGAAGGCCAGAATCTCGTTGAACTCGCAGTTGCGCCAGGTGTCCCAGCGGCAATCGGCGCTCTCGCCGTATCGAGCCGGGGTCAGCAGCGTGGCGAAGAGCCGCTCCTGCTTGACGAATTCGAGGAAGTCCGCGTACCAGGCGCGGGCGTGGTCGTCTTCCTTGACCTTCTTCAGCCCCTTGTTCTCGAAGAAGGCGATGGTCTTGCGCATGATCTCGCGTGAGCGTTCGTCGGGGCAAAGACTTTCGTGTCGGTTGGGGTTTAGAAGAATCATCTTGGTTTCCTCTGGTCTCGAACACAATACAGGAATGGTATAGCGCCCTCGGTCGCTCGTTTTATTTCGGGCTTTTGCCGGTGAGCATATCTTCGATATCCGTCCATAGTTCCGGCATATCAAGAGCGCTTGCGAATTGCCTTACCCAAGATTCAATCCGTCTGCGGTCCAGGTCAGGATGACTTTCGATAATTGTCTGAATGTCCAGCAAGTCTCTTGGCCGATTGGCGACGGCTTTCAGGATGATCAGGTCTTCTGGCGTCGGCAGGCGTACAGACAAGGCGCCTGCCTGAACCAAAATGCTGCGCTCGACGATTTCTTCTTCGAAGGGTAACATGCCCAATGAAATGTCAATGTTTGTGCCGCTTTCCTGATGCCGCAGCAGCACAACCCGGTTCTTACGGGCAAATTCCTCTACGGCCCCGATGCGAGGCACAATCCCTTCAGATTTGGCCGCTTCGATTAGATTTGGAATATCATCAACTGACAGTAGGAACATGGCATCCAGGTCAGCCGTCAGGCGTGGTTTGCCTAAAAGGCTGACTGCAATTCCCCCAATAATCACGCCGCGATCCTCAAAACGGGAAAGCAGACGCTGTAAGGCTGCCAGTGGTTCTAAAAGCGGCGCGAAGCCTGCCGGCGAAGTCACCCAGCTCCTTTCAGTCTGGCCCAACGCTGATGGACAACCATGCCTTCCCTATCCTCTTGATCCAGCTTTAATCCCAGGCCAATGGCCAGCCGCAAGATGGCATTCAGTTGCTGCCAGCGGGTAGCAATCGAAGCCGCGCGTTGTTCCTGCCGTTCCACTTCTTCAACGGCCTGCCAACGCTGGCGATAGGCTTTCATTCTAGAGTCAACCATATTTTGATTATAGCATGAAGAAAAAAAACCGGATTATCGCGCTACCTTTCCAGCCAGATGGTCACCGGCCCATCGTTTTCGATTTTGACCAACATGTGCGCCCCGAATTCCCCCGTCTGGGTCGGGACGCCCTGCGCGGCGAGGAACGCGGCGAACTTTTCCACCAGCGGCGCGGCGACCTCGGGCAGGGCCGCGTCGGTGAACGAGGGACGGCATCCCTTGCGCGTGTCCGCGTACAACGTGAACTGCGAGACGACGATGGCCGCTCCGCCCACATCCAGGATGGACAGGTTGCTCTTACCCTGCGCGTCCTCGAAGATGCGCAGCGCGGCAATCTTCTCGGCCAGGAATTTGGCCTGCTGCTCGCCGTCCGCGTGCCCCACGCCGAGCAGGATGACCAGTCCCTGCCCGATCTCGGCGATGGGGGTGTTGTCTACGCTGACCTTGCCATGTTTAACGCGTTGCAGAAGGGCGCGCATGAGGGAAGTAAATAAGTAGACACGTAAACAGGTACACAAGGAACGTAAGTAGACACGTAAACAGGTACACAAGGAACGTGTGTACGTGTCTACCTGTGTACTTGTATCCTATTATGGCAATTGCACCGCCGCCCTCACCTCCGCCATCGTCTTCTCGGCGATGGCCCGGGCGCGCGCCGCGCCGTCGTCCAGCACAGCCTGCACCAGGTCCGGTTTGGCGGCCAGTTCGGCGCGTTTGGCGCGGAAGGGTTCGAGCGCCTTGTTCAGGTTCGCGGCGAAGCGCTGCTTGCAGTCCACGCAGCCGATGCCTGCCCGGCGGCACTCCACGTTGATCATTGCCACCTCTTCGGCGGGGGTGAAGCTTTTGTGCAAGGTGAAGACGTTGCACACGTCCGGGTTTCCCGGGTCGGTGCGTTTGATTCGCTGCGGGTCAGTGAACATGCCCATCACGCGCTGGCGGGTCTCTTCGGGCGTGGCAGCCAGTTCGATTTGATTATCCAGGCTCTTGCCCATTTTCTCTTTGCCGTCAGTGCCGAGCACCTTGAGTATCTCGGTGTTCTTCATCTGCGGCTCGATGAGCACGTTCGTGCTGTAGCGATAGTTGAACGAACGCACGACCTCGCGGGTGAACTCGATGTGCGGCGCCTGATCAACACCCACGGGCACAACGTCTGATTTGTATAAAACGATATCGGCGGCCATCAAAACGGGATAGCCGACCAATCCGTAGTTGATGTTGTGCGGCTGCTGGCGGGCCTTTTCCTTGAAGGTCGGCAGGTCGGTCAGCTTGCCCAACGGCGTGACCATCGAGAGGATGGTGTGCAGCTCGGTCACCTGCGGGACGTGCGACTGCACGAACAGGATGGTCTCCTCAGGCCGGATGCCAGCCGCCAGCAAGTCGAGGGCCAGGTCGTAGGTGTTCTGGCGCAGGTTGAGGGTATCCTCGACGGTGGTCAGGGCGTGCAAGTCCACGATGCAGTAGACGCACTCGTAGTCGTCCTGCAAAGCGACGTAGTTCTTGAACGCGCCCAGGTAGTTGCCCAGGTGGGCGCGCCCGGTGGGGCGGATGCCGGAAAAGACGCGGCCTTTTTTAGCCATATTGACCTCTTGTGAGGTAGAGACGGCTCCTCGCGAAGCACCCTGCGGGCATGCCGTCGAAAGACGGGCGTGGAAGCCCGTTCTACTTCTCGATAAAGTGGGAGCCCGTTCTACTTCTTGATGGATTTTTTCACCAAACCGACCACCTCGCCTGGCTCGGCGTGGCGTCCGGTCTGGAGTTTGGAATAAACCAGCTGATCGTTCACCGTGACCTCGAACCGGCCGCCGTCGGAGGGCGCCAGGCTGAGGGTCTCGATTTCAGGCTCGAAGTTCTTGAGCAGGTCGGCTGCCAGGCTCACGGCCCGGTCGGTATAATGTCAAACCGCGCAATAAACAATCGTAATTTTGAGCAACATGCGCATTCCTCCTGCCTCGAGAAGAAATGTAACTATCGGTAGAGAAATTATAACATACCGGCTTCGGCGGACAATTTCCTTTGACGCATGTCATCCTTGCAAGTATAATGATTTCACCATCCAATCAAATTTGCCCCCACGGGGGCATTCCTTGAGGCCCGCCCATGGCTCTTCGGGGCAACCTGCGAGATTTCACGATCACCCAACTCCTGAACCTGGTCAACCTGGCCCATAAGACCGGGACGCTTATCGTCGAAGGCCCCGGCGAAACGGCCAGGGTCTCGTTCCGCGACGGCAAGCTGGCCTATGCCCAGATCGGCCAGGAAGACAGCCGGCTGGCGGGCATCTTGTACCAAAGCAATAAACTGAACGCCAACCAATACAGGATCATCCAACAGCGCGCCGGTAACTTCTCCGATAAAGAGCTGGGCTTGCTGCTGATCAACGCAGGCTACGTCTCCCAGGAAGACATCCTGGACAACCTTCAGCAGTATTTCACCGCTGTCGTCCACCGCCTGTTCACCTGGGTGGAGGGCATCTTCCACTTCGATAGCGAAGCCCTGCCGCCTGCCGACCGCATCAACGTCCGTCTCGGCCTGGAGAACCTGATCATCGAAGGCTCGCGCGCGTTGCATGAGTGGGAACAGTTGCAAGATGAAATCCCCAGCCTGGACATGGCGCTCAAATTCGCTGACCGTCCCGGCGCCAACCTGCGCAACGTCAACTTGAGCATCGAAGAGTGGCGGGTGGTCTCGTACGTAAACCCGAAGAACACCATGCGGCAGATCGCCAGCGCAACAAAGATGAACGATCTGGAAGTCCGCCGCATTATCTACGGACTACTGCAAGCCGGTCTGGTAGAGATCGTCCGGCCGGAGGGCGCGCCGCTCCCGCCGCCGGTGCACGTCTTCCCAACCGAAGATAAAGATGAGCAAAAATCGCTCGTCAACCGCCTGATCAACCGCATCCGTTCGCTATAATCTTTTTCGAGGACAGCTCTTATGCAAACTGTCAAAATGGTCGTCACTGGCCCCTTCAACGCAGGAAAAACCGAATTCATCCGCTCGGTGAGTGAAATTGACGTTGTCTCGACCGAGCGGAAAATATCCACACTGGCTGAAAAAACGGCCAAAGAGGCGACTACCGTGGCCATGGACTTTGGCCGCATCACCGTGGACGAGGATCTGGTGCTCTACCTCTTCGGAACGCCCGGCCAAAAACGCTTCGATTTCATGTGGGAGATCCTCTCCGAAGGCATGTTGGGATTTATCGTTATGGTGGACAGCACCCGGCCGGAGACCTTCCGAGAGGCGCGCTCGATCCTCGAAACCTTCCGCGCCTACGCGCCGACCCCTTACGTGGTGGCTGCCAACAAGCAGGACATGCAGGACGCCTGGGAGGTTGATGACATGCGCCACGCCTTGCGCCTGGACTCAAAGGTCAAACTACTTCCCTGCACCGCCACGGCGCGCGATACGGTCAAGGCGGTATTGTTGGAACTCCTCTATAGTATTCTTGCTGAAATGGAGCGTGGAGAGAAGTAACCTCTCCATATATTTTTACTACCGTGTCCTCTATCACGACCGACCAGGGTATCGTTCATTACGAGGTTTTCGGGCGCGGGCGACCGGTCATTTTGCTGCACGGGTGGCTTGGCTCGTGGGGGCTATGGCAGGAAACGATGGTTTACCTCGGCCAGCAATATCGCACTTATGCGCTGGATTTCTGGGGATTCGGCGAATCGGGCAAGAAGCGCGAAAGTTACGCCGTACAGGATTTTGTCAGCCTGGTAGACCAGTTCATGGCCCTGCTGGGCATCGAACGCGCCCCGCTGGTGGGTCACAGCATGGGAGGCACGGTCGGGCTTTCGGTCGCCATCCAATACCCGCAACGGGTCAGCAAAGTCGTCGTGGTTGGCTCGCCAGTGGCCGGCTCCTCGCTGGCCCTGCCGTTGAAACTGGCCGGCCGGCGGCGGATCGCCTCCATATTGTTCAGGCAAATGTGGGCCTTCCGCCTGGGAATGCGCATTTACTCGCCCTTTATCTGTAAAGACCCGCGCTTCCCCGAAATGATGGATCGTGACCTCTCGCGCACCACCCTGGAATCCTTCCTGCTCAGCATCGCTTCGCTGCATCGCACCGACCTGCGCCCGATGTTGCCAAAAGTCAAGGCGCCGGTGCTGGGGATGTTCGGCGGCCGGGATAACATCGTCCATCCGATGCAATGGCAGCCGTTGAAGGAAGGCGTTCCCCAGGCGGGCATCGAGCGTTTCCCTAAAGCCGGCCACTTCATCATGCTGGATGAACCAGGGGCTTTCATGCACAAGCTCAAGGATTTCCTGGATAAAGAGACATTAACCGCATGAGGAAACCTGCGAGGAGTTATTTCTACCCGAATGCCATGGGGCGGATTGTGCTTTTGGCGATGGAGGAGATCCTCGGCCGCAATGGGGTGAACGCGGTGCTCAACCTGGCATCCCTGACGGATTACATCAACCATTATCCGCCGCACAACCAGGACCTTCACGTCCCGTTCGAGCACATCAGCCGGATGCAAAGCGCTTTGGAAGACGAGTACGGTCCGCGCGGCGGGCGCGGCCTGGCCCTGCGCAGTGGGCGCGCCTGTTTCAAATACGGGCTGCGCGAGTTCGGCCCGGAACTTGGCCTGACCGACCTGGCCTTCCGCCTCCTACCTATGCCAACCAAGCTGAAGGTCAGCAGCGAGGCCTTCGCCGGTCTTTTCAATCATTTCAGCGACCAGCGCGTCCGGCTGGAGATTGACGAAAAGAATATTTTCTGGCACATCGAGCGCTGCCCGTTGTGCTGGCAGCGTCAAACCTCCGATCCGGTTTGTCATCTGGCAGTCGGCCTCTTGCAGGAGGCGCTGTACTGGGTCAGCGGCGGGAAATTCTTCAACATCGAAGAGACGCAGTGTATTGCCTGCGGCGACGCAACCTGCACCATCATGATTGATCAGAACCCGATGACATAGCCACTATGCTCAAGGTCATTTTACAAGCCCCCCGCCCGATCCCGCCGTTCAACGAGCCAGCGCGCGACCTCAGGATCCAAAACAAGCCGCTCTGGCTCAACCAGCGCGACTTGCTGGCGCCATACGTCAACCGCGAGATCGAACTCCCTCCCGAGGCGGGACTGCCGGAGAGGCGCGAGGCGATGATTGTCTATCGCGACAACCTGTATTTCGACGAGGGTTACATCCGGGCTTTCCTCCGGGAGGCCAAACGCCGCAAGCGTGCCTGCCGCGCCGCCTTTTCCACCAAAGACCCGGCCTTCCGCGAACATGCCCTGCCATTATCGGTCTCGTATACCCCGGCTGGCGACCTGTATCTTGCCGACCTGTGGTATTACCCGAACGGCCCCGAACCAGACGTGGAGCCGCTGGTGCTTGACCTGCTGGCGCGCGAGGTCGGCTATTACCACGTCCCGACTTACATGGCCACCGAGCAGGGCGACCTGGTTTACCAGGTGCCGCTGCGGGCGCTAATCGCCGTGGATTGCTGGGTGCACGTCTTCTTTGCGGATATCGTCTTCGGCCTGTTTGCGCGCGGGGCGCGCTTCGAGGAGCGATTGAAGCGCGAGCTGGGCTATAAGCTGAAAATCCTGGGCCGGGCGGCCTACGAGGGGCGTCAACTGCTCGAATGTTCGGAGCTGGTCAAGATCGGGCGCAATTGCGTGATTGACCCGCAGGCGGTCATCCACGGGCCGACGACCATCGGCGATAACGTCACCATCGGCGCCGGGGCGGTGATCGAAAACTGCACCATCGGGAGCAACGTCAACATCTCGCAAGGCTGCCAGTTGATGCTCTCGGTCGTGGGGGATGGTACGTTCATGCCCTTCCGCGCCTCCCTTTTCATGACCACCGTCATGGAAAACGGCATGGTCGCCCAGAACACGTGCTTGCGGATGTGCGTCATCGGGCGCAACACCTTCATCGGCGCCGGTTCGACGTTCACGGATTACAACCTGATCCCGAAACCCATCCGCGCCCGGGACGGCAGCGATGACCTGGCAGACGCCAACCGCCCGGTGCTGGGAAGCTGCGTGGGGCACAACTGCCGCATCGGGGCGGGGATGATCATCTACCCGGGCCGCGTCATCGAATCGGACGTTGTGCTGGTCGCGTCCACAGGAACGCGCGTGATTGACCACGATGTCAAGTATGAAGACAGCGACCATCACCGGCTGAAAGAAGGCAGCCGCCACGTGCGCTTATATCCCCGCCGCCGCGAGGCGGACCTGGAATCGTGGTAGCCGCGTCTGGGGTCAATACTGTTTAGATAAGGCCGCAGAGGCGGCTCCTCGCGAAGCACCCTGTGGGCACGCCGCCGGGCATGGGAGCCCGACCCACTAACTAAAAAGTATTGCGTCTAGGGTTAGCTGCGGGGAATTAGAATTACCCAACGTACCTCAGTAGTGCCTTACCCTTGCGGATCGAATTTAACGTGAATACTCTCCGAGTACGATGTGACGCGAATTTGCGAATTTCGCGAATGTTTTTCTTTCAGGATTCGCGTCATTCGCCCATTCGCGGAATTCGCGTTGAAAAGGGGGAAATGCAGGCAATCACCAGTCTTCCAGTCTTCCAGGAGTTGCCAGAACGGGCAGTTTATCGTAAGATTATCGAGCAGGCAAAAATTGCAACCAGCCTGGCCGCGCCGGGTTAATGTCTTTTATGGCAATACCGCAAAACTCACTTTGTCACCCCTTCACTCCGTTCAGGGCAGGCTCTGAGGGAGCGCTCTTCAGCGACCGAAGGGTCTCCCGTTGTGGAGGGGATTCTTCGGGCACACCTGCCCTGGCGGGCGGTGCCAGGGAAGTACGCCCTCAGAATGACAAGGAAGGGGCGGGTCTCTTGAAAAGGTTTTTCACTCTCGAGTGACTTTTGCGGTATTGCCTTTTATGGTAGCCCGAAATATGGCTACCATTATGCAAGCAGCAGGAGGCTCCCATGGGCAAAGAACGCCTTTTGATCGTCGAGGATGACGCCGACATCGCGAACATGTTGAAAATCTATTTTACCGGCCTGGGGTACGACGTGGATGTGGCCTGGCGCGGCTCCGACGCTTTGGATAAAACGCGCCAGGTGCTGCCGCACCTGATCGTGCTGGACATCATGCTGCCGGATATTGATGGCTACGAAGTCTGCCGCACCCTGCGCACCAACACGCGCACCAGCCACATCCCGGTCATCTTTCTCACGCAGAAAGACGAGCGCAGCGACCGCCTGCAAGGGCTTGAATTGGGCGCGGACGATTACATCACCAAGCCGTTCGATATCGAGGAACTCAAACTGCGCGTCCAGGGCGCCATCCGCCGCTCCGAGCGTGAAAGTCTCACCGACCCGCGTTCTGGCCTCCCCGCCGGCCGGTTGATCGAGGAGCAACTGCGCCGCACGATCCGCGCAGCCGAGTGGGCTTACATGGACATACGCATCAATTATTTCGATCAATTCAAGGATGTGTATGGCTTCGTCGCCGGAGACGACCTGCTTCGCTTCAGCGCCATGCTCATCGGCGAAGTGGTTGACGAATTAGGCACGCCGAACGATTTTATCGGCCACGCTGGCGGAGATAACTTCATCATCGTCACCACCGAGAGCGCCGCGCCGGATATTCGCCAGCGGTTGAGCGAACGCTTCAGCGAGGAAGTACAGACCCATTACAACTTCATGGATCGGCAGCAAGGCTTCATCGTGACACCCAATGCCGAGGGCGAGGTGGAGAAGACCCCGTTGATGTCGCTGGCAATCGGCATTGTTACACCCAAGATGCAAACTTTTGCGGACATTCGGGAGATCACCGAAATGGCCGCCGAAAGTCGCAGACAGGCTACAGCCAGCGCAATATCGAAAGGATAGTTTTTCCAATGTCGCTAGGGCAGTCGGCGCTCGTGGGGATTGGCTTGCTCCTGACCGGGATAGTTATCGTCCTTTTGGTCAGGGCTTCGTTGCGGTTTGCCCATGCGTCAAACGCTCATCTAGTCCCTGAACTCGAGCAGCGCGTCGCCGAACGCACCGCCGAGCTGGCGCGCGAGAAACACAACACCGAAACCCTGCTGCGCGTCCTGGGCGAGGTGTCGGCCAGCCTCGACCTCGACCGGGCGCTCAACCGCACCCTGGCCCTGCTCAACGAAGTCATCGGCGCGGAACAGGGCAGCATCCTGCTCATCAACGCCGAAGACAACACCATCCACTACCGCGCCGGCTATGGCTACATGATGCCCAGCATTGTTGGAGGCATGAAGCCTACGGCGCTCAAGATCGGCGAGGGACTGGCCGGCTGGATCATCAAGAACCGCCAGGCGGCTTTGATCACCGACGTCCGCCAGGATGAACGCTGGGTAGAACTGCCGGTCAAATCCCCCTATCAACGCAACGTGATCGCCGCGCCGCTGGCGGTGGGCGAGGATGTGATCGGCGTCATCATGGTCTTCCACCACACCACGGGCTTCTTTACGCCCGAAAACATGAACATGGTGCAAGCCATCGGCAGCCAGGTGGCAGTGGCGATCAACAACGCCCAACTGTACGAGCTGATCCGCGACCAGGCCGAACGCCTGGGAAATATGCTGCGCAACCAGCAGGTCGAAGCCAGCCGGCAGCAGGCCATCCTGGAGGCCGTCGCGGACGGCGTGCTGGTCACGGATGCGAACAACGTGATCAACTTCGTCAATTCGTCAACGGAACGGATATTGGGCTTGAAAGCCGAGACGACGATCGGTCAATCGCTGGATAACTTCGTCGGTCTATTCGGCAAGGCGACCCAAACCTGGACCCAAATCATCCGCGCCTGGTCTGAAGACCCGACCAGCTACCAGCCGGGCGATACCTATGCCGAGCAATTGACCCTCGAGAACGAGCGCGTCGTCCTGGTGCACCTGGCGCCCGTCATCTGGCGCAGCGAGTTCCTGGGCACGGTATCCATCTTCCGCGATATCACCCACGAGGTGGAGGTGGACCGGCTGAAATCCGAGTTCGTCGCCACGGTCAGCCACGAGCTGCGCACGCCGATGACCTCCATCAAAGGATACGCTGACCTGCTGCTGATGGGCGCGGCCGGCGCGTTGAACGAGAAACAGACCCACTTCCTGGAAATTGTCAGCAGCAACACCGAACGCCTCAGCATTCTGGTCAACGACCTGCTTGATCTCTCGCGCATCGAGGCCGGGCGCGTCTCGCTCTCACTCCAGCCGCTCGATCTGCGCGAGATCGCCGAGAGCGCCATGGGAGAGGTGGCGCGCCGTTCGCAAGTGGAGAAGAGGGAAATGGATTTGAAACTGGATGCGTCCCCGGACCTGCCGCGGGTTTACGGAGACCTGGAGCGCGTCCACCAAATCCTCAACAACCTCTTGGACAACGCCTACCGTTACACCCTCGAAAAAGGTCATATCACCGTTCACCTGGAAAAGGTGGAAGGCGAAGTCCAGGTTGATATGATGGATAATGGCGTCGGGATCGCGCCAGAAGACCAGGGGCGCATCTTCGAGCGCTTTTTCCGCGGTGAGAATCCCCTGGTGCTGGCCACGCCGGGAACCGGTCTCGGCCTGCCCATCGTCAAACAACTGGTGAATATGCACAAAGGCCGGATCTGGATGAAGAGCACCGGCATAGCGGGCGAAGGCAGCACTTTTTCCTTCACACTGCCCTTATACCAAGCGAAGGAGTGACAAAATGGCAAAGATATTAATCGCAGAAGACGAACGCGATATCCGTGATCTGATCACTTATACGCTGAATTTTGCTGGGTATGAGGTGGTCTCGGCGGGCGACGGCGAGGAGGCCGTTGCGCTTGCCCTGCAAGAAATGCCCGATCTGGTATTGTTGGATGTGCGCATGCCGCGCATGACGGGTTACGAAGCCTGCAAAGCCATCAAAGCGGACGAAAAAACGAAAGGCATACCGGTCGTGTTCCTATCGGCCAAAGGACAGGAAGCCGAAATCCAGGCCGGGATGCAGGCCGGCGCGGTCGAATACCTGCTCAAGCCCTTCTCGCCCGACCAGTTGACGGCCCGCGTCCAGGCAGTGCTGGCAAAGTTTTCCAAAGGATGAGCGCAATTCTTCTCGACGATAGGATCGTGCATTACGAGGTGCTCGGGCGCGGGCGTCCGGTCATCTTTCTGCATAGCTGGGTCGGCTCGTGGCGCTATTGGGTAACTGCCATGCAGACCACCTCCGTCTCCTTTCGCGCCTATGCGCTCGACTTGTGGGGATTTGGCGATACGAGCCGAGACTCCGAACGCTACAGCCTCGAACAGCAGGCTGCCCTACTCGAAGGTTTCCTGCACAGATTGGGCATTGCAAAGGTCGCGCTGATCGGACACGGCCTGGGCGGGTTGGTTTCCATCCTGTTCGCCCGTGATTTCCCCGATATGGTAAACCGGCTGATGCTCGTGGACTGCCCCCTGGATAACAAAGCCGTCAATACCCGGCTGGGGGCCGCCTCTCCTGCCGAGCTGACGGACTGGCTGCTCGAAAAGAACGCCGTCACCGAGCCGGCCCGCCTGGATGCGCCCAAGGCCGACCCGCGGGCGATCATCCGCTCCCTGAAAAGCCTGGATGGCGCTGCCTTCGCCCCGATCCTGGACAGCATGAAGACGCCCTGCCTGCTCGTGCATGGGAAGAACGACCCGGCGATCATTTCCCCGGATAAGGCGCGGCTGAAATCGCTGCCGCCGCACGTTCACCAGATCGTGCTGGAGCGATCCGGCCACTTCCCGATGCTGGATGTAAGCGCCCGTTTCAACCGTCTGCTGGCCGACTTCCTGGCGCTCGAACCCGGCGCAAGCCCGCGCCAGTTGCAATTGAAAGAGGAGTGGAAGCGGCGCGTGCGTTAGTACCTAAAAAGTTGCAATTGTCTCGCCACAGGTTTATAATGCAGTCCGAAAGGAAGGTCACTATGAGTACGAAAGACAGAGTCGTTCAACGAACAGAGTATCCTCACATCGTTAGAGTTAATGGAGTATTGGGCGGCGAGGCAGTCATCAAAGGCACACGCATCGCGGTTTGGCATATCGTCGGCTACTACTACAAAGTTGGTATGTCTGTTGAAGACATCCTGGCCGAATGGGAATATTTGAACCCTGCCGCTATCTTTAGCGCACTGGCGTACTACCACGACCACAAGGAAGAGATTGACCGCGTGCGCGAAGAAAACAGTTATGAGCATTGGCAGAAGGAACAATTAGCGCATGCCGTCGCCTAAACTTCACCTCAACGAACACCTATCGTGGCATCTCGCGGAACAGTTGCGGAAACTTGGCTTTGATGTCACATCCACAATTGAGTTGCACATGTTGGAAGACGACGACGAAACGCAGTTGGCGTTTGCCGTTTCGCAACAAAGAGCCATTGTCTCGATCAACCAGCAGCATTTTTCGCCTCTTCACAAACAGTACATCACCGAAGGCAAGGAACATTGGGGAATCATTCTTTCGACGGAAGAACCCATCCCCGTTTTGCGTCGGCGATTATTGCGATTGCTCAACACACTTTCAGCGGATGACCTAAAAAACCAAATACGTTGGCTAAACGAGTTCAAGTAATCGCGCGGCTACAATGCACGAGCGGAGAACACACGCACCACGACAACGGCGGGGCAGCTGGCGAGATGGACGGCTCTTGTACTTTGAACACAGCCCACGCTGCACCGAGGCCATCGAAAAAACCATCCAGATCAAAATCCCCAAGGCCTCGGTCGTCCATCTTCTGTCCTCCGTCGTCAGACCTGCAACCCCTCCCATTCGCTCAACAACCCATCCATCTCCTTCTGCAAGGTGGCGTACGCATTGCCCCACTTGCGGACGAGCGCCGTATCCGCGGGAGGATTTTCGAGTTTATGACCAATCTCACCTAACTCGGATTCCAACGCGGCGATCTCGTTTTCCAATTCTTGAAGACGGGCGACACGCCGGCGCGCCTCTTTCGTGGAATCCGGGACGCGACGCGACTTGAGCCTGGATTCCGCGCCGCGAGCGGACGATTCCGCCTCAGCCGCACGCAACGCCTCCAGGCGTTCGCGCTCTGCCTTCATCTGGCTGTACGTCCCCTTGAATACCTGCAAGACTTCCGAAGTCTCTGTTCCTTTCTCTTTTCGAGGGCGCCTTGCGGAGACTTCGGAAGTCTGGGATGCAATCTCCCAGATCTGCGTCGCCAGGGCGTCAATCAGGTAACGGTCGTGGGTCACGAGCAGGATCGTCCCGCCGTATTCGTCCAACACATCCTGGAGGATCTCCTGCGAGGGGATGTCGAGGTGGTTGGTCGGCTCGTCGAGCAGCAGCAGGTTGGTATCCTGGAGGGACAGCTTCGCCAGCGCCAGGCGGCCGCGCTCGCCGCCGGAAAGAACTTCCACTTTCTTGAAAACGTCATCGCCGGAGAAGAGATAGCGTCCCAGGTAATGACGCGCCTCGGCCGGGAGCATGTTCGGCGCGACCGTTTCGATCTCCTGGATCAAGGTGTTTGCGGGGTTCAAGCCCTCGTGCGCCTGCGCAAAGTAGCCAATCTGCAAACTTGCGCCGAGGAGCACCTCGCCCGAAAGCGGCTCGACCTGGCCGAGGGCGGTCTTGATGAAGGTCGT
>Ga0210016_1002751_pt1 | contig 15849 bp, 16 predicted proteins | sample CryGeyCG2014_300_FD_185454 | JGI IMG/M metagenome (GOLD analysis project Ga0210016, IMG submission 185454) | Groundwater microbial communities from aquifer - Crystal Geyser CG02_land_8/20/14_3.00 (SPAdes) (version 2) | ecosystem: Environmental > Aquatic > Deep subsurface > Groundwater | place... | reverse complement strand
AGTATTTCCCCAAAGAGATGGAATTGCTGGAGATCACGGATGCGCAGGTGCAGCGGGCGGTAGAGCGGCTTAATCATCGCCCCAGAAAGGTGCTGGGTTATAAAACCCCGCATGAGGTATTCTTCGGCGTGGAAATGCGGTACACAAAAAAACCATGAACTGTTGCACTTCGAACTTGAATCCGCCAATTCGTTGTCGGACTGAAGTCCGACCCACAAAACCCCGCCGCTCCCTGTGGGTCGGGTTTTAACCCGACGGGGTTTTTGTTCCGCTTCATCCTCGTGTCGGACTGAAGTCGGACCTGCAAGAAACTTACACAGCAGTCAGTTAGTTAGGCGACATCTATTCGAAAAACCGAAATTATTACTCAAGCCAACTCACTGTTGTGGGAGCCCGATTGATCGGGCGATTGGTAAGGTGACCATCGCCCGATCAATCGGACTCCCACATTTCAGCTTCCATCTTTGTAGCTTTAATTTCTGACTGCTGAGTAAGCTGCGATCAATGCGGCGATCTCTGCTGTTCTTTTTTCCATCAGCGCGATATCACCGCGTGTCTCTACGTTTAATCTTAACAGCGGCTCGGTATTCGATCCGCGCAGGTTGAAGCGCCAGTCGGCGAATTCGACGCTGACGCCGTCGGTGCGATCGACAACCGGGATTTCCACCCTCTCCCCCGCCCCTCTCCCGCCAGCGGGCGAGGGGTTTGTGTAGTGTTGCAGGATGCGCTCGATGGACTGCTTGACGTCGTCCACGCGGTAGTTGATCTCGCCGCTGCACGGATAGGCGGCGATGCGCTCGCCGACCAGTTGCGACAGACGCTTGCCACTGCGGCTCAATAACTCTGTCACCAGCAACCACGGAATCATGCCGCTGTCGCAGTAGGCGAAGTCGCGGAAATAATGATGGGCGCTCATCTCGCCGCCATAGATGGCGTTCTCGGCGCGCATGCGCTCCTTGATGAAGGCATGGCCGGTCTTGGACTGGATGGGGATGCCGCCGGATTGCTGGACGACATCGATGGTGTTCCAGGTGAGGCGCGGGTCGTGGATGATCTTTTCGCCGGGGTGCTTGGCGAGGAAGGCGGCGGCGAGCAGGCCAACGATGTAATAGCCTTCGATGAATTCTCCGCGCTCGTCAAACAGGAAACAGCGGTCGAAGTCGCCGTCCCAGGCGATGCCCATGTCGGCCTGGTGCGCCTTGACCGCATCGGACGTCGCGGCACGGTTCTCCGGCAGCAGCGGGTTGGGGATGCCGTGGGGGAAGCTGCCGTCCGCTTCGTGGTGGATTTTGATGAAGGTGACGGGGAGGTGCAGTTGTTTGAAGCGGTCTTCAAGTTCGTCGATGACATGCCCGGCCGCGCCATTGCCGGCATTGACCACGAGCTTGAGCGGCGTGATGGCGGATGGCTCGATGTAGGTGAGCAGGTGCTCGATGTAGGGGGCGAGGATCGAGGATTGAGTCAGGGTGCCGCGCTTGTCTGGGTCGGAAGCACCCCCACCCCAACCCTCCCCCAGAGGGAGAGGGAGTGAGTTTTGTGGTCGGGCTGAAGCCCGACCCACAGAAATCTCGGCCAATTTTTGGATGGCTTTGAGGCCGGTGTCGCCGCTGATCGGCACCGCACCGCGCGCGACCAGTTTCATGCCGTTGTAGTCCATCGGGTTGTGGCTGGCGGTAACCTCGATGCCCCCATCGACATCGAGATGAAATGCGGCGAAGTAGATCTCTTCAGTGCCGGTCATGCCGATATCGATGACATCCGCGCCGCCGTCCATCAGACCGTTCGCCAATGCCTGCTTGAGCGTGGCGCTGGTGAGGCGCACATCTCCGCCTACGACGACACGTTTGGCATTGAGGTGTTGCGCATAGGCGCGGCCGATGCGGTAGGCGATATCCTCGTTCAGTTCTTCGCCGAGCTTGCCCCGGATGTCATAGGCTTTGAAACAGGTCAATGTCATTGCCTGATCCTGCCGTACACGTCGTCAAAACGGATGATGTCGTCTTCGCCCAGATATTCGCCGCTCTGCACTTCGATCATCACCAGCGGCAACATGCCGGGGTTTTCCAGGCGGTGTTTGTGGCCGGCGGGTATGTAGGTGGATTCGTTGGTTTGCACGAACAGTTCGTTCTGGCCGTTGACCACGCGCGCCATGCCGCTGACGACGATCCAGTGTTCGCTGCGGTGATGATGCATTTGCAGCGAGAGGGCTGCGCCGGGTTTGACTTCGATGCGTTTGATCTTGAAATGCGGGCCTTCTTCCAGCACGGTGTAGATGCCCCACGGGCGGTGCACGGTGCGGTGCAGGCGGTGTGCTTCGTGGCCGTCCGCCTTGAGCCGGGCGTACAGGTGCTTGACGTCCTGCGCGCAACTGCGCGCGGCGACGAGGACGGCGTCCGGGGTGTCGATGATGACGAGATCATGGATGCCGACGGCGCCGACGATGCGTTCCTTGCTCTGGATATAGCAGTTGCTGACCTCGTGCAGGATGACTTCACCGTCGATGCGGTTGCCTTGATCGTCGGCGGGGGTGAGATCGCCCAGCGCGGCCCAGGAACCGATGTCGCTCCAGCCGATGGCGCAGGGCACGACGGCGACATTGGCGGATTTTTCCATGAGGGCGTAGTCGATGGAGTCGTCCGGCACGGCCTTGAAGGATTCGGCATCGAGTTCGAGCTGGCTGAAGCCCTGGCCTTCCGCACGGCGCGATTGGGCGATACAGGCGCGGGTGGCTTCCAGAATAGCGGGACAATGTTGCGCCATCTCGCGCAACATGACCCCTGCCTGGAAGCAGAACATGCCGGAGTTCCACAGGAAGTTGCCGGAGGCGACATAGTCTTGCGCGGTGGCAAGGTCGGGTTTTTCGACGAAACGTTTGACGCTGTTGCCCTCCGCTTCGATGTAGCCATAGCCGGTTTCGGGTCGGTCGGGGCGGATGCCGAAGGTGACGAGTTTGCCCTGCGCGGCGAGTTGCATGGCGCTGGCGACGGCGCTGGCAAAGGCGGTCTGGTCGGCGATGAGGTGGTCGGCGGCGAGCACCAGCAGGCAGGCGTCCTCGCCGTGAATGGCGGCGACTTGCAATGCCGCAGCCGCGATGGCCGGGGCGGTGTTGCGCCCGAACGGTTCGAGGATGTAGCGGTTGACCAAATTCTGATCGGCGGGAATGGCGGCGACTTCGCGGTATTCGTCCGCAGTCTTGAACACCAACTCGCGATTGGTTACGGTCAAGGTCTCGGCCACGCCGTCCAGCACTGCACCGCGCAGCCAGGCTTTTTGCAGCAGGCTTTGCCCGTCAGCCAGGCGGATGAAGGGCTTGGGATGCAGTTCGCGCGAAACAGGCCAGAGGCGGGAACCGGCGCCGCCGCAAAGTATGACGGGGATGAGCTTGGTCACAACTTCCCTCCTCTCGCTTGTTCGTTAACGGGGTACGCTTTGCCTGCAATCAAGCCACGCCTATCAAGCCCCCCCAAAACTTTCTGCACGCAAACATCCAGCTCAAGCACACCGGTATCGACGACCAGCTCCGGCTTTTCCGGCACTTCATAAGGCGACGATATTCCGGTGAATTCGCTGATCTGCCCAGCCCGCGCCTTTTTGTACATGCCCTTTACATCGCGCGATTCGCAGATTTCAAGCGAACTGTTGCAATAAATCTCGACGAAGTCGCCGTGCTCGACCATGCCGCGCACGCGCTCGCGGTCCGAGCGAAAGGGGGAGATGAAGGCGGTCAGCACGATCAGGCCCGCTTCCATGAACAGCTTGGCGATCTCGCCCACGCGGCGGATATTTTCGATGCGGTCTTCGTTGGAAAAACCCAAGTCACCGCACAGGCCGTGGCGCACGTTGTCGCCATCCAGCACGAAGGTGCGGCAACCGCGCTGGTGCAATTCCTCTTCGACCGCATGCGCCAATGTGGATTTGCCCGCGCCGGAAAGGCCGGTGAACCAGAGGATGGTGCCGCGATGGTTGTTTTGTTGTTCGCGCCGGGCGCGGGTGACGGTGGCGTGGTGCCACACGACATTGCTTGAAGTTGTTTTCTGCTGATCACTCATGCGTTTTCTCCAGCAAGCCCCTTTGCTCGGCCTCGCGCTGCAACGCCTCGATCTCGGCGCGCAGCCGCTCGTATTCCTGCACTTTGTACTTAAGGAATTCCACCGTCATCCTGGCCCGCGATTCGATGCCTTGCGGCGTGAGCAGGTAGGCGTAGGCCATCTTGTTCTGGCTGTTGCGGAAGTTGTTGATCTTGAGGCTGCCTTTTTCGATCAGTTTATTGAGGCAGTAGTTGACCTTGCCGAGACTGACGCCAAGCTGTTTTGCCAACTCGCGCTGGGATAGACCCGGGTTTTCTTCCAGGGTCTTGAGCAGACTGTAATGGGTTGCTTCATCAAGCATTTATAGTGTGTTCAGTTGGTGAACGGCGTGCATTACAACTGATGCAGGCGAATCGTGTCAAGGGATAGCACGCCATTTGCTGCCGATCTGTCGGGATGAAGTCCGACCCACAAAACCCCGCCACTCCCCGTGGGTCGGGTTTCAACCCGACGGGGTTTTTGTTCCGCTTCGTCCTCGTGTCGGACTGAAGTCCGACCCAGATGTCCGCCGTCCTTTGTTTGCTGCCTGGCTTGAGTCCGACCTACAATGCCACCCCTTGCCAATCTTGCCTGATGCCCGTGACTGATTCCGCCGTAGCCCACCCGCACATTGCCATCGTTCGTTTCTCGGCGCTGGGCGATGTGGTCATGGTTGCGGCGGCGGTGCAGGCTTTGCGCCGCACTCTGCCGGACGCCAGGATTACCTGGATCACCAGCCCGCTGGCATATGCCTTGCTGGACGGAATGGATGGCGTGAATTTTGTGGTGACAGACAAGCCGCGCTCATGGGCGGATTACCGCACTTTTTACCGGCTGTTTCGCCAGCGCCGCTTCGATGTGGTGCTGGCGATGCAGGCCAATTTGCGCATCAATCTGCTCTACCCGGCGCTGCATGCGCCAGTAAAAATTGGTTTCGACCGTACCCGCGCGCGCGAAGGGCAATGGCTGTTCTGCAACCGGCGCATCCCTTTCCGCGATACGCACCTGGTGGATAGCTTCCTCTCTTTTGTTGAGACATTGACCGGTGCAGCCGCCACCGCGAGCTGGGCTTTGCCGCTGGCGGAAACCGACCGGCGGTGGGCGTGTGAACAATTGCGCGCCTTCGCTTGTTCCCCCACACCAACCCTCCCCCGGGGGGAGAGGGAGAATGGCGAGTCGCCGCGCGCCGACCGTTTTAAACACTGGGTCGCGATCCATCCCCACACCAGCAAGACCGAGCGCAACTGGCTGCCGGAGCGCTATGCCGAGGTCATCCGGCAAGCGGCCGCGCGCTGGCATTGCGGCATTCTGTTGACGGGGGGTGACACGCCAATCGAGCGCCAACTGTGCGAACAATTGGCGCGTGTCGCACCCGATCACGTGCACGACCTGTGCGGCCGGACCTCGCCGAAACAGCTTGCCGCGCTGCTGGCCGAGGCGGATGTCTTGCTGGCACCCGATACCGGTGCGGTGCACCTCGCCCGTGCGATGGATACGCCGGTGGTCGGGCTGTATGCTGTCGCCTCATCCAAATTGACCGGGCCTTATCAGCGAATGGAATATTGCGTGGATCGTTATCCGCAAGCGGTTGAGAGATTCCTTGGCAAGGATCCGCAACAGCTGCCATGGAACACCCGTGTCCATCAGCCCGACGCGATGGCACTGATCGAGATCGAGGACGTGATGCAGCAGTTGGAGAAAGTACTGGATTCCCGCCTGGCCTCTGTAGGTCGGGCTTCAGTCCGACAAGATAGCGTCAGGCTGAAGCCCGACCTACACGATGACGATGCGGGGGGTGCGGCATGAGACTTTTCGTCGCCCATCTCGGCTACAACGCCTTGCTCTGGCTGTTGCTGCCCTACATTTTTCTGCATTTGTGGTGGCGTGCACGCAAACAGCCGGAATATCTGCAGCATGTCGGCGAACGCTTCGGGCGTTATGCGGTGCAATCGGACAAACCGATCCTGTGGCTGCACACGGTCTCGGTCGGCGAGACGCGGGCGGCGGCGACGCTGGTGCAGCGTCTGCGCGAGCGCTATCCGGACCACCAGCTCTTGCTGACTCACACCACGCCGACCGGGCGCGCCGCGAGCGAGCAACTGTATGGCGACGACGTGTTGCGCGTGTATCTGCCCTACGATTTTCCGTTCGCGGTGCAGCGTTTTCTCGACCACTTCAAGCCGCGCCTCGGTGTGCTGCTGGAGACCGAGGTCTGGTTCAACCTGATCGATGTCTGCCGCGCGGCCGAGGTGCCGCTGCTGTTGCTGAACGCGCGCCTTTCGCCCAAATCAGCGCGAGCCTACGCGCGCGTCCACTCGCTCACCCGCGAGGCGCTGCACGCGCTGGCGTTGATCGCCGCGCAAACCGAAGATGATGCGCTGCGTTTGGCCAGCCTCGGCCACCGCGCCGTACCGGTGATGGGCAATCTCAAATTCGAGATCGTGCCGCCCGCACACCAGCTCGCGCTCGGTGCCGAATTGCGCCGGCAGTTCGGCGCCCAACGTCCGGTCTTGCTGGCGGCCAGCACGCGTGACGGGGAAGAGGAATTGCTGCTGACTGCGCTGGAATATGCCGCAGTGGACCACCTGCTGGTGGTGATCGTGCCGCGCCATCCGCAGCGTTTCGATGCGGTGGCCGCGCTGATCGAGCAGCACGGTTATCGCATGCAACGCCGCAGCGGCAACGCGCCTGTCGCTGACGATATCCAGGTGGTGCTGGGCGACAGCATGGGCGAACTGTTCGCCTATTACGCCGCCTGCGACATCGCTTTCATCGGCGGTAGTCTGTTGCCGCTCGGCGGGCAGAACCTGATCGAAGCCGCCGCCTGCGGTAAGCCGTTGCTGATCGGCCCGCACACTTTCAACTTCGCCCAGGCCGCCGAAGCTGCCATCACCCATGGCGCCGCGCTGCGCGTGCAACATGCGGACGACCTGGTGCACCTGCTCAACGTGCTGATGTACGACCCGGCGCGGATGCGCGCAATGGGCGAGGCCGGCCGGCGCTTCGTCGAGGAAAACCAGGGCGCGACCGAGCGCGCGGTGTGCCTGATCGACAGCGTACTGGGCAAAAAGTAGTTTGAGCGCACTTTGCTGATGTAGTAACCTACATACAAACGGAGGATGCCTTGATTACCACACTGTCCAGCAGAGAATTCAATCAGCATGCCAGCGAAGCCAAGAAAGCCGCTGACAAGGGGCCGGTGTTCATCACCGATCGGGGTCGTCCCGCCCATGTCCTGCTACGCATCGAAGATTACCGGCAATTGGTCGGTAGCCACGCCAGGATCGCCGATCTGTTGGCGCTGGATGCAATGGATGACTTCGACCGGGTGCTGACCAAAACGAACGAGCCGGCGCGCGCCGCAGATTTCTCCTGATGTACATCCTGGATACCAATGTCATTTCCGAGTTGCGCAAGATCCGTCTCGGCAGGGCGGACGCGCAAGTCGCGCGGTGGGCGGACAGCGTCGCGGTGAGCGACCTGTATCTCTCCGCGATTTCGGTGCAGGAGCTGGAAACCGGCGTGCTGCTGATCGAGCGGCGCGATGAAGCGCAAGGCGCGATCCTGCGCGGATGGCTGGAAAATCAGGTGTTGCCCGCCTTTGCCGGGCGCATTCTGCCGGTTGATACCGCCGTGGCCCGGCGCAGCGCCATGCTCCATGTGCCCGACCCGCGCCCGGTACGGGATGCGCTGATCGCCGCTACCGCGCTGGTGCACAGCATGAATATCGTCACCCGCAACATCAAGGACTTCAGCTATGCCGGAGTCCGTTTAATCAACCCTTGGGAAGCAACCCCATGAAAACAAACGAAGCAAGTCACGCCAAAACCATCCTCGTCACCGGCGGTGCCGGATTCATCGGCTCTGCCGTCGTGCGCCAGTTTATCCATGACACGCAAGACCGCGTGGTCAACCTCGACAAGCTGACCTACGCGGGCAATCTGCAATCGCTGGCTTCGGTCTCGTCCGATCCGCGTTACCGCTTCGAACAGGTCGATATCTGCGATGCTGCCGAAGTGGCGCGGGTGTTCCGCGAGCATCGGCCGGACGCCATCATGCATCTGGCGGCCGAGTCGCATGTGGACCGCTCCATCTCCGGCCCGGCCGATTTCATCCAGACCAACATCGTCGGCACTTACACCTTGCTGGAAGCCGCGCGCGCCTACTGGAACGAATTGCCGGGCGAAAAAAAATCCGCGTTCCGCTTTCACCACATCTCCACCGACGAGGTGTACGGCAGCCTCGGTGCGGAAGGCTTCTTCACCGAAGCCACCGCTTACGAACCCAACTCGCCCTATTCGGCGAGCAAGGCATCGAGCGACCATCTGGTGCGCGCCTGGCATCACACCTACGGTCTGCCGGTAGTGACCACCAACTGCTCGAACAATTACGGGCCGTATCATTTCCCGGAAAAGCTCATCCCGCTGGTGATCCTGAACGCGGTCAACGGCAAGCCGCTGCCGATCTACGGCAAGGGCGACAACATCCGCGACTGGCTGTATGTGGACGACCACGCGCGCGCTCTCCGGTTGGTGCTGGAGAAGGGCACGCCGGGCGAGACCTACAACATCGGCGGCTGGAACGAGAAGACCAACCTCGAAGTGGTGCAGTCCATCTGCACCATCCTGGACGAGTTGCACCCGCAGGGCGCGCCGCATGCAAACCTCATCACCTATGTCGCCGACCGCCCCGGCCACGACCAGCGTTACGCCATCGACGCGACCAAAATCGCACGCGAGTTGGGCTGGAAGCCGCAGGAGACTTTCGAGAGCGGATTGCGCAAAACGGTCGAGTGGTATCTGGCCAATACCGATTGGGTGCAGGGCGTGACCAGCGGCGAATATCAGCACTGGATGAAGAAGCAGTATGGTGCGTGAAGCTAACGAGAACTAGAATTCATCAATTTTCAGAAAAGCACTTTAGGAAATGCCAACTCATCTGTCATGCCCGCAAAGGCGGGTATCCAGTCGTTACTCAGCAGTCAGAAATTAAAGCTACAAAAAATTGATATAGCATGTGTAGGAGCCCGATTTATCGGGCGATTTCAAGATTGGCTATCGCCCGATAAATCGGGCTCCTACAACGACGTTTTGGTTTAAGCAATGATTTCGACTATTGGTACATGTGTTGCCTAACTAACTGACTGCTCTGTAAATTAACCGGGTTCTCGCCTTCGCGGAAATGACGAAACAAATTTATTTGGTATTTTTTAGTTTAGTCTCGGAAAAAAACACGACTTTATTGTTTGCAACTTCCAAAAAGTCGCGACTTTCTTGCAAATAATTCGGGAGAAGCAAAATGAAAGGCATCATCCTCGCCGGCGGTTCCGGCACCCGGCTGTATCCGGTCACGCTGCCGGTGTCCAAGCAGCTGCTGCCGATCTACGACAAGCCGATGATCTATTACCCGCTGACCACGCTGATGCTGGCCGGGATCCGCGACATCCTGATCATCTCGACGCCGCAGGACACGCCGCGCTTTGAGCAATTGCTGGGCGACGGCGCGCGCTGGGGGATCAGTCTGTCCTACGCGGTGCAGCCGTCACCCGACGGTCTGGCGCAGGCGTTCATCATCGGCGAGTCGTTTATCGGCAACGACAGTTGCGCGCTGGTGCTGGGCGACAACATTTTCTACGGCCACGGTCTGGAAAACCTGTTGGAGGCCTCGGCCCTCAAGCAGGCTGGCGGCACGGTGTTCGCCTATCGGGTGACCGACCCGGAACGCTATGGCGTGGTGGATTTCGACGCCAACGGTCACGCCTTGAGCATCGAGGAAAAACCCGCCCGGCCCAAATCGAACTATGCGGTGACCGGCCTGTATTTTTACGACAACGAAGTGGTCAGCATCGCCAAGTCGATCAAGCCCTCGCCACGCGGCGAACTGGAGATCACCACGGTCAATCAGATATATCTCGAACACGGCAAGCTCGATGTGCAGGTGATGGGGCGCGGCAGCGCATGGCTGGACACCGGCACCCACGATTCGTTGCTGGAGGCGTCACTGTTCATTCAGACCCTGGAGAAACGCCAGGGCCTGAAGATCGCCTGCCCTGAAGAGATTGCCTATCGTCGCGGCTATATCACGCGCGCACAACTCGAAGCGCTGGCGCAGCCGCTGGCCAAGAACGGCTACGGCCAGTATCTGCTCGCGTTGTTAGGGGAGAAATTCTGACATGCAAGCGATCCCGACAACGATCCCCGAGGTGCTGGTCATCGAACCCAAAGTGTTCGGTGATGCACGCGGTTTTTTTTATGAGAGCTTCAATGCGCGCCGCTTTGCCGAGTTGACCGGCGTCACCACGCCCTTCGTGCAGGACAACCACTCCAAATCCGCGCGCCATGTGTTGCGCGGCCTGCATTACCAGATCCAGCAGGCACAGGGCAAACTGGTGCGCGCGGTAGTGGGGGAAGTGCTCGATGTGGCGGTGGATATCCGCCGCAGTTCGCCCACCTTCGGCCAGGTCGAGACGGTCATCCTGAGTGCGGAAAACAAGCGCATGTTGTGGATCCCGCCGGGTTTCGCGCACGGCTTCGTGGTGTTGAGCGAGAGCGCCGAATTCCTGTACAAAACGACGGACTACTGGGCGCCGCAACATGAGCGCTGCATCCTGTGGAACGACCCTCAACTTGCCATCGACTGGCAATTGAACGGGGCGACGCCTTTGCTCGCCGCCAAGGATCAGGCCGGGAAATTGCTCAAGGATGCCGAGGTCTTCGCGTGAGCGGCATCCTGCTCACCGGCGTCAACGGCCAGCTCGGCCGGGAATTGCAGCGCACGCTGGCACCGTTGGGCCAAGTCGTTGCGCTCACGCGGGCGCAACTCGACTTGAGCCAGCCCGATGCGATTCGCCGCGTCGTGCGCGCACAGCGCCCCGGCATCATCGTCAATCCGGCCGCCTACACGGCGGTGGACAAGGCCGAAACCGAACCGGAACTAGCGCACGCAATCAATGCCGTCGCACCCGGCGTGCTGGCGGAAGAAGCAAAAAAACTCGGCGCGCTGCTGGTGCATTACTCCACCGACTATGTGTTCGACGGCAGCCAGAACGCGCCTTACACCGAAGAGGACGCCCCCAACCCGCAAAGCATCTATGGCAAGACCAAACTGGCCGGTGAGGACGCCGTGCGCGCCTCGGGCTGCGCGCATGTCGTTCTGCGCACCAGCTGGGTATATGGCGTGCACGGTGGTAATTTCGTGAAGACGGTGTTGCGGCTGGCCAGGGAACGCGATGCGTTGCGCATCGTTGCCGACCAGTTCGGCGCCCCGACCTGGGCGCGCCGTCTCGCGCTATGCAGCGCGGAAATTCTGCGCCAGTACCGGGAAAACCCCGGCGATGCGAGCCGCCACGGCTTATTTCACCTGACTGCGGCCGGGCGCACCAACTGGCATGGCTATGCGGAAGAGATCGTGCGTCTGGCGCGCCAATACGATGCGGCGCTGCAAGACAAGGCGCTGACCATCCGCGCCATCGCCACCCATGAATATCCGGTCGCGGCCAAACGTCCGGCCAACTCGGTGCTGGCGACCGACAAAGTCAGGAAGGCTTTCGGATTGGAGCTGCCGCCCTGGCGGGATGACCTGACGGCCTGCATTGAAGAACTTTATGCAACGGAGCATCAAGCTTTGTAGTGAAATCTGCAGGCAATTACCACCAGCTCTTCATCGGTAGCACGATAGACCAGGCGGTTGACTTCATCGATTCGTCTCGACCAGTAACCGGCCAGATCGCCGCGTAACGGTTCCGGCTTTCCCACTCCCGCGAATGGATCGCGCACTGCGGCGTCGATCAGCAGGTTGACGCGCTTGAGCATCTTGCGGTCTTGTTCCTGCCAATACAGATAGCTTTCCCATGCATCCGGCACGAATCGGATGGAACGCGTCATTCGTTGCGGATCAGGTTTCGGCGCTGTGACAATCCGGCTTTATCTTGCGCAATGGCTCTAGCCAGCGCAGCCGCATTTGCCGGATTGCTGGTCAGGTGCAAGGTTTCCACGATGCTGTTGTAGTTGTCCAGCGACATGACTACCGCGTCGCCTTCGGCATCGCGTCGGCTGATGATGGTCACATCTGCGTCATTGACTACACCATCGAGGACAGACTTGAGGGCATTACGCGCATGGGAATACGTCACGACTTTCATTACAACCTCACTTGTGCATTAAGTTGCACAAGTGTAGTGTTCTTTACACTTCAGTGCAACGCTTGGTTGACTCGCTCCAGATCGGCTTCCAGCAAGTTGCCCGCCGCCGCTTTCAGCCGCAGGTGGCTGACCAGATAGTTGTACTGGGCCTGGTACAGGTCGCGCCGCGTGGAAAACAATTGCTGCTGCGCATTGAGCACATCGAGGCTGGTGCGCACGCCGACTTCCTGTCCCAGCTTGCTCGCTTCGAGCAAGCTCTCGCTCGATTTCAACGCCTGCTGCAGTGCCTGTACCTGCGCGATGCCGCTGGCGACACCGAGATACGCCTGGCGCGCCTGCAATGCGACGTTGCGGCGCGCGCTCTCCAGATCCTGTTTCGCCTTCTCACGATTGGCCTCTGCCTCACGCCATTTCGACTGTATCGCGCCGCCCTGGAACAACGGCATGCTCAGCTGCACGCCAACAGAGGTGCTGCGCGTGTCGCCACACGTCGTGAAAGTGCACCCGGTATTCTTGGCGTAATTCCCAATCAGATCGACGGTCGGCAAGTGACCGCCGCGACTGCGCGCCACTTCCTGTTCGGCCAGTTGATACGCAGCCTCGGCGCTGACGACCTGCACATTGTTGCGCTGCGCGTCATCCACCCATTTCTGCACCTCGGCCGGCTCCGGCGCGACCGGGTTGAAGCCGGCCCCCAGCATGTTCAGCGCGGGGACCTCGGCGGCGTTGATGAGCTGCTGCAGGTCGCGCCGCTTCAATTCCAGCTCGTTCGCCGCCGCCAGTTCCTGCGCCAGGATCAGGTCATAGCGCGCCTGGGCTTCATAAGTGTCGGTGATGGTGGCGGTGCCGACTTCGAAATTGCGTTTCGCCTGTTCCAGTTGTTGCGCGATCGCTGCCTTTTGTGCGGCGTTCAGCTGCACCGTGTCCTGCGCGATCAGCACGTCGAAATAAGCCTGTGCGCTGCGCAGGATCACGTCCTGCTGCGCGCCCCTGAATTGTGCATCGGCAATCGCGACCTGCAGTTCGGACTGGTTGTAGGCAGCCCAGTTCTGCTCGCGAAACAAGGGTTGCACCACGCTCACGCCGTAGCCGTGGTTGTTGTATCGGCTGGCGCCGTAGGGCGCGTTCACATCGTTGTAGGTGGTGTTGGCGTTGAGGTTGACGCTGGGCATCAGCAGCGCGCGCCCCTGGGTCAGTTTTTCCTGCCCCGCCTGTTGTGCGGCACGCGCGCCCGCGAACACCGCATCCTGTGTTTGCGCGGCACGGTAGATGTCGAGCAGGTCCGCGGCCGGTGCGCCAAGCGCCAGTCCTGACGCAAACATGAGTGAAGTGAGGCGGGCGAGCTTCATGGGAGACTCCAAATATTAGTAATTGCTAATATTATAGTTTAGACAGGCGCCGGGCAAGCCGGACGCCGGAAAACAAGCGGTTAAAAAACGAAGCGTTCCGGTTGCAGCGCGTTCCGCAGCGGGGCAACGTTGGTCTCGAACAGGGTATGGGTTTCGAACGTGTCCGCCGCCGTGCGCGTGATGAGCTGCGCCTGCATCGCCGGCGCGTCGCCGACGATGGCGAACAGGCGCCCACCGACCTTGAGTTGCTGTTTATAAGCCGGCGGCAACACGGGGGTAGAGCCGGTCAGCACGATCGCGTCATATTCCGCTTCGCCCCAGTGCTGGGCAACATCGCCGACTTGCAGGTTGACGTTGCCGATGTTGTGCGTCGCCAGATTGCGCGCCGCCTGGGCGCTCAATTCCGGTTCAATCTCGACGCTGGTGACCTGCGCCGCCATCCGCGCCAGCAGGGCGGTCAGGTAGCCGCTGCCCGTACCCACTTCGAGCACGCTGTCGGTCGGCTGCAACGCCAGCGCCTGCACCGCGCGCGCTTCGAGTTTGGGTTGCCACATGCTGGCACCGTGGCCGAGCGGAATATCGGTATCGAAGAAAGCCAGCGCGCGGCTGGCGGGCGGCACGAACTGTTCGCGCCGCACCACTTTCAGCAATTCCAGCACGCGCGGGTCGAGCACGTCCCACGGACGGATCTGCTGCTCGATCATGTTGAAGCGCAATTGTTCCAGATTCATGACTCTCTCCTTGTATGTTGCCCGTTGCCCGGTTATTCGATCAATCGCGCGGGAGTATAGCAACAGCACCCCCCGCCCTCAACTTGCCCGGCATACGGCGCAGGCGCCCAAACGCGGCGCGCAACCATTCGATGCCATCGTCGACATAGGTGAACACCACCGGAATCACCAGCAGGCTGAGGAAGGTGGAGGTGATCAGGCCGCCGATCACCACGATCGCCATCGGCGAACGGAAACTGCCGTCGCCGGTGCCGAGGTCGAGCGCCACCGGCAGCATGCCGGCACCCATCGCCAGGGTGGTCATCACGATCGGCCGCACCCGCTTGCGGCAGGCGTCGAGCAGGGCCTCGGCGCGGCTCATGCCGCGCTCGCGGCGCGAGACGATGGCGTATTCCACCAGCAGGATCGAGTTCTTGGTGGCGATGCCCATCAGCATGATGATACCGATCATCGACGGCATCGAGATCGCGCTGCGGGTCAGGAACAGGGCGAGGAAGGCGCCCGGAATAGACAGAATCAGCGCCCACAGGATGGTGGCGGGCTGCATGAAGTCGCGGAACAGCAGCACCAGCACGATGTAGATGCACAGCACGCCGGTGAACATCGCCAAGCCGAAGCTGGCGAACAGTTCCTGCATCGCCTCGGCATCGCCGATCGGCGCCATCACCACGCCATCCGGCAGATTTTTGATCGTGGACAGGTTCTTCACGGCAGCCTGCACCTTGCCCAGCGGCTGCCCGGCCAATTCGATGTCGAACGTGATGTTGCGCTGGCGCTCGTAGCGGTCGATCTGCGCCGGACCGCTTTCAACCGACAAGGTGGCCACGTTGGCGAGCAGCACCGGGCCGCGTGCGCCCGGCACCATGAGTCGTCCCAGCAGGTCGAGATTCTCGCGCGCCTCATCACGCAGTTTCACGACAATCGGCAGTTGCCGCTCCGGCAGATTGAGTTTGGCCAGCGATTGGTCGTAATCGCCGTTGGTGGCCACGCGCAAGGTCTCGGCGATGGCGGCGGTGGTCACGCCGAGATCGGCGGCACGGGCGAAATCGGGATGCACCACCACTTCCGGACGCAGGATGCTGGAGTTGGACACCACGTTGCCGATGCCCGGGATGGTGCGCAGCTCCTGCCCGACTTTCAACGCGTGCTGCGCCAGCAATTCGCCGTTCTCGCTGCTCAACACCAGCTGATATTTATCCGATGCCGAACCCAGCCCGACCCTGACCCGCACGCCCGGCAAAACACGCAGCGCTTCGCGCAAGGATTCCTCGATGACCTGCTTGCGCGGGCGCTCGCCACGCTCCGTCAGCTGGATCGACAGGGTCGCCTTGCGCGACTCTGCCGCGCCGGTCGGCTCGAATGCATTGCCGCCCGCCGCACCGCCGCCGATGGCGGTATAGACCAGCGTCACATGCGGATTCTGCATCACCACCGCGCGCGCCTGTTCGGCCAGCGCGTAGGTCTGCTCGAACTTGCTCCCCGGCGGCAGGGTCAGCGATACCTGGGTCTGCGACTGGTTGTCCTTGGGCTGGAACGCGGTCGGCAGGGTGGCGGCAAGGAAG
>Ga0210016_1002748_pt1 | contig 15866 bp, 24 predicted proteins | sample CryGeyCG2014_300_FD_185454 | JGI IMG/M metagenome (GOLD analysis project Ga0210016, IMG submission 185454) | Groundwater microbial communities from aquifer - Crystal Geyser CG02_land_8/20/14_3.00 (SPAdes) (version 2) | ecosystem: Environmental > Aquatic > Deep subsurface > Groundwater | place... | reverse complement strand
TTGGCTGGTAAATCCTTTGACTCAACGACCTCTTCGCCAGCGATGGCATCAGCGCTGATGTCCCAGATAGATACTTTATCGCCAACCACAAACTTATTTGCTTCATTCGCGGTTGCGAATGTGGTAACGGCAACATTCTGGGTTACTACCGTACCCATACTCACCACATTATGCTGCGTGACGCCAATGGCGTTTGCGATGGTTTCAACTGCCATTTCGTGAAAGGTCAATGTGACCTGTGCCTCACGGCTGGCCTCAAAGGACTTACGAGTAGTCTTGGGAATACCAAGTTGAAGCTTGGTGATATTTCTGGTCACTGGAATCTGGACGTTGCTGATAAGACCTACATCTGTCCATCCCGACAGGGGAGCGGCCACTGCTAAAATCTCCTGACCAGAATAAAGAACTGTTGAATCATAATCCCGAATAAAAATTCGGGGTGAAGAAACGACAATAAAGTCGGATCTAAGTTCGGCTTGCTCGAAGGAATAGCTCAAAGTAATTACCTCCTTTTACTGTTTAATTAAAATGGAAATAAATTCATCTTCCTCAATCGGAATTCCTCTTTTTTCGGAAGAATATTTATCTCTCAATTCGTAAAAATCCTCATGCCATTGCTGGCCAATTTCTCCGCCCCCATTAAAATTGATGGTAAGGCTCCCTTTAAATTTTTCATCTAAAAGCATCTTCAATTTACGGACAACACATCCAATTTGTCTTGCCTGCTCTCGGTTAAGCATATCTTCCTAAAGATGCCTGCTCTCGACGGTATATCGCAGATCCAGATCGATTGAGCGACAGATAAAACCCTCTTCCCAGGGGGTAGTTGGTCTGACCCTAACGTTCGTTACCTCAACCTGCCCCAGAGAAAGACCTGTCGCTTCATTATAAAAAGTGAAATACCGTCTTCCCGTAGAGGGCTTGTCGAGTTTATCCATCACCGTGCTGACCAATTCGGTTAATTTAATGATCTCGGGATCCTGCTTCGCCACACAAAATATTCTCGGAAAACTGTAAGAATATTTTCCGATTCGATCATCCTGAAAAAATATGACCAAAAATTTCTCACCCACATTACTTGGTCTTATCGTGGGATTATAATAAGTCGGAATCAGTGGAAACTGGCTATACAGATAACGCCTTAGCGACCAATAGAGATTAAGTAATGTCTTGGTATTAGCCATCTATTGTCTACTACAAACGAGTACGATTACACTCCAATTTAGATAGTTCGTCACAGCAAGTCTTAGTATTAGCATCCATTGTACGGTTTAAACTAAATGCATCCCAATTGATCCAGTTCTTCCAAATCAAACCGCCCTCCCGAAGCACATTCAAAAAATTTCCATTGCGATATTCTTCTTCGAGACGATGAAGTTCTTGCGGAAAGATATCGAAATTAATTCCCTCCTTAATCAAACCATATTTCTCTACAACGGGAATAGATTGAGCCAATCTTTGCAACATCCAATATGAGTTATATCTTGGACCCGGAATGCCTATCATTTATTACCAGATACCACTAATCGCTGCTTTGGCAGCATTCTTAAAGGATTCGATCATTCTTGCTTTCTCGGAAGGATTGTAAACCATTTCTCGTTTTGCAGGTTCAAACAGTTCACGTCGGGGAACTATACGGTCTCCAAATGTGGCGCCGAATTCATTACGGACTGCTTTAGCCATAATATCGGGACTGACATCTTTTAAACCCACAAAAACACTCCATCCATTAGTGGTTGGCACGGCATCAAAGACCCGGACATTGCTTTTGATCTCACCCGTCGCTTCCCAAATTTCCTCGACCCAACCTTGTTTACGTTTCTCTTCTAACCAGATGGGGGAGAGTTCTTTCCAATACACATCAACAAAAACCATTTCGCCACCACGGGATTCGCCCATGCGTGAGATTATAATTTCATAATATTGCTCGCCCACCTGCTTGAGTGCAGTTTTGGCCTGTACTTCAAGATTGGCCCTTAACTTCAATAATTTCTCGGAAAGTCTTTTAATTCCGTCCGGTTCTAAGCGAATATCAATTCCAATCATACAAATACACTCCGCAGCAGCAGCACCGTCTTACCCAAGCCCCTGTTCCGAACTCCAAGGTAGTAATCTCATGGAAACATGCTGTACTCGAACTATCACTTGTATTCCCCGTACTCGAACTATCACTTGTATTCCAATAGAATTTTATTATAGGGATCATGCCCTTTGGTCTATGGAACAGATGGTTTCGTAACAACCCGCATAGAGATGGTCGTCAATGCCATCAATCTGCAAAACCTTTCCGCTCTGTAAAACGATTCTATCTCCCTGCTTGGGGATATAGCCCAAGAGATTCCTACCCGAAAAAGTAATAAAAAGTTTATCAAAAGAAACATCTCCTATCGGCTTAAGGGTATCACCTTTCACAAAATAGGAGACAACAGCATAATCATTAACCTTGACATACCAGTTCCATTGCTTCTTGCCGTACTCATTGGTCACGGCTTCCGTCAAGGCATAGAGAACGATATTGTCATTGCATTTGTAGACAAGGGCTTGCTTGCCATCCTTGACCGAACCATGAACCCAAAAGTTAGCATTAACGACCATAAACCTTTCGTCGGTTGTGGTATCCTTAAAAATATCTCCATCCACAATTTCAGAGTTCCAGGCGAAAATTCCATTCTTAGCGATTTCCTGCATAAAGGGCTTGGAAGAGAATTCGATATCGAGCAATATGCAATAGTCAGCAATATTTCCCGCATTGCGTAAAATACTTATCGGCCTTCCGATTCGCTCCACCAATACAGATAAATGATCTTGAATCGCCATTACTCTTCTATTATCACTTCCAATTCTTCGTAAATTGGTTCTGAACGCTCGATCACATCGATCATGGTCATGGAACCGATGGTTGCCGGTTTAGCCAGGTTCATATTGTCATAACAAGAAGCAAGATTATTTTTTCCCTCTTGCTCCCAGTCTATTTTTCGCAACTCGTAGCTGTAGTCAAAAATATTTTCCGACTGAAAAAGCTTTTTAAGTAGGTACTCGCAGACCTTACTTGCCACATGAAAGATAGCGGCCCGATTGAGTTCTTTGGCCTTGGTAACTTTTACCGTTTCCCAATCCGTTATTTTGGCTTTAATCCAATCCTCGGTTGCGGTAGCGTAAAGATCATCATCTAAAAGTGTATCGGGCACATCTGAAGCAGATACACCCCCACAAACCCTTCTGACAGAGTCCTTCCACGTCGTAAGGAGAAAATCGTAGGCCATTTTATTACCTAAACATTAATAACGGTAGCATCAGCCATTTTTTCATCGTAGGCCACCGTCAGATAACCAGCCGTTAAAAGAGTGAGGTACATTTTGTACCCCACTCCTATTGTTTGTTTTAATCACTCAATCGTGATTATTATGCAACTGCACCAAGTAATTTTCGGGCAGCAGCAAAAATAGTCTGAAAACCTATCGTGTTGCTCATGATAATCTCGGTCCACTGCCCGTTGATAATTTTATCTGTCTCCGTCAGGTCGGTTCCGACTTCACGATATCCAATCATGGCATATCGTTTATCAATCCCTATTAAATGGAGAGCCGTGATAGTGCCGTTGTGGGTAACATATCGAATATTAGCAGCCAACGGATTATTCACAATCACGGGTGCTCCGCCAAGACCAGCCTTATCAATAAGGTTGTTGAGCCAAATAGGGATAACGGTTGGATTTGCGATTAGGACTGTATCAAGGATATCTCCCGAATTGCCGATAATCGTAGTACATTGACCAGGATAGAATATATTCAACCACGTCAGGTATGCCTTGAGGCCCATATCCGCAAAACTTGTTGCAGTACCACCCTGATAAGAATCAAGAAGAGTTTCGACAATTGCCCCACCAGAGGCATGACCGGAACCATCACCCGCCAGTAATGCACTGACAGCCATTTCAACTTCGTCGAGACGGGTCTGTAATACGATTCGGCCAATAAGGGTCTGAACGAGGGGAAGACTGGCCCTTCTCATAAACTCGTAGGAAGCTTTGATACGAATACCAAACTTCTTAAGTGTAGTCGCCTTCTCTGACCATGTGATAGTCGTGGTTGGGAACTCGCCCATTTCGGGGACTCTTCCCTCTGTTCTCTGAGCTTGTGTATCGTCGATATAAATGGAACGAAGCACCGCACTGTCGCTGATCGTTTCCATTCTCGCAACGAGTTCACCGAGGATATCGGTTTCATCCATCAATGCTACCCTCGCCATTCTGTTAATCACTTCGGGAAATAGAATGGTCGTGGGGGCCTGATTACTCTGGAAGAAATAATCAACCTTGGTGGCGGGGATACCAGCCGCAGGATCATCTTGGAGTCTGATCCCATACCGCTGCAACTGTAATTCAAATCCATCCAGACCATCCTTCTGTCCAGCACCCGCAGTAATATCTGTTAAATATTGTGAAAAGGTCATGCCTTTATCAATGGCACGTTCGTACATTCTACGATCTAAAGTTATATCTTTTGGATCATATTTGGTGATCTCAACATCACTCATGGAAATTCCTCCTTAGTTTTTGTTAATAAAAAAGCCATCCCGAATAGCCAGGGATGGCTTGAACATTGTGGCAAATCATCGTCTATGGTTTAGAGTATAAATGTCACAACTTTATTGTCGGTATCAACCGATAACACCATTCTTAACGGCGTACCCGCGGCCGCAGTAATCTTTTTCACGCAGGTAGCAACCGTATAGGCGGGGACTCCATCGGCTCCACCAGCCTGAAGGCAATTCCATCCAACCGTGGGTGCATGGTTTGAGTCATATCCCATTATCACAACTCCGTCTACCTGCACCGATGCGACCTTGTCGTCTCCGTCAATAATCCTTACCACACCCTGAAACTCATCATTCTCGGCAGCAGTCGCAACAACGGTACCACTGGCAGAAATTTTGACCAATTTGTTCTCATCAGTACCTTTAGTTAAGGCACTGGAGAAGGGGACGAACCCCTCGACCTTGAGTCCAGTATAATTAATCGATCGTGCCATAATATTTGTTCCTCCTAATTATTTTTTGAATTTATGCAATGCGGGATTATCTTCGGAACCCTGATTGAGCTGTTCCCTGATAATCATCGTCTTTGTCTCAGTCTGTTTTCCGTTAGGAATAGACTGTGCCAACTGTTTCTCAAATCCTTCGATCTTGAGTTTTAAATCCTCAACCGAAAGGGAACTAATCTCCTTATCAAAAATCTCTTGCTTATGATTCATGCCATTGATCTGGATGGAGAGCTTCGAACATCTGTCTTTTAAACCCTGAATATAGGCTCCAGCAATTGCTGTCTGGGCCCGTAGATCGGCCTGCAATTTTTCAATGGTCTTGTTAGCCTTACCCAAGGATTTTTGAAGATCAACTTTGTCAACTTCTGAAAGAGAAAGATTTTTCGCCGTAACCAGATGGCGATTCCTTTCCATACCCTGTTCGGCTTTCGCCACCTCGAGATCAACCTGTGTCTTGTCCAGAAGGGGCTTCAGAACATCGTACTGGCCCTGCAAATCTTCCAAATTCTTCTTTAGGGTTAATATTGTCTCTTCCGCTAACTTTAATTTATCCAAAATAGCCTTTACCTCTTCGGAACTCATATCTGTTTCACCCACTTTCTCAATAGACCCATCGAACTGAAAATTAAAACGGAGAATATCGGTTTCTTTAAAATCTTTGATATTGGTAGAACCGAAAACATTGCCCCTGGGATCGGTGATTTTCCCGTCCTTCATCGCAAGGATGCTATTTTCTGGAATGGAAAATTCACCCTTTACTCTTTTACCAGGCATAGCACCAGCGTAGACACCGGAAAGTTCAATCAGGTTGCGGGAAGTGACTTTACCCTGATGTACCGTGTAAGTGCATTGCTTCATAATGGGGGTTTCATCTTCTTTGGCTATATTAAACATTCCCCCAGGATAATGGGAACATTTGAAACCACGGATATCTTCATTACAGAGATCACAGATAAAAGAACCAGCCTGAAAACCTACACTTACTGCTTCAGTATGTCCGGCCTCATAAGCCTTGATATAGTCGTCTGTGCCAATTCCACCAGAAGTCAAACCCTTCGCCATATAAACCGAGGGATGGAAAGCACTTAATTTTGACTCACCTTCCTGAACTTGCACTAATTCTGAATCAAAAAGAGTGCCAGAAGGAATTTCATGAGTATTATGTCCAAAGAGATAACCAATAATTTCGGTCTGTGGGTTATCCCTGCGAGCCATCACATCTTTATGAAAACCCTCAATCATATCCGTACCCAAACGGGAATAGAAACCTGTAAGGGTGTCATTGTCGGCGGCGTCAACGGAGAATACATAAATATCTTCCGCCTTTAATTCCTTTTTCGCAAAATGGGTATTGATAATCTTGAGTTCATCTTCATTGGGTTGCCTTATTGCATTTTTAGGCATATTTTAAACCTCCCATCAATATTGCGTTTTCTTCTTGTTCTACGGCCTCAATAAAGGCTTGCTTATCTTCTAATGTCGGTTGTTCTGGTTTTTCTTCTATTTTCTGATCCTTGATAAATCTGTGATGATATCCTTCAGCAATCATTCGGTGCAATTTGCTCGCATCCTTTCTTCTGTTCAAACCCCTATGGGTAATCTTTACAAACATTAACGATGTCTCCGGAGTTTTCCCAATGTTTGAGCTAATCTTGCCCTGCGTTTGGTGGTTGCAGAAGCATGACTACCCTTTTTTAATACCTTTCTCGCATAGGCAGACGTACTCATATGGGCACGCTTAGCCCCCTTGGAAAACGAACCTTTGTGCTTAATCGCACCTTTTATCCACTTTTTTGCCATTTCTAATCACTCTCCACCCGTAGACCTTCGATCCCTGTTCGATTCTTTCCTCTTTTTTTCTTTCTCTGCCTCTTGCGATACATCACGTTGAGGATCACTTTTAACGGAAGGCGCAAAATCAGGGTTCCTTTTTGCATCGATAGGGGGATCACCCTTTAGTTTCAGCATCCGCCTGACCCTTCGATTACGTTCATCTTCTGAGATAGCCCCCAATTGTTCCTCTTCCCAGAGCATCAAACTATAGGCAGAAAAATACTGGCTCGACTCATAAATAGGTCGTAGAGACGGTTCATACCATTCCCAATCCGCAAATGCTTGAATTCCGGCTTCAACCTGCAGGGCCAAGGTGAACATACGCTCCATTAGCCTTTCGACTATGGACTGGAACCCAACGATTAGCTGAATAAAAAGAAGGGCTTCTATTGAGGTATAACCTTCCGTAGAGCCACCAAACCGCTTGCCCAGGATAGTTGCATAACTTTTCATGGCCGAGGCTATGTCAGACATTAAAACATCTACAATGGCCTGTAGATTGACTCCAGACTGTATGTTCTTGCCACCCAGAACACTAAGGGTCAGTGTATCGAGATGAACGGGGTTATCATCGGCCTGAAGATCCTGTATGGAGGTTTTGGCCTCTGCAATTACTGTATTGATGTACTCTATAATCTTGGCTGGTGCAGTAATGCCTTGTGCCTTACAAGCGACCAGTATCCGTTCCTGGTCTATCGAAACATCGATTCGATCAAACCCCAAATTCCTGAGTGCCCGGGCGAAATCCTGTAAAAGCCGCAATTTGTTCATTACGGCCTGAATTGCAGCCAGGACCTGGTTCGTACCGTAGGGGTCGCCAGCGATCGGATCCACGGGGATGTAGAAGAAGTTCCTGAAATCAAGTTTGGTCTCGCTAAATCCCGAACCCTGAACCGGATAAAACCTTTTCCCATCCCACTTAAAGTCAATGGTCGTCGGATCCACGGGATAAAGACCCATCACTCTATAATTTTCATCAAATGCCATCTCCGCCGAGACCGCACCATCCAACAGAACGGAACCGGCACATTGAAGGTAGAAATTGGATAGGGATTGGTCAAAACTAAACCCCTGCTGGTTGGGATTGTTCAACCGGTCAACAAGTTCGTCAAGATATGCCTGCCCCTGATCGTGAATCTTCCCGTTGGGCTTCCGGGCGGTTAGAAAATAACCGCTATCGAACACCCTTAAATAATTACTGAAGGCATGACTAACGGTAGGCTCCACGTAGACCAAAAGTCGAATAATATCTTGAGAGTCTAATTTAGAAAGTTGTGTCAGGTCATATTTGTGATATTCCCTGAACTGACGTGGAACATAGGTAAAGATGTTCGAAGAGGTTATGGTAGAGGTCAGAGCATCGGTAGTTTTACGACCAACAGCTATAGATTTAGAGCCAAGACTTAAATTAGTTGTCGGTTTTCGTTTTAGAAAGTCAAGGAATGCCAATAAGTTCCCTCTAAACCACGGGTCAGATGGGATGTCACATAGAAACTCCGAACATAAATATACGTTGCATACCCTATATGTAAAAACATTACTTGTACTTTCTGTAAAATTTCACCATATATGGATGAATTGCCTCATGGCAGAGAATACATAGGGTCAGACCATTTTTAAGAACGAAACGTAACTGCCCACATTTTGCCCATTCCTTAATGTGATGTGCATGTAGATTCTCCCCTCGTCCGCAAATCCTACATTGGTAATTATCCCTTTTAAGTACATCGTCTCTCCATCGGGCATATTCTGGTGATCGCCGAGCCTTCTTAAGTTCATGCCTTAACAACTTAAACTGTTTTTCATAAAAAGCGTTTATTACGGAGATTTGTTTCCATTCCCATGAATCATTCAATTCAGCTATTGTATTACCAGTTAAATCGTAACTATAGAGTGTTTGACCAATCTGCCGATCATACGCTCTTGCACGTTTTACCTCACTGGTACTTTGATCCCGTATATGAACAAGTTCCAAATATTTATTAATAATTTCCGAATCCTCTATGTGCATCTTCTTCTCCTGCAAGTATTTTAGTTTATTTTGGTATTCCCAATTCTTCCATTTCTTAAACGACTTTGGATTATTTTGTTCCCATTGTCGCCATGCTTCGGATAAGGATTGTTTTTTTGTAGTCATAACTTATCCCCCAATGCTCTCAGTTTCTTTGAAATTCCCTGCTGTGTATATCCAGTAAGCAGACCAATCTCCTTCTGGGTAAACCCCTGCATCGCCAATCCCACAATCTTTTCCTCTTTAAAATCGGAGTAATGGTACTTTAGGTCTATTGCATTGCAAATAAGGTTTTCGGGATTGTGCGGGTGATCTCCGCCAAGTTGGATATCAATTGCTCTTTGGATGTAATCGTAAAACATAGGACGACTCCAATCTTTCCGAGCCGTCCTTGTTTCGGGTGGGCTAACGGGTAGGTTCAGGATTTATGGTTGTTCACTAAAAATGAACAGTTCACTATTTAGTGAACGGAATCGCCCTGGAAGGGGTAGATTCAAGATAATATTACATAACAAATTGTTATCTTGCGTTTTTCCTTAAATAGACTGGAGGAACTCCCCATCCCTTGTCCCAATAGGTCGAACAATAACACTCGGGTTTTGTATGGTGGCGTCCCTCAAATTGTGTCGCCTCACATTCTTCTCCCAAACAACCGTCTACATTTCTGAAAGACTGTTTCCTGTCTTTTAATGCTTGGGGATTTAATATACAACCGTGGTGATGCTTGTCCCACTCATGTCCACAAATACACTTTCCCGTAAATTTCTTTTTCATTATCTCACCGGCCTCATCATCTCTACGGTTTCATGCAGTAATTTCATTTGCAACGCTCCGATCCTTAAATACTCGTTCCATTTGTTAAGAGCAGAATACCAACGGGTCGGTTCAAATGGTTTAAGATACTTTTCTTCCACCCTAAACTTTTCATTATTGTAAGTAATCCAATAAAACGGTCGTCCTTGTTCATATTCAATCTTATCAACAGGGCCATGGAATGGTTGTCCCAGAAAACCCATTACACGGGTTCCGACAAAGAACTTTGAATATTGTTTAAGATTTGGGTTCATATTAGCCCTCTTTAATTTTATGCCACATTTTCATTAAGCCGATGGGGTTTTCCAACTCCTCAATTCTCTCAAAATCTATCGGGACACCACTCATCATTGCCGACAGTGTTTTAAGTTGTTTAATTTCAACTTCAATCCGTTCCTTGTCTTCTGTTTCACTTAAAAGTAACACTGCTCCCACTGCAGCCCGAAAACGACCATCTTCATCGGTTAGCATCCAATGGTCTTTTGTAGTCTTCATGGCAGCAGTTAATCTTTCATTAAGTGTTTTTTTATCCTTGGCTGCTTCCCTGGCTTCTGTGACAGCAATCATAAATGCTGCATCGTTCATTTAACACCTCCCGAAATATAAGGGTTTGGGTCCATCAACCACCATGGGAATATTCTTTCCATGCTTTTTCAATATTTCCAGATGCCCTATAATAACGAGCGTAAATCATTCGCCTAAATTTATTCAGTACTGGTACTTCTTTGTAAATCATAGGAAATGGATTGTGTCCTAAATCATGTATTTTCTGGCATCGGTAAATATCTTGCTCAATCGTGGTGTTATAACCTATCAAAACATAGATGGTACAACCCTTCAATCCTACACGATTAATCTCTTCAAATCCTTTTAAAATTACTTCCTCATCCTCCATCCTATCCCATGCAAACTTAGGTCCATGATCCCATCGGGTTTTCTTGAGAGCGGTTGCCTTTTCTTCATCGACCAAACGCAAATCATAACCATTTTCATCCCGAACAATAAGATTGGCATCCCAAATTTCTTTAAAGGTTTCTTTCCAACGTGAGTCGAAAAAAGTATTGTTGTTTAGGAGACAGATTTTCTTAAAATCTGATTTATGGAACGTCCAAATACTGGTATGTTCTTTGCTTTTTTCTGTTTCTGTAACCTTGCAAAAACTGCAATTACGAGGGCAAAAACGATAAGTGTAACCAAGGGAAAAATTAGTTTGAAATAATTCGTAGTCTGGATAAATCCCATTGGGGCATATGCTATCAACATCATTGGATATCTCCATACCAATGCCACCATAAATGTCCGCAACATATTTCCCCCTATTCCATTCAAAGAGAATCGAAGCATACCGCTTATCGGCTTTCCATAAAGGCATATTTAATTTAATTTGATCCCCCAAGGTCTTATGGTACGAAGATATCTTCATTAAGGCTAAATTATGTTTGGGGGCATCGGTTAAAAGAGATATTTTCATCAACTTCCTACATTCCCTGGTTTATAGGCATCACAAACTACCGTATGGTAATCATAGTCATACCAAAACCCTGGCTGTCGGGGCGAAACAATATGCCAGAGCAATGTCAAGTGGGGAATATAAGGCACGAATCCATTATCAATCAAATCGTCAGCTACCTTAATTACCCGATGCGTATTCCGTACCGGATCTGGATAGGTATAGGGACCAGCGATATAAATCAATTTACCCGTTTGTCTCTTGTTCATCTTATTCCTCCCTCATCTTTATGTAGGGTGGATGGACTTGGAAATCTAACGAAGCCTTGCTTCCCTTGCCGATTTTACCTTCGTGGAGCGTTAAAAATATTTCTCCCCCAAATTTGATGTCAGCATCGAGAAAGTCTCCGTAACCGCTAACAAGGTGTTTGCCATAAATCACCAGCAGTTCACGCAGGATTGTGCAGGTTACATCCTGTCCCTTTTCGATCTTAAGAGGGAATTTCAGCATCAGATTTTAATCTCTCTCTGGATTGTCCTGCTCTCATAGTGAGCAAAGAACTCAACCTTAAAGCGCATCACTGAATTATCTTGGCCAACCCTTAACTCAAATATCCAGAAGCCGACATGAGCAGCCAATTTCATTCTTTTCATATACGGTGTCTGACCCTGTATTGAACCTACCTGACAAGCAAAGATATTACGATAGCAAGGAAGATATTCAGCCTTATGGTAGTGACCAATCAGCAGGACATTTGGCTTCTGTCCACCCGCCAAGGACTCGATGTACTTCTGTGGCGCATAACTCAAGGCGTAGGCGGTTCCACCACCCGGATGTACCATCCTTAGCACTATCTCTCCCCGTTTGGTTCGGATTACTACATCAGCCTCTTCCTGTCCGATGTAAATCAAATCCGGCCTCTTCTCGGTAATCTTGGGTCCAATATTTACACCGGATTGTTTGTAAAAAGACAAGTCGTGAGAGCCAAGAATAAAATAGGTCTGGATACCCTTGAATTTGGGGTAGCGATCACAACAGGCCCCGACCTGATTATCCGCACCATGGGCATAGATTTCATATTCTTGGCCACGGTACATCTTCTCACCATCACACATATCGCCGGGGTGATAAACATTATCTATCCCCTCTTCCTTGAAGATCTTGTAGGCAAGATGGAGTACGTCCTCATGTTCATAGAGAGATCCAAAATGCGTATCACTGACAACCCCGAACCTTACAATATCCCCATGGTAACGGTGAATTGGTATGGTCTTCTTTTCGAGAAGTTCTAAAATTTGAGCCTGAAATGCTTGCTCTTTCAGTTGTGAATGATGCATTTTCCTCCATTGTTTGCCACAATCTCGACAGATGTTCTTTATCTTACCATTGCTTCCCAAATTTGAACCCCCACATTCGGGACAGACAGTTTTTTTATTCTCTATCATTTGGGCTCCTTTCGGAAAGATGTTTATTACCAATTTCATTACCCATTAGATTCGGGTTTCTACCCTTCCACCAGCATTTGAAACGGTGCCAGAGTTTTTTCATCGTCTTGCCTCCTGTTTAAATTTGACCCCAGAAATTGCTCCCGACGCAATAATCACGGTTGGATTAAACCAGTCAACCTTGTGATAAAGACTCGCTGCTTCGAAGGCAAACTTCCCAGATTGGCCAAAGTGATCGCCCACGCCTATGCTGTAATAAATCGTTTCGTGCTTGGTTCGACCGAAACTCAATTTCTTTTCAGTAATCGTTTTCTTAATATTGAGATGGTGAGTAACCCACGGTCCCATCTCCTCTTCATACATAGGCACATCAAGCGAATTCTTATACAGAAAATTGAAATAGGCATCCAATGCACCGGATTTATCTTCAGAGATTCGACCAACATAAATTTCTTCTTCATCGGCAGTCTTTTCCTTATCTACCCATTTAAAACCCATGTAGGGGTCGTCAAAATCTACCCGTGTCGAATGGTTCACCCAAACCTTCTTCGGCCAATCTTTCTGAAAGTTCAGGGCATCATTGCCGGAGGGTTCGGCATCAATAACACACAAGACGATATTGAACCGTTCCATCAACTCATCGAGTCGGCCAGGTTTGGGAATCATCAGGCCACCACTGCCCTTGTGAAAAGTCTTAAAGGCCACCTCATCAGGAGAAAATTCAATATGTACCAATTGCCAGCGACCAATATCGTGTGGGTCAAGATTATTTTTAGAATTTGGTATCAATCTCCAAATCGAAACATAACAGCCCTGGTCAACACCCATTACATGCACGTACCCGGGTTCATAAATAAACTTCAGGTCTGGCTTGGCCATAATCTTAAACAATTCAGCCGTCAGTCCCATTCGTTTGTCTTCATAGGGAATGCCGAGGACGTGGTGGTGAAAATAAGCCGTATCCTTCGTGTCACGATCACGCATGACCTCCGGTGCGGGTTGAGAATAAGCCCACGGGATCCTGTAGCCCCTGTAGCCCTCGCCATACCTTGTCACGGTGTTGTAATATTCCTTGCGCATAGGCACCCATTCACAGTTGTGAATCTTCAGTGGTTCCTCTTTTCTCCACTTACCGATCTCGGACCAGTCCAGGGGCTTAAAACATTTTAAACACTGGTAATAGACTTCCCCCTTGGATTTCTGTCCCTTCTCGTAATAATTGGCCACGCTTTCGGGAAAAACCATTTCCTGCCAGTCATTACAGGCCGAACATTTGATCAAAAACACCATCTGGTCCGATAGTTCGTTGTAGATTTTAGTGACCCCAGCATTACCAATCTCTGGACTTGAGAACAAACCCATGTGACCCCTCTGGGTCTTTGCCCTAAACATCGGCGAAGCCTTGATACGGGATTCCAACTGGCTCCCGATGGTATCATCGGTAGTACGGTCCCATTCGTCACCCTTTAACCACTGCGCGGGAATAGTCGTAACGCTCGATATCGTTTTCCGACCGCCGAGGTAAAGACCGGCCCGACCAAATTTCTTCAAGGAAATCTGGTCAACCTCACCCTCTTCCAGTAAGCCCTCAAGGTAAGGATTCTCTCTAATAAAGTCCCGTAATCGGTCTGCCGAGAACTCTCTGACCTTATCATCGTTTTCAAGGGTGTAAATAGCCGTTGGAAAAAGACTCATCTCCACGCCCTCATCGGAGATGTAATAATAGGGCATGAGGCTGTACTGTTCGAGAAATAAAATGGTCTGCCACATATAGATGGTCGTTACGCCCACCTGCGAACGCTTGGCCGCCACCTGTCGGGGGTGCACATCGTTAATCATCGGCACCTGCCACTCGAACCCACGAAACTGGATGCCCTGGCCGTGATATTTGTAATATTTGACCAATCTCTCCACAAAGGTTAGGGAATAGTCACGGGTCAACCCGTCGATATGGGACCCGATAGTTCTCAACATCTGTGCTATATCCCGTGGGTCTTCAGATTTAAAGGGCATTAGTTTTTCCCCAGTCCAATGGAATTTCAAACTCATAATGGCCACCCCTTCTACTGCTAACCCAAAAGATGTGCCAGAAAAAGTTGTCTTGTAATGCTTGGATAATTGATTCATTACCAGACCATCCTCCCGTAGAGAGATAAAGTCTGATACAGGATTTTTTTAAAAGCCGAGTACGCCCATTTTTCTTCATAATAGCCCAATCTGGCCAATGCCAAATCTCTTCTAAGAAATCAATAAGACCCCCAGGATCACCGATACCATCCCATTCTTTTACTTTCTCAAGTTCATCATCTGTTGGATATCCATCTTGGTCTGGCATATTTTTTCCCTACCTCACCAGTGATTCCAACCAAGAATAAATGTCTGTTTTTGTTAAGGCCCAATAAATTACATAAATCCAGCCACACCAAAAATGCAAAAAAGCCCATATTATTGACTGATTTACAATCCAAGAAAGTACGATTGCTAAAATTCCTCCAACTAAAACTACCAATCTTCTCATTATTTTTTCCTCCTTTTCTTTTTCTCCACAATCACCATCGGGCAATGGTAATAACCGTCAACCAGTTCCGGCATTAATCTGCATCTGTACACTTTAAGTCCGGTTCGCTTACAGGCGTCGATAGAGATTCTGCATTCTCTATCGGGGGCGGGGCAGAAGAGGAACCGGCTTTTAACAACTTCGCTTCCCGTTCCTCGATCTTCCGTGTGGGCTTGAGTTTTCCCCTTCTCTTTGCTTTTTTCTCTATCACTTCCCATGGTGTATCCTCCCGTGGCTTCACTTCCTGATACTTCCGTTTTAATTCGGTATATTCTTCACCCAAGACCTCGGATACTAAAACCTTGACATCAAACGGAGGTCTTGTATTAGAAAACTTTTTCGTTGCAGCGGGTATAAAAACCCCCGTCATCCAGGCCAAAAAATCTTTTGCCAATGCCCACATTTGTCCAACTTCTTTTTGCTGACGATTACGTTTATTAATCAGCACATCTCTTGCAACTTGAACTCCTGGTAATCCGGGCGACCGAACAGATTCTATTTGCCTAACCCTTGCGGAGAGTTCTAATTCTCGGTCGAAATCTTCATCGGACATTTTTTCAATAGACTCTGTTTCGGCGGGCGTTAGTCCACCATAGGATGACTTTATAGATTTCCCCTTTCTGTTAATATTTCCTTCTCTCGACTGGAGGGGTTTGGGTTTTACGTCAAAGAGGATAGCGAATTCTTCCACGTTTAAAAAATCACGGAAGGATAA
>Ga0210016_1002746_pt1 | contig 15871 bp, 14 predicted proteins | sample CryGeyCG2014_300_FD_185454 | JGI IMG/M metagenome (GOLD analysis project Ga0210016, IMG submission 185454) | Groundwater microbial communities from aquifer - Crystal Geyser CG02_land_8/20/14_3.00 (SPAdes) (version 2) | ecosystem: Environmental > Aquatic > Deep subsurface > Groundwater | place... | reverse complement strand
GGGATGGGGACAAGAACACCCTTTGGTTTGAGGTTACGGAAATAGATATTGATGGGTGATAAAAAAAAGTGTTGTAAAGGAGTGCGTGTAATAAAGACATAGGCGAAGAATAAAAAGGCAGGTAGAGCATGGATTAAGACTCGGTGCCAGACCAGAAGTTCGTTCAAAGGTTCAGTCGGCAGGATCAGAAAGAAACGAGAAATGAGATAACTTAAAGGTGACCAAAAGGGCCAATCGGGAACAACACTTCCTCCAATGATGGCTATCCGATAGCCCTTAACGAAATAGCCGGTCATTAAAAGTACAGCCCCCCAAAAATAGATTAATGTGTTGGTGGGTTTTGTTTCCAAACGGGAAGGCTTGACGATATATCTTCGGTAAACAGCCATACATCCGCCAATAATAACAAGAAGGCCTCCAATTTCGGAAACGAAAGAAGCATACTGAAAAATGGCTTGAGGAGGATTCGTGAGCCCCACGGGGTATGAAAAAAGTCTAACAATCTTACCCAGAAAAATTAAAATGGCGCCCCAAAAGATTAGGAAATGCATGGCGCCGGGATAGAGTTCCTTCCAGAATCGGAGATGGCCAAACGTAACCGCCAAAAGACTTTTAAGCCTGAGGGCTCCTCGATCGGAGCGGTTCTCTTCTTTCCCGAGATGCCATAGCCGAAGGTGTCGCCACCAAATACTCAGGGCAAAAATCGCAAGGAGCCCCATAAAAAGCACGAGAAAGCCAATGATGATGGGCAAAAAAACTTTCATGATATAAACTTCTTGACCTGTCCAGAAACGAGTTAAAGAATCCATTTTACCTTCCCAAATCCTTTAGATATTAAATTAACCTCAAAGTTGCATAAAAAACACTGCCAAAGGCAGGTGGGTGTGCTAGAAAAACTTTATAGCGGCACCTTGAATCGTTTTGCTGCTCCGTTTCCAGACATTTTTCAAAGGCCGCCTCATGTGAAATCGCATGTTCCCCATAAAATATATAAAAGAGCCGCTTCATAAAGTTTTGGAAGTACACCCACCTGCCGATTTAATGCAACGTTAAGGCTAACAAACGAGGATAGAACGTAATCAAATGGGCAACGAAGAAAACAAGTGCCAAACAGCCCATGATCATAAACACCCAATCAATAAATTTTTGATATTTTTCTTCTAAACCAAAGTCAAGCGCTGACAGTTTCACCGCAAGAAATAAGGAGTAAATCACTCCCATTAATATGATGATTTCCACAGCAATCGCTAAGGGTCTAAGGGCGCTTCCCATAATATGTTCCTCAAAATCGAATTATTTTTATGTCTTAATTCTCTCTACTATTTCCTTTCTAAACTGAGTCTTAATTCTGCAGGAAGGGCAGAGGTTAAACGACCAGGTGGATTCATTGGTTATAAAAATTTTAGTTTTCATTTTTTTTACCATTGACCGGGGAAATAGGGGAATACCACACTCCATACACCTGGAAATGTTATCCTCAAAAATGACTTTGGTTTCCTTTCCTGTTTTATCCTTTTCAGGTTCTTTTTCTACTAATTGGAGACAATTCTCCGGGCAGGATTTTTGACAAACACCACAAGCATTACAAGACCCTTGCCGGAAAAGGAGTTGATAGATGTCCTTTTCACTGTTTTGGTTAATAATTAAAGCCTTTGTTGGACAATCAATCGTGCAAAGGCCGCAACCCGTGCATTTTTCTTTATCAATGAAGGGGATCCCATTATTCTTGAGTCGAATCACCTTCAAAAACTCTCGTCGGCTAATCCTGTCTTTAGACCCTAACATGTTTAATTTCATGCCTTCTTTGCTGGTTCGGGCGTTTGTCGCCCACTTTCATCAACTGGCAATAATTCTAAATATTTCAAACCCAGGATAAAAAGAAATCCCATGAAGGCAAACATTCCAATCGATATCATCGTCTCAATGGCTGTTATAGGGAAAGACCCGACAGCCCCGTATCCCCCTTCGATCTTCCCTGGGAAATAGGATTGGGGATAAGCCAGTCCAGGAATTACCAAGTAATATCTTTCGAAAAATACACCGATGACTATCAATACTGAAGCTGTAGCAACCCCTTTGACAGTCTTTCTTAATCTGGGATGGAACAAGATAAAAAGCGGGATCACTTCTCCAAGAAAGACTTGAAAACCCCAGAATATCCAGCTAAAGGGACCCGATAACATAAATATGGAAGCTCCGTTATCAGGTTTATAGCCATGAGATAACTCGCTAATCCATATCAGCAAAATGACTCCACAAAGGAAGCCCGCTACTAGTTTTCCTAAAGAGGTCACCAATTCTTCCCTTGCCTGTCGGCGGGTAAGATAGAAAGTTACTATCATGACTACGACAAGTAAGGCCAGACTGGATGTAAGGGCAACCATAATAAATTCAAAGGGTTTGAGAGCTGAGAACCAAGGTCCTCTTGAGTCTATAAGGCCGAATATTAATCCTGTGCCTCCGTGCGTGAGCATTGCCCAACAAAAGGCTACCATGCCCATGATTTTGCTAAGTTTCTCGTTATCGGCAAATAACATCATCAAGTAAATCGAAGCCGCAGCAAGGTAGCATGGATAAAAAATAGCATTAATAGCAAACATTGAAGTCATATTGTTCAGATAGAAAAACATAAAAAGCCGCCAGGATTTCTCCGGCCTCCCTAAATCTAAGGCTATGGACACCATGGCTCCAAAAATTAGAACGATAGCCATAAAAACCGCCATCCTGATTATGGGTATCCACTCTTTTCTGCCGAGGATATGAATAAAGAAGGCAAGGATATGAAGACCGGCACTAAGTCCTATCAGATAAATGGCGATAACAATGGGCATCCCCCATGGTATTACATTGCTGCTTCCAAACACCTGGTGTCCTTTTATATAACTCACCATAAAACCAAGGCAACCCATTATGGAAAGAAGGGCAAGAATCCCTACTGCCGTATAGTAGCCTCTGGATTTGCCCTCGATCGATGAAAATCTTAAGTTCATTTGGAATCCCCTATTCATTTCAAGAGATAGTATACCTTTGGTCTTGTCCCCAACTCCTCCCGAAGTCTAATCCATCCCCTTGAAGATAATAGAGAAGAAACTTCACTACGAGTATCATCCAAATCTCCAAATTTTCTGGCCTCTGCGGGGCAAGCTTCGACACAGGCCGGCACCACTTCTTTCCCTATTTTTTTGCCTTCTTTTATCCCCTGATCGATCCTGTGGAAACAGAAGGTGCATTTCTCAACGACACCGTGGGTTCTGGTCGGAAATGGCCATTGACCCCAAACGTTTCGGTCCGGAGGCAAATCGTGACGGTGATATTCCTCTTCTTCCTGTTCTTTGCTATTGAAACTTCTTGCTCCGTAAGGGCAGGCGACGATGCAATATTTGCATCCGATACATCTTCTGAAATCCTGCACAATAATACCGTCTTCACGGCGATAAGTTGCCTTGGCCGGACAGACAGTTACGCACGGAGCATGATCACAATGCATACAGGGCATGGGGATGAGTTCCGTATTCACCCGAGGATATTTCCCGTTGGTCACGGCAATGACCTTATTCCAGTAAATATCTCTCCTCAATCTTTGCTCATCCGGTGAACCATGTGGAACGTTGTTCTCCGCCTTACAAGCCGTTGAACATGCCTGGCAGCCAACGCATTTGTCCAAGTCAATAACCATTCCCCATCTTGGCATCCTTCACCTCGTGTCCGTGCCTGCACGCCGGAGTGCCTGCTTTTACAAGATGGCGGAGCGGGCGTAAGCGTTTCGGCACGCAGGCGTGTCCCTGCCTACCGACAGGCAGACGTTCTTCGTGTCCGTTCGTTACCCAACTTCATCTCCCCACTCCCCTATCTCCCTATCTCCTTATCTCCTTATCTCCTCATCTCGAACTTAAGCTGGATAGACCTTCACTCTTGTATTAAAAAAGGTTGCTTGCCCGCTCAGGGAGTCATAATCCACGCCTATGATCTCATTGGGATTGACACCCACGCCCTTTTGCCATTTTCCATAGGAGTAATGTCCTTGTCCAAAAGGAATTGCTACAACACCTGGATGAACCCCTTCCGAACATTTCAGTCTTGCCTTTATCTTTTGAAACGGAGATTCGACCCACACTACATTGCCATCCTGAAGCTTCATGCTTTTTGCGGTTTCACTATTCATTTCCACTGGGGTGTCCCAACCCCTCCCATGCATGGGAAGAAATATCTCTTGAGCCCAGGGATAGTTTTGGCTGCCGTTTTCTATGACCATTAAAGGTTGATAGGGAAGTAATAAAAAAGGATATTTTTCTTTATCCCCTAAGAATTTTACCTCTTGATAGTGAGGTAAGTAGTCCAAACCCTCTTCTTTCTCTTTTTTCAATTTCATCAGTTTGGATTTAAGATTTCCTGAAGAAAATTCAAATTTTTTGGAAGGAGTATGGAATATACGATCATACTTTTTATATTCATAGTCCTTTCCTACCCATACTCCTTTTTTGAGAAAATCTTTCCAGGGGATAAGCGATTCGGTTCGGAATTTAACAAATCCTTTGGCATGATCACCCATATTAGCAAAAGATTGGGACACTCCTCCATTAATTCTTTTCGTAATTTCAAAAAGAATATCAATGATAGATTGTGCACTCCCAAGGGGTGAAACAGCTAATTGTTTTATTTTAACCTCAGCAAAACCTGATCCTGGCGGGGAATGATCGTAACCCCATTCCTCGAAAAAAGTGGTGGAGGGCAAAACCAGATCAGCATAGAGCGCCATTTCACTGATGAAGGGAGAGATATGGACATAATAAGGTACTTTTTTCAATGCCTTATCCCATCGCTCCGGACCCGGAGCAAACATATTAAAATTGCTATTAAAGCCAATTGCCATCTCAATGGGATAAGGAGCGTTTTCTAATAAAGATTCAGGGATCTGATTAGTTACGACTTTAGCAATAGGAAATTTATCTGTTCCCCGAAAATCGAGGTTTGGCTTCGCCTTACCTTTTTTTGCAATTTCATCCTCAATCAACCTGGGCATATCATTATATTTAATACTCTCTTGATAAATGACCCCTCCTGGGACATCTATGCTCCCAACTAAAGCGTTCAGGCAAAAAATAGCATAGCTGATGAATGATCCTTCAGGCCAGTTGATCGATTCCTTACCCCTTAGGGCAAGGGCTGGCTGGGTTTGAGCAAATTCTCTCGCCATTCGTTGAATGGCCTCGGGTTCAATGCCAATGACTTTTGATACATCCTGCGGGTTATATCGGCTGATTACCAATTTTTTATAGGAATCGAACCCTACTGTCCAGTCTTTGATAAATGTTTTATTATAGAGCTTTTCGCTGATGATGACATGGGCGATGGCCATAGCCAGGGCCCCGTCTGTGCCTGGGTTGATGGGTATCCACTCATCCGCTTTGGCTGCGGTAAGGGAGTACCTTGGATTAATCACCACAATTTTTGTGCGATTTGGTTTTTCCCGTCGTATTTTCCCCCACTTTCTCAAAAATCGAGACAAAGGTTTAGATGATTCGAGCATGTCAGCGCCAAACGCAAGGATATAATTGGTATGATCAAGATCATAAGCCGTATTGGCATAGTGTCCATCGGCCATCCAGTTACCCGATTTCTCTGTCTCACTATCAAGTCCATCTCCTGAAATAAGATTTGGTGTTCCAAAAGCTTCTGCAAATCGGAGAATCAACTCTTCACTACTGATTGTATTTAATCCGTAAAAAAGGAGAAGTTTATTGGGTTCGCCATTCTCTCTGAGTTTCTTTAATCGGTTTGTTACTTCATCCAATGCCTGATCCCAAGAAATGGGAACCCATTTGGGATTGACCCCCTTTCCTTTTTCATTATTCGTTCTTTTTAAAGGGGTATTGATCCGTCCCGGGTCATATAATACCTGCAGCCCGACGTGTGCCCGGGGGCAGATCTTCCCCTCCGAAACTTGCGAAAGGGGATTTCCGGTTATTTTCACTGCCTTGCCATTTACAACTCTTACGCGAATACCGCAGCGAGCCTGACAATTCAAGCAAGAAGTTGCGATCCATTTTTCTTCAAGGGCTTTCTGAGAAGTTTTCTGGAGAGGTAAAGCGGCATGGGGACCCGATGGTCTTATCATCTGGTTTGCCCCGATTGCCGCACCTGCGAATACCGATAACTTAAGAAATGTCCTTCTGTTCAACTTTGCTCTGTTTTGCTTCGTCTCTTTTGAACCCGATGCACACCTGTTTTTCATTGCGTTTTCCTCGGAGATTTTATCATCTTAAGAATCTCATTCAAGCCTCCGTTCCCGACAATAAAGAATGAGATTAAAAACAGAAAAAAGATCATAAACAGTCGTAAAATAAGCCCGCCTATTTTTTAACAAAAGGTCTTCTTATTTATTTTTTTACTCGAGCGATTTCGGATTTTATAAATTCTACTAAGTTATCTCCTTTCATCAAATTTTTAAGCTCCTCCTGAAGATTGGAAGGAGTAATTTTGCATATCCACCCCTTTTCATAAGGGCTCTCATTGATCAGTTCAGGAGCGTCTTCAAGCTCTTGATTAGAGGACTCCACTTTTCCAGAGATCGGAGCATAAATCCTGCCCACCCATTTACCAGACTCAAGAGAGCCGCAAGGTTTGCCCTGTTCGAGCGCTCTTCCTTGAGATGGTAATTCGACATAGACGATCTGGCCTGCTAATTTTTGAGCAAAATCACTTGTTCCCATAATCACAATATTACCCACAACTTTTGCCCAAAAATGCTCTTTGTGGTAATATAAATCATCTGGGAAGATATAACCTTCGATTTCCATTATGCAAAACCTCCCTTTCTTTTTTTATGGCTATATACATTAAAGGCAATAGAATAACAAGTCTTTTTAAACTTCTTCTTGACAAAATAATGCCATAATGATAATGGAATGTAAAAAAAATCACAAGTCTTTTTTAAAAAAAATTAATTCCTCCTCCCGTTTTTAAAAGCGTGTGTTGGAATTAAGAAAGGGGTGGATTTATGACAATTAGCAAATGGATGACAGCAGGAACGGTTCTCAAAATGATGGCTAAACAAAACCCCGACAAGCAAGGGGCGGCAGACAAATTTCGTAAGATGACATTCAAGGAGTGGAACGATAGGAGCTGCCGGTTAGCCAACGCATTGCCCAAAATGGGGATTAAAAAAGGAGATCGGTTTGCCATCTTGGCTTACAACTGTGTCGAGTGGTTGGAGATCTATGCAGCAGCTGCAAAAGGTGGGCAAATTACAGTTCCAATTATGTTCCGACTTGCGCCTCCTGAAATAGAATATGTTGTCAACCACGCTGAATGTAAGGGTTTTTTTGTTTCAAAGGACTTTGTTCCAATAGTCAATTCCATTCGAAAAAAACTCTCTACTATCCCACCAGAAAACTATGTTTACTGGGGAGATGATTCGACACCAGAGGGTTATCAATCCTATGAATCCCTTATTGCAGGGGCTTCACCTAACGAACCGGAGGTGATTGTAGATGCAGAAGATGTCTGGAATCTTATGTACACCTCTGGGACGACCGGTAAACCTAAGGGGGTGGTCAGGACCCATGAAAGTAACGTCTCCCAATATCTTTTAAATGCGATCAATATGGGCCTCAGACCGGATGACTGCGTCATGCTGGTCATGCCCATGTGCCATATCAATTCGATTTACTATTCATTTACTTATACTTATGTCAGCGCAAGGGTTTTTGTCTATAATATGATCAGTTTTGATCCAGTGGACTTGTTGAAGACGATTGAAAAAGAGAAGATCACCTTTACCTCTCTCGTTCCCACGCACTACATCATGACGCTGGCGCTTCCCGATGAGGTTAAGAAGAGCATTGATGTTAGTTCGATGCGGCAACTCTTGATCTCCTCCGCACCTGCCCGGAAAGACACCAAACTGGCCATCATGGAATATTTCAAAAACGCAGAACTCTGGGAAGCCTATGGATCAACCGAAGCGGGGCTCGTAACACTGCTCAGGCCGGAAGAACAATTCAAGAAGTTGGGCTCCATCGGAAGGGAGATCTGGGGATCAGACCGGATCAAAATCTTAGACGAAAATGGTAAGGAAGTTCCAAGAGGGCAGGTGGGAGAACTTTATTCACGAACTCCCCATTGCTTTAAAGAATATTGGAAAGATCCCGAGAAGACAAAGTCGGTCTTTCAGGGGGAATGGTTCTCAGCAGGGGATATGGCTTATCAGGATGAGGATGGGTATTTTGTCTTAGTCGATCGAAAAGCAAACATGATCATTACCGGAGGCGAAAATGTCTTTCCATCGGAGGTAGAAAATCTTTTGGGATCCCATCCTGCTGTCAAATATGTTGCCGTGATCGGAATCCCCCATGAAAAGTGGGGAGAATCGGTGAAGGCTGTAGTGACCCTCCATCAAGGGAAGTCAGCCACCGAGAAAGAACTCATCGACCATTGCAGAGGAAAGATTGCCGGATATAAAATTCCGAAATCGGTCGATTTCATCAAAGATGAAGAAATGCCTATGACCCCCACCGGTAAAATTCTCCATCGGATCTTAAGGGAGAAATATGGAAAATGGAGTGATATGAAGTAACCTTCCTCTATTTCAGCTTTAAAAATTGCCCCCACCTTATTCCTCCCCCACTAATGGGGGGAGGAGAGGAGAGGGGTAATTTTTTCTTGCAAAATGCTTCTCGATGGGCTATGTTTATTATTCCCAAGGGCAAAGAAAGGCTCTTGGTTTCATTTTGTTAGCCTGCCTGCGGTAGGCAGGGATGTTGAAAAGGAACTTTGCATGTTAAGAAGTTTAAAATGGAAATTTGTCCTCTATGCGGCGATTTCTCTTTTCGCCATTCTTCTCCTTTTGCCAACCCTGACCTCCGAGTTACCTCAGTGGTGGACTAAAATCTTTCCTTCTGAAAAAATTCATCTTGGTCTCGATTTACAAGGAGGCATGCATCTGATCCTTGAAGTGGAATCAGAAAAGGCCGTCGAAAGCTATGTAGAGCGGATAAAGAACAATTTAAAAGATGACCTGAAAGATAGGGGGATTCCTGCCGGAAAGGTAGAGCGAGAGAAGAAGGATCAAATTATCCTGGAAGTCTCCGGAGAGAAGGGGAAGTGGGAAAAACTTTTAAGTGAACGCTACTCCATTATGCAGGAACTTTCTTCCTCGGAGATCGGCGGAGGGATATGGAGGATTGGGCTCGTTCTGGACAGCAAGCAGGCCGATCATATAAAGAAGAATGCCATTGATCAGGCCTTAGAGACCATCCGAAATCGGATTGATCAATTTGGTGTATCGGAGCCAGAGATTACACTTCAAGGTACAGATCGTATTTTGATTCAACTTCCCGGGATCAAGGATCCTCATAGGGCCATCAATTTGATTGGCCGGACTGCTCTATTGGAATTCAAACTGGTGGATGAGGAAGGGGACATTGAGGCGGCATTGAAGGGGAATATTCCTGAAGGGGATATCATCCTTTATCAACGATCTGTGGATCCTAAAACAGGAGGGGTCAAGAAAATCCCTTATCTATTAAAAGAGAAGACGTTGATGACGGGTGAGGTTCTGAAGGATGCTCGAGTGTCCCTCGATTCACAGTTTCATGAACCTTATGTCGCTCTGGAGTTCGATGATATTGGAGCCAAGCTTTTCGAACAGATCACTGGAGCGAATGTGAAGAAGAGACTGGCCATCATATTGGATAACAATGTCTATTCAGCCCCTGTGATTCAAGAAAGGATTGCCGGAGGAAGGGCTCAGATCACTGGCCGTTTTGATACGAAAGAGGCGGGCGATTTAGCCATTGTTCTCAGGGCAGGCGCTTTACCCGCACCCGTAAAAATTATTGAGGAAAGGACCGTTGGACCCTCTCTGGGACAGGATTCCATTCAAAAGGGAATGATCTCTACGCTAATCAGCGCCGTTCTGGTAGTCTTTTTTATGATATTCTACTACCGAGTTTCAGGGATAATTGCTGATGTCGCCCTCATCCTTAATATTGTTTTGACATTGGCGACCCTGGCTATTTTTCGGGCAACCCTTACTCTTCCAGGTATTGCTGGCCTCGTTCTCTCGGTTGGAATGGCTGTGGATGCCAATATTTTGATCCATGAGAGGATCAAAGAGGAACTGAGGTGGGGAAAGACTCCTCGGGCAGCGATCGATCAAGGTTATCACCGGGCCTTCGTGACCATCATTGATTCCAATTTGACCACCTTGATCGCAGGGGTCCTCCTCTATCAATTTGGGACCGGCCCGGTCAGGGGTTTTGCAGTCACAGTGTGTATTGGAATTTTGGCAAATATCTTCACCGCTGTTTATATCACAAGGTGGATTTTTGATTTTATTACCCTTAAGCTTGGAGTCAAACGACTCAGTATTTAATGGTTGAGGTTAATCTGTTTTATGGAATTGATTCGACCCGACACCCGTTTCGATTTTGTAGGAAAAAGAAAAATTACGATCTGGATTTCAGCCGCGGTCATTTTAATCAGCCTCGGCTCCATTTTTCTTCGCGGTGGGTTGAGGTACGGGGTCGATTTTGCTGGGGGCATACTGCTCCAGATAAAATTTTCCAAGACAGTCGATATCTCTGAGGTCCGAAATGCCCTGGAAGCCATAGGTTCTAAAGATGCGATGGTACAGAGATTTGGAGGGGAAAATGAATTTTTGATCAGGGTTAAAAAGACATCCGGAGATTTGGAAGAGATGTCAAAAACAATCCAGACGTCCCTCCAAGGGCAGTTCAAAGATAAATCCCTTGAGATTCGAAGGGCAGAGGTGGTGGGTCCAAAGGTTGGTAAGGATTTAAAAAGGAAGGCTCTTTGGGCCGTGGGGCTCTCATTCTTAGGGATATTGATCTATGTTGCTTTCCGGTTTCATGAATTTGCTTACGGCTTCGGCGGGATTGTTGCTTTGTTTCACGACATCATCGTTACCTATGGGGCGATTTCCATATTCAACCTCGAATATTCTTTATCTCTTCTGGCTGTTATCCTGACGATCATCGGGTTCTCAATCAACGATACTATCGTCATCTTTGACCGGGTCAGAGAGAATATTAAAAAGATGAGAAAAGAAGATCTTGAGACGATTTTCAACGTCAGCATTAACGAAACCCTTGGAAGAACCATTCTTACCTCGGGGACAGTCATGACGGTGGTGCTGATTCTCTTCTTCTTCGGTGGAGCGGTGATCCACGATTTTACAACTGCTCTTATCGTCGGGTTGATTACAGGAACTTATTCTACGGTTTATGTTGCAAGCCCGGTTGTCCTTTTTTGGGAGAGGAACGTTTCAAGGACGAAAAAGAGAAACCGGTAGGCCAGGAGCAGCAGCAATTCTCGGTGAAAATACAGCGAGATTCTTCAGTCGCTAGGGCTCCTTCAGAATGACATTACGAAAGTCCCCAGTTGTCATTCTGAGCGAAGCCCTGCCTGCCGGCAGGCAGGGAAGAATCTCAATAGTTTGTGAACTCACCGAGAATTGCTGCAGGAGCAGGCAGGTCATTGACAGAGATAAGGATATTGTTTTAAATTTAGTTAGTTAAGGTGACGGAATGAAGACTTATCAAGCGAAAAAAGAAGAATTAGAGTATCAATGGTACCTGGTGAATGCAGAGGGAAAGGCGCTGGGGAGACTGGCCACAGAGTTGGCAAAGATATTGAAAGGGAAGAATAAACCCACCTATACCCCCCATCTGGATACAGGGGATTTTGTTATCGTGGTCAATGCAGGGAAAGTAACTTTAACTGGAAGGAAGATGAAAGATAAGATCTATTATCATCATACGGGTTACCCCGGTGGGATTAAAGAGATGAACGCTGAAAAGCTCTTAGCGAAAAAACCCACAGAGATGATCAGAATAGCGGTTAAAGGGATGCTTCCTAAGAACAGTTTGGGCCGTCAGATGCTTCGAAAATTAAAGATCTATGGTGGCCCGAATCATCCCCATGAGGCCCAAATGCCTGTTCCACTTGAAATATAATAAAGGAGAGAGAAGAAAGTGACAGAACCCATTTATGCGACTGGCAAAAGAAAGACATCCATTGCAAGGGTATGGCTTGAACCTGGGGAAGGGAAGTTTGTTGTTAATGAAAGAGCATTAAAAGATTATTTCGGGAGGGCGACCTGTGAAATGGTTGTCCTTCAACCCTTTGATCTCACTTCAACCAGGAATCAATTCGATGTGACCGTGAATGTTAAAGGAGGAGGTATCTCTGGGCAATCTGAAGCTATCCGTCACGGGGTTTCAAAAGCTCTTCTCCAATATAATCAAGATTTTAAAGATATCCTGAAAAAGGCCGGTTTTTTTACACGGGATTCAAGGGTTAAAGAGCGGAAGAAATATGGGAGAAGAGGCGCCAGAAGAAGGCCGCAATATTCCAAGAGATAATTCCATGATCCTTTTGATATGGTTTAAAAAGGGAGGTCATGGCGCCTCCCTTTTTTGTTTTTTTGTTTTTCTTGTTTATCTGGTTTCTTGGGTTAACTAAATAAACCAAACAAACTAATACAAACGCATTATATCTTTTGTAGGGCAACCCTTCAGGGTTGCTTTAAGCCCCGCTATTAGCGGGACGCTACATGTCAAATGATTTAATGCGTTTGTAATAAGTAAAGAACCCCGCCCACAGGGCGGGGCTTTAAAACCCAAATTCTCTAAACCAAACCCCTAGATCCCGAACCAAGTTCGGGATGACAAAACACAAGAGGAAAACCCTGTTGTCATGCTGAACTTGTTTCAGCATCTGATTAAGGCTTTTCTGCCTTTGGCAGACACATCTTTCATCCCCGTCCACAGGACGGGGTTTTCAGATGCGTCCTTAATAAACCAAATAAACCCAAGAGGTGATTAATGAAGACGAAAGTGGGTATCATTGGAGCGACAGGTTATACAGGGGTGGAACTTCTCCGCCTTCTCCTTCGTCACCCTGAGGTAGAGGTGACTGGACTGACCTCACAAAAATATGCTGGAGTCCCCATTGACCAAGTTTTTCCATCCCTGATGAAACGTCTCCAGTTGAAGTGTGAAGAACTATTGGTTGATCAAATTTCAAAAAAAACAGATTTTATCTTTACGGCAGTTCCTCATAAAACCGCGATGGAAACCGTTCCATTGTTTTATCGGCAAGGGAAAAGGGTGGTCGATCTGAGCGCAGATTTTCGATTTAAAGATGCTGGCGTCTATGAACGATGGTATCAAAAGCATACGAGTGCAGATTTACTCCTGGAATCCGTTTATGGTCTGCCTGAGCTTCATCGAGAGAAGATTCGAAATGCAAAGATTGTTGGGAATCCCGGGTGCTATCCTACCGGAGCCTTGATCGGCCTAATTCCTCTGGTAAAGAAGAGGATGATCTCGCTGGAAGGCATTGTGATTGATTCAAAATCCGGCCTCAGCGGCGCAGGGAGAGACGTTGTTTTGGGATCGCTTTTTTGTGAGGTCAATGAAGGGGTAAAGGCCTATAAAATCTTTGAGCACAGGCACCTCCCCGAGATCGAACAGGAATTAAGTGAGATGACCCAGAAGAAGGTTGCGGTGACCTTTGTGCCCCACCTTATTCCTATGGATCGAGGGATTTTAACGACGATCTATCCTGTCCTCATAAAAAAATGGAAGACAGAGGAGGTTTTAAGCGCTTTTCAAGAGTATTATGAAAAGGAGCCCTTTATTCGAATTTGTCCGAAAGGTAAACTTCCCAATACAAAAGATGTCCGGGGTTCTAATTTTTGTGATATCGGAGTGAAGGTGAATGAAGCAGATGGCCGAACTGTTATTGTTACGGCGATTGACAATTTGGTCAAGGGGGCTTCAGGCGAAGCCGTTCAAAATATGAATATTATGCTGGGATTCCCTGAGACGATGGGCCTCGAAGTATTGCCGCTCGCTCCGTAAAACGCCTGCCTGCGGTAGGCAGGCAAAGCGCTAAGCGCATAGCGCATGGCGAAAAAAATACTCTCTCCGAACTCCTGTAAGGAACGGTTCCAAACCGTTCCCTACCCGACTCCGAACTTTCTTCTTTCCATTTTACATCCTGAAAAGATTTTGTTAAATTATCTTAGGAAATAACTTCTTTAAATCCCTCCCAACCTCCCTTTGGCAAAGGGAGGGGTAATTATCCCCCTTTGTAAAAGGGGGGGCGAGGGAGGATTATGATTGATGAACATACCAATGAAACCCTTGACCCCCATGATCAAACAATATCTCCAGATTAAAAGTCAATATCCGGATTCCCTTCTTTTCTTTCGGATGGGAGACTTCTATGAAATGTTCTTTGAAGATGCCCGTGTGGCTTCTCGAGAGCTGGACATTGCGTTAACCTCAAGAGATAAAGGCCAAAAGGATAGTGTCCCTCTGTGTGGGGTTCCTTATTTTGCTGTCGAAACTTATATCTCCAAACTAATACAAAAAGGATATAAGGTTGCCCTCTGCGACCAGGTGGAAGATCCAAAACTTGCAAAAGGGATTGTCAAGAGAGAAGTGGTCAGGGTTTTTACTCCAGGGCTGGTGGTAGATCCGATCCAATTGGGGACCGGAGAGAATAATTACTTGATGGGGTTCTGTGCAGAAGGAGAGGTTTTCGGGCTTGCCTTTTTAGACATTTCGACAGGTGAACTGAAAGCCTGTCAAATCTCAGGATTTGAACCATTTCTGAGCGAAGCCCTCCGAAACGAACCCAAAGAAATTTTATCGCTCAAGAGATTTCAGGAACATCCTTGCTTTGAAGGATTTAAAAAGAATTTTGAAAATGGTCTGATAACCTATTTAGACGACCCAAAATTCGATGCCATCCCTTCTTTCAATGAGATGGAGCAAAATGCGATCCTCCATAAAGAGCCTTTAGCGGCCCAAGCCGTAGCCATGGTTCTTCACTATGCGGAAGAGAACCAGAAAAAACCTCTCTCCCACATCCGGCCTCTCTCTTTTTATCAAGTCCAGGATTTTATGGTCATCGACGAAGTGACGAAGAGAAATTTAGAGCTGACACAATCCCTCTTTGAGCAGGGCAAGAGAGGATCTCTCTTCTGGGTGTTGGATGAAACGATAACCCTGATGGGAAGTCGGACACTGAAACAGTGGTTAAATTATCCCCTGATGGATGTTAAAGAAATTGGCTGCCGTTTGGAAGGGGTCTCTGAACTGAAAGAGAAGAAGATCGAAAGGAAACAACTGAGAGAATCCTTAAAAGGGATTCAGGACATCGAAAGGTTGACCTCACGGATTTTCCTTGGGCATGCGAATGCCCGGGATCTCATCGGATTAAAAAATTCACTCCAACACTTACCCACTCTTAAAGCGAATCTCCAGCCTTTCACCGCTCCCATCATAAGAGAGCTCACATCAGAAATCGATCATTTTGATGACATTTGTCAGCTTCTTGAATCCTCCATCGTGGATAATCCACCTTTAACGGTTAAAGAGGGAGGAATCATTAAACCGAACTATGATAAGGAATTGGATGCATTAAGAGCGATTGGTCGGGAAGGGAAGGGATGGATCCTTCAATTAGAAACAGATGAGAGAAAGAAGACAGGGATTTCCTCTTTGAAAGTTCGGTATAATCAAGTTTTTGGGTATTATATTGAAGTGACTAAAACCAATCTTCACCTCATCCCGGAGCATTATATAAGAAAACAGACTTTGGTGAATGCAGAGCGGTTTATTACTCCAGAACTCAAGGAATTTGAAACCAAGGTATTAGGCGCCGAAGAAGCCATCTGTCAACTGGAATATCAGCTTTTCGAAGAAATTCGGAAAAAGGTTTCAGATGAAACGGCGAGACTCCAGAAAACGGCTTCAGCCATTGCGATCATAGATATCCTGGGTTCCATGGCAGAGATTGCCGATCGATATAATTATACCCGACCTGTTGTGGA
>Ga0210016_1002738_pt1 | contig 15896 bp, 15 predicted proteins | sample CryGeyCG2014_300_FD_185454 | JGI IMG/M metagenome (GOLD analysis project Ga0210016, IMG submission 185454) | Groundwater microbial communities from aquifer - Crystal Geyser CG02_land_8/20/14_3.00 (SPAdes) (version 2) | ecosystem: Environmental > Aquatic > Deep subsurface > Groundwater | place... | reverse complement strand
CGAAAACCAACTCGGCGACCAGCGCCAAAGCCGCACTCTCGGGTCCTTGGGTAGTCAGCGCCGGCGCACGAAACGCATGCACCAGCCACGGGCTGGTCGGTGTCGCCCAACGCACATGTTCGTAACGCGCCGCGATGCTCTCCGGCTCTGGCGGAATCTCGGCGTGATAGTTGCCGGCCGGCCAACCGCCCCAGTGTTGCTCGACCAGATCCAGCGTCGCTTGCAGATCGATGTCGCCCACCACCACCACGCTGGTGTACTCGGGTCGATACCAACGCGAAAAAAACTCGTGCGCGTAGGGCATCTGGTTGGGCATGTTGTCGATGTCTTCGAGAAAGCCCATGGTCGTGTGGCGGTACGGGTGCTGCTCAAAACTGATCGCGCGCAACCGCTCGAACGCCTTCTGGATCGGATTGGCGCTGTTCTTCAAGTATTCGCCCTTGACCGCCTGGGCCTCGGTGCGGAACTGCTCTTCGCTGAAGTCGAGATGCTGAAAACGATCCGCTTCCAGCGCCAGCACCTGGGCCAGATCGGCGCTGGTGAAGTTCAGGTAATAGTTGGTGTAGTCATCGCTGGTGTAAGCGTTTTGATCGCCGCCGATGTCTTTGATCAAGGCTCCGTAGACCTCGGCCGGATAGCGCGGCGTGCCGCGAAACATCATGTGCTCAAAGAAATGGGCGAAGCCGGACTTGCCCGCTTCCAGTTCGTTGCGCGACCCGGTTTGCACCGGAATCTGCAAAGACACCAGGCCCGGTGTGGGCGCTTGGACGACCAGCACATAAAGTCCATTGGTCAAGCGCCGCTCGGCGTGCGGCAGATCGAAAATCGCTGCACTTGGCGGGAGCGACTCGGCAACCGGAGGCGCCGCGATGATCGCGGTCGTCGCGGTTCGAGTTGGCTGGTGTTGGCAACCGAGCAGCAAGCCCAGGCAAAACAGCACGGAAAGTTTTTTCATGGCAATTCGATCCTCAATGCAATGTGGATAAGCGCAGCGCATCCACCAACACCACCCAAAGCAAAGCGGTGGCAAGCCACCGCACTCCAAAGAAATGTCGCACCAGTTGTAGGTCGGCTCAAGCCGCGCAGCGGCGGAGCCGACAATCCCAACACCGCGACAATCTTCCAGCCTTTGTCGGATGACCAGCTCCGCTGTTGAAGAGCGCTTCGCGCCTGCGGCGCTTGATCCGACCTACGGCTCTACGCAGGGTGGATAAGTACCGCGCATCCGCCAACACTACTGGTGTTTTGCTTCGGGCACATTTTCGGTATCGATCACGATCACGGTTTCCGGCCGCGGTGGCGTGGTTGCGGTGCCCGCCGTCGATGGCGTCGGCGCCGCCTGCGGCGGCGGTTCCCGCTGCGGCAAGCGCGGCATCGCAAACAAGAAATAAGTGGTCGCGATCAACACCGCTACCAACAAGGCGCGACGCAGGCTGCCGGCCAGGGTGGGCGCGACCGCTGCCGGGCGCGGCAACAACTGATATTGGCTGGCGACATCGGGGCGGGTACTGTTCATCAATCCGGCCGCGCGCAACATTTCGCGGGCCCGCGGCAGGTCTTCGGCGTGGACAATCCACAACGCCGGCCAACTGCTTTCGGCCGCCGGTTTGGCGTAGCTGAATCGGCGCAACCGGTCGCGGCCCAAAATGTCGCGGTTGCTGACGTGGGTCTGGATGCCTTCGGCGTTGAGCAGCGCTTCGAGCTGATCGATGCTGTCGAGCCTGGGCGAAGAAAATACCTGGCGCATCAGACCAGCTCCCCGGTGCTGATACGGATCAAGCCTTCCTGCGCGGTCGATGCCACCAATTTGCCGGATTCGGTATAAAACATGCCGCGCGCCAAACCCCGCGCGCCTTGCGCGCTCGGGCTATCGCACGAATACAGCAACCATTCGTCGGCGCGAAACGGCCGATGAAACCAGAGCGCATGATCGAGACTGGCCATCATCACATTGGGCTGCAAATACGAAATGCCGTGCGGCAGGGTGGCGGTGCCGATCAGATGAAAATCTGACGCATAGGCGAGCATCGCCCGATGCAACTCGGGGGAGTCGCCGATGCGTTCGGTCAGTCGCATCCAGACATGCTGATACGGCGGCCGTTTCGGCGGTTTGAGCTCATCGCGCGGATACACATGGCGAAACTCGAACGGTCCCTTGCTGGCCATCCAGCGCTGCAATTTGGCCGGCATGTGGCTGAGCGTCGCCGGATCGATCTCGGGCGCCGGTTCAAGCTCGTCCGGTCGCGGCACCACCGGCATCGCGATCTGGTGTTCAACGCCGGTCTCGTCAATTTGAAACGAGGCGGCCAGTCCGAAAATCTGCTGGCCATGCTGGATCGCGGTCACCCGCCGTGTCGAAAAACTCTTGCCATCACGCGAACGCTCAACGTGATAAATGATCGGCGCCGCGATATCGCCGGCACGCAAAAAATAGGCGTGCAGTGAATGGACCGTGCGCCCCGCCACCGTGCGCTGTGCTGCCGACAACGCCTGCCCCAGCACCTGGCCACCGAACACATATTTGGTGCCAATGTCGCGGCTCTGGCCACGATACAAATCGTCTTCCAGACGTTCGAGTTGCAGCAAGTCGATCAATTCGCTGACCACGGAAGGCGGCATCGGCATTCGCTCGGTGAGGCAAGGCGGCAAAGTATGACGCCTGCCCGGCCACATCGAAACTAGGGACTTGCCCTCAGCGCCCGAACCATCGCTGCAAACCGAGCGTACTGAAGCGGTCCCAGGGAAACCAGGGACCGGGGTCGCGCTTGCGCCGCACCCACTGCTCTGGGGCGTCGCTCGCGGCCACTTCACTGCGATCCAAATCCTCGTGACCGGCAATCCGCTTGAGCTTGGGCAATTTTCGCTGCAAGCGTTCCAGCAACCCGGTCAACGCCAGCAGTTGCAGCTCGGTGTAAGGCTCGACCATGGTCTGGTGACGGGAGTCCAGCCAATCCGGATAGCGGCCGGTGTTGACCAGTTCGATACCAATGGCATGGTCGTTGTGGCCACGGGTGTGATGGGCGACCCGATCCTCCGGCACAAAACGCACGATGCGGCCATCGCGATCAATGTAGTAATGGCCACTGTTGCCGGTGCCGCTGTCCACATACAGCACGCGTTCGCCGTAGACCCGCGCCATTTTCAGATCCGGCAGTTCGGTGCAATGGATGACCACCAGATCGATGTCATCGACGCTGCGCACTTCGAGCTGTTGCACGTAGGGCAGCGGCCAGTCGTGAACCGCAATATCGATCGCCATGGCAATGCCTCCAAAAGATGGAATGGACCCAGCCGACGATCTACACCAGATTCCAGCGCCAGCGCAGCCACAACGATAACGCAGTCATCACCAGCAGAAACGGCGCCATCCAGCCGCGCAGCCAATAAGGCCCGATCGACAGCAAGCGCAGCGGCGGCAAATCGATCTGGATGCGCTCGATGGCGGTGCCTGCTGGCAGATACCCGAGTGGATTGCCGAAGGCGCGGTTCCACCACTGATGATGGTGAATCACCGCCACCGCCACCGGCAACGGCAGTCGCAACAATTCGCCGCTGCCATCACTGAGCACCAGCGGCTGCAGCGGCGAGGGCCAACGGCTGGCAAAACAACCGCGCGAATCGGCCACCGCGAGTTCGGTCGGCAACGGCGCGTCCCGCATCTCGGCGACGCCGCCGCTTTCGCCCAGACCCAAACCCATTTTGCCGAAGGGCGGCTGGCACAAGCCTGGTTACGCACCTGGGTGCAGGTGTACTGGCACCGGCCTTGGCCAATCTGGATCGCGCCATCGCGCTGGGTCTGCGGCCGGCCAACCTACTCCACGCCGACCCGGACTGGCGCAGCCTGCGTGATCGCACCGAAGTACAGCAGCGCATCCACTCCAAGCGCGCGCCAGACAAGTCATAGGCGCCTATCGGGCGATGCTTGGGGCTTCGACCCGGGCGTCGTCGGCCTCAATACTGTTGGTTTAAGCGCAGGGTGAGCGGCTCTCAACAGCGGAGCTGGTCAACCCACCATTCTGAAACGCTGAACGGCGGTGGGTTGCACCCACCCTACGGCTTCGGTCTAGTCTTTACCGACACGCATCGTCAGTCCGTAGTAAACCAGCAAGCCCAAGCCCGCCGCCGCAAACAACAGGCCGAAGGTCGCCGGGTCCTGCGGGCCAAGACGCCACACATTCATCAGACCAAAGGAGGCGCCCATCAGGGTCAACACCAAGCCCCACTTCAACGGCGAATGGCGGTTTTCATTCTTGATCCGGAACACATGATCGGCGCTCAGCAGCGACTTGGTCAACTCATCGGACGCGTGCGTTTCCAGTAGTTTCTGGCGCAACCGATGGTCGGTAATGATTTTGATGATGGCGACGACCATTGCAAAAAACGCAATCGGAATGAATAGGGCGATATCCATAGCTGGGTTTCCTTTGGGTGGTGGGATCAAAGTACGGTCAGGCGCCGGTTGGCTGCCTGGGGATCAAGACGCAGGCAGGGCGGCTTCGGTTGCAGCGGATTGACCGCATCGGCGCTGATCCGGACTGCGGTCTGGATGGTCCGAGGATATGATCGACGCGACCACTGCAACCATTCCGGCAATCACTGCATCATGCTGCCCATGACCGAAGACAGGCAACTGGTGGCCGAGGTACTCGCGCATCGCCGTGGCGCTTTCGAGCGCTTGGTGAAACGGCACCAGGGCCTGGTGTGGACGGTGGCGTATCGATTGGTGCAGCACCCGGAGGACGCCCGCGATTTGTGCCAGGAGACGTTTTTGCTGGTCTATCGCAAATTGTCGCAATACCGTGGTGATAGCCCGCTTTCGGGCTGGATCGCACGCATCGCCTATCATTTGGCGGCGCGCCACCAGCAACGCAAACGGTTGCCGATGGCGGTGATGCCAAGCGACCCAGACGAAGCGATGGACGATCCCTTGCTCAAGGTCATGGACGCTGCCGACGTCGAATCCACCCATATCGAACAGGAGCTGCAAGTCCTGCTCGGCCAGGCCATCGAACGGCTACCGCCGATGCAAGGTTTGCTGCTCAGCCTTTATCATCTGGAAGAAAAAAGCATCAGCGAAATCAGCAGCATTACCGGCCAACCGGAAGGCACCATCAAGAACAGTCTGTTCCGCGCCCGCCAGCGCTTGCGCGGTCTGTTGGAACCCGCCATGGGAGTGGTCGCATGAACACCCACCAATTCAACTCGCCAGCAGCCGATCCGGATGACTTGCTGCAGCAGCGCGCCGAACGTCTCGAAATCAACGCAGACCCGCGCGATCCCGATGCCCGGGTAGAAGCCTATCGACAGGTGATCCGCGCCGCCGGTGCTGCCCTCAGCCAACAGTTGCCGGCCGATTTTGCCGCCCAGCTGGCCCGACAAATCGAACTCGACCGGCGCGAGCTGCGCTATCTGCAATGGCTGTGCATCGGCGCCGTGCTGGCCGCCAGCGGCCTGGTCGTAGTGTTTTCAGCCGAGGCCTGGTGGCACCCGTTTAGCTATCTGCTGGTGCCGGTGAAGTACTTACCCAATATCCCTTGGGGCCTGCTCGCGGCGACGTTGGCCGCCATCGTCAGTGTGCCGCTGTGGGAGCGCTGGTTGGGCCCGCTACGCGATTGAACCAATCAGCGCGCACCCGCGACGAAATAGGCGCGGCAGCTTGCTGCCACTGTGTTAACTGCTGAATCCGCAGTAGGCGGTAGGGTGGATAAGCGCAGCGCATCCACCTGCTTCTGTCCTCGGTCGTCTGTCTTCCGTCTTCTGATAGGTGGATGCGCTGCGCTTATCCACCCTACACAAACATCACTATGGTGCCGCTGCTTCAGCCGCCGAATCCGCAGCTCTGGCCTTGGTTTTTCTCTTCCAGCCAGGTCAGCAATGGCGAGAAATAATCGAGGATCGCACTGGCGTCCATTTGCTCGCTGCCGGTCAGTTCTTTGAGCGTGGTTTGCCAAGGCTGCGAGGCGCCCTTCTGCAACATCGCCCAGTAGCGCCGGCCGGCCTCCTGGTTGCCATAGATCGAGCACTCGTGCAGCGCCCCGGTTTGACCAGCCGCCTGGCACAGCGCTTTCTGGAACTGAAATTGCAGGATCGCCGCCAGAAAATAGCGTGTGTAGGGGGTGTTGGCGGGCACGTGATACTTGGCACCCGGGTCGAAATCTTGCTCGCTGCGCGCTAGCGCTGGCGCCACGCCCTGATACTTGGCACGCAGTTCCCACCAGGCCTGGTTGTAGTGATCGGGAGGGATGCTCCCGGAGAATACCCCCCAGCGCCATTGGTCGATCATCTTGCCGAACGGCAAAAACGCGACCTTGTCCAAAGCCAGTTTCATCTGGCCATTGATCACCGCTTTATAGTTCTGCTTGGGCGCAGCGATCAGTCCCACGCTGTGCAGATATTTCGGCGTCAGCGACAACACCGTGGTGTCGCCGATGGCCTCGTGGAAACCGTCGTGGGCACCACTCTGAAACAACGGCGGCAATCGGTTGTAGGCCAGGTAGTAATAGACATGGCCGAGCTCGTGATAGATCGTCGTCAGATCAACTTCGGTCGGCGCGATGCACATTTTGATGCGCACGTCGCCGGCATAGTTCATGTCCCAGGCGCTGGCGTGGCAGACCACATCGCGGTCCCGCGGTTGAATGAACTGGGCGTTGTTCCAGAACGACCCGGGCAACTTCGGCATGCCCAGCGAGACGTAGAAATCTTCGGCACGGTGCGCCATTTTCTTGGCATAGACGAGATCGGCACGACGGCCGATCTCCACCTTTTCGGCCTCGCCGACGGTGCCCGCAGCCTGCAGTTGTGCCGCGTAGTCCCGATCCCGTCCCTGCTGCAAAGCGCTGTTGACATCGAGGCTGGAGACACCCGGGTAAGGCTCGATGAGATCGTAAATATTGCCCCACTGCTGCGCCCACATATTGCCGGTCAAATGCGCCGGAATCATTTTTCCGACGGCGCCCTTTTCGCCATACTTGTGCTTGAGCTGGCCGCGCACGTAGCAATGCAATTGGTCGTAGAGCGGCTTGACCTGCGCCCACAGCCGGTCGGCTTCGACCGCAAACTCGGCCGGACTCATGTCGTAGCCGGAGCGCCACATCTCGCCTGCGTCGGCAAAACCAATTTCTTTGGCGCCCTCGTTGATCAGGCCAGCAAACTCCTGGTAGTCGCCGCGCATTCCGCGCGCCTGATTGTGCCAGCCCTGCCAGGCGTCGAGCTGCGCGTCGTAGCTCTGGTGTTTAGCCAGCACCTCGGACAGCTTGCCGAGATCGCGGCACTGATCGCCGGTCTCGCCGTTGCGGCAATATTTGCCAGCGCCGTAGTCGCCTTCGAGCTTGCTCGCCAGCGTGGTCATCCGCGCCAGCTTGAGCGGATCCTTGGGCGCTGGCATCGCGGTCGATAGCTTGAGCAGCTTCAGCGCTCGGGCCGTATCCGCCGACAAACTCACGCCGTCGAAGGCGGTGGCTTTTTCGACATTGGTCTTCAGCTCTGCCAGGGCGCGTTGGTTGCTTTTGGCCGCGATCAATTGCGAATCCGGCGTGATGTAGGTGACCGCGAGCCAAGCTGCTGCGGTCTGCTCGGGATAATCGACCTTGGCCTTGACATTGACCGCGGCGACGAAGGCGTCGGCATCGGCGGCAGTGGCTGGCACAGCGCTGGCCACCGCGGGTGTTTTGGCCGGCACCGGCGCCTGCGTCGTCTGCGATTGACAGGCAACCAGCGCCAGACCCATGGCGGTAAACAACATGGCACGTTGGATTTTCATCGACGCCCTCGCAGATTTTTTTAGGTCAGGAAACTGTGCAGGCTAGTCGCCAGCACGCCATCGATCAAGTTTCTTCGACGATGAAGTGAGCCGGGGTGGGGCAGAATCGATCACAGTGCAAAAAACGCAGCAACTGTGGGAGCGTCGATAAGCGTCGCGACTTTTTGGCAACTGGAGTCATCGCGACGCAAGCGGCACTCCCACATTTGCCCTCAGACTGTGCAAGCGGCGCTCCTACATTTGCCCTCAGCCCGGTTCCCGGCTGCCGAGAATCAAACCAAACCTCAAACCAAACCACGCGCCTGCAAAAACGCCCGCGCATCCTCGGCATCTTGCTCGAACCAAAGACGCGCCGAACCAAGTCGAAAGGTATAGCCCCAGGCATCCATGTCGAGAAAAGCGCGGTCGCGGCCGAAGCCCGGGATGCGGTCGGCCAGCAGCAATTGCAGATAGCAGGTCGCGTCTTCTTCGATCTGGCTGTCGCTGGCATCGGTGTGCACGGCCCGCCGCCGCAGCGCCGGCAGCACAATCAAATGGCAGGCCTCGTGCAGGAGCGAATGGATCGGTGTGTCGGCACGCACCCATACCCGATCCGCAATCACGCCTGCTTCGGGCACGCCCCAATAGCTGCCCGGAATCGGATCGCTGGCGGCGACCACCAACAAACTCAGCCCAAACTCGGCCAGCAGCGCCCGCACTGGCGCCGGCGCCACTTGATGAAACCGCATCACGCGGTCAGCGGACAGCACCGGTTGCGCCGCGGCCGTTGCAATCACGACACCGCGCCTTCAGACGGTTTGGGCGTGGCGTGGTGGGTTCGGCGCTGGCCGCCGGGCGACCAACCAAGGCAACTCCGGCAGCGCGGCCTGGCCCGCAGCAAAATAGGTTTGCTGCACCCAGGGAAAACTGCACAGCTCTTTCATCAGCAGACCGACGCGGCGCTCATCGGCCATCGTCTGTTGGCCCACTTCGCGAAAGCCGTAAGTGCCATGGAACAGCACCGCGGCGTCGTCTCTGGGCTCCAGAAATATCTCACAGGCCAGATACGGTGCCCGCAGTTCGGCGAAACTTTGCACATCCGCATAAAAAATTCGACCCAGGCCATGGCGCCGAAAGCGCGCTGCCACGACGATCCGGTCGATGTAGACAAAGTTGGCGTAATGCGATTGGAACCAGCGGAAATTGGGACTTTCGTACTGCGACTGCGGGTCCAGCGCGATCAGGAAGCCGGCCAGCTCGCCGTCGATCTCGGCAACCCGAAAGTACACCGCGTTGGCGTACAGCCCACGCAGCCGCTCGGCGGTCAACGGCAAGATACTCGGGCCAACCCGATTGTTCAGCGCCAGCACCTGCGGCAGTTCGGCTTCGAGCACATCTCGGATCATCAGTAGCATGGAGAGCTTCAGTCGCTTGAGTGACGGCTGGCCATTATGGCAGCGATTGTTTACCGCGAAAGCCATTGACATTGACCGTTTAGTGTCAGCGCATTCGGCGACAAGCGGCCGGGCTCGCGCCTGCCGCTACGACGCCATTCGCTTGCCGACTCGACCTGGCGGTAAGCCAAACCGCACTTCTGGCACATACAGGATGCTGGCTTGCATTTATGATGGCGCGCATGCGCCTCTCCCGATTCGATCAGGTGGACTGGTTGCGCTACGCCGGGCTATTCACCTTCGCGTGCGTCGGTACACCGCTATTGCGTGAAACTGGGCAGTGGCTCGATCAGGAAGCGCGCAGCGCCCTCGGCGACCGCCAGGGCTGGTCGCAAAGCCTCAATTCAGAACTGTTGACGGCGCTCTCCGGCTGGTGGTTGGCCTACCTCGGCTTTGGCTTGGCGTACTGGTTCGTTACCGCCGGACTCGCCGCCAATCGTCCCGGCTGGACCCGCCTACCGCTGCTGATTGCGATGAATGGTTCCGCGATTGCGATCAGTTGGTTCAGCCAGAGCGGGCTGTCGGCGATGCTGCTGCTGGTGATCGCCGGGGTGTTGCCGTGGCTGTTGCCAACAGCGGTCGGACTGGCCTGGATGATCGCCAGCAACCTTAGTCTGGTGCCGATTTTTCTCGGCTTCGAAGATGCCCAGGGCGAGCCGCTGTACGGCTGGTTCGACGCTTTCTTGCAGAGTTTTTTGTATCTGGGATTTTGCAGTTTCACCTTTGTCACTTCGTTTATCGCCAAGGGCCAGGCGCAGGAGCGCGAAGAACAGCGCCGTCTGAATGCCGAACTACGCGCCACCCGCGCCCTGCTCGCCGAGTCCAGCCGCGTCGCCGAACGGGTGCGCATCGCCCGCGAATTGCACGATCTGATCGGTCACCACCTGACCGTGCTCACGCTCAACCTGGAAGTTGCCTGCCATCTGGTCAGCGGGACGGCGCAAGATAAAGTCCGCCAGGCACAATCGGTGGCGCGGTTGTTGCTGTCGGACGTGCGCGAGGCGGTCAGCCGCATGCGCCACGACGCGGACATCGACTTGGGACTGGCGCTGCGGGCGCTGATCGAGGGTCTGCCGACCCCCACGGTACACCTCGACCTGCCCGAACCGTTCGAAATCGACGACCCACGCATCGCCCATGTGCTGCTGCGCGCCGCCCAGGAAACGCTGACCAATACCGTGCGCCACGCCCATGCCAACCATCTGTGGTGGCGGTTTTGGTTGACCGCCGACCGCAGCCAGGTGGTGTTCGAATCGCGCGACGACGGTAAAGGCGCCGCCGATTTCGCCATCGGCAATGGCCTGCGCGGCATGCAGGAACGCATCCAGGATCTGGCGGGTGTCGTCCAATTCGAGGTTGCACCAGGGCGTGGATTTGCCCTCAAAGTAACGCTACCGACCGAGGTGAACCAATGATTAGCGTATGCCTGGTAGACGATCAAACCTTGGTGCGCCAAGGTATTCGCAGCCTGCTGGAACTGTCTGACTGCATTCGGGTGGTGGCCGAAGCCGCCGATGGCGCGCAGGCCATCGAGGTGATCCCGCGGGTCAAACCCGACGTCGTCTTGCTCGACATGCGCATGCCCAAGCTCTCCGGTCTGGATGTACTCAAGCAGCTCCATGCGCTGGGCAGTTTGCCGCCAACCATCATCCTGACCACCTTTGATGACGAGCAACTGGTGTTGGCCGGACTCAAAGCCGGTGCCCGCGGATTTCTGCTGAAGGATGTGTCGCTGGAACAACTGGTCGATGCCGTCAAAGCCGTCGCTGCCGGTGGTTCTCTGGTCAAACCAGTGGTGACCGAACGCCTGCTGGCCGGGTTGGAACACATGCACAACCAGTTTGCCAGCTTGGAACAACCCGATGCGCTGACCGAGCGCGAAACCGAGATTCTGCGGCTGATGGCCGGCGGTTACAGCAACAAGGAAATCGCCAATTCGCTCAACGTCGCCGAAGGCACGGTGAAAAACCATGTCTCCAACATCCTCTCCAAACTCGGTGTCCGCGACCGCACCCGCGCCGTGCTGAAGGCTTTTGAAATCGGCATCGTGTGAACGCACGGCGCCCGGTTTGCGGTCGGTCGCACGCTCGCTTGATCGGCATCGAAGCCCCCACAGCGGCGACCAATTGGACGCGCCAAGACCGGCCGGTGACCGCGGAAATCCGGCAATTTTCATCCAGTGATGGCGTTTTGCCCTCAAGGTTCAGTACCATTCGTCGGCTTACTTGCTGACGGTCCCCACTCCCATGCTCCGAATCATTGAAGTTGTTTCTGCCATTGCACTCACCATCGCCTTCTTTCTGGTGGTGGGTTTGTTCCTGCCGAAGACCGCGCATGTTCAGCGCAAGGTCGAGATCGGCAATCCGATCAGCCAGGTCTACGCGGCGCTCAACGGCTTTCATCGCTTCGCCGATTGGAGCCCCTGGGCAGCGACCGATCCCGGCATGAATGTGGCGCGTTCCGGCGAACGCCTTGGGGTCGGCGCACGGATCGACTTCACCGCGTCCGAAGGCGGCAAGGCCGGCGTCGGCAACCTGCAAGTCACCGCCAGCAGGCTAAAGCAAAGCGAAGCACTGATCCGCATGAGCCTGGAAAATGACTGGGCCGGCCGCAACAAGCGTTCCAGCTTCCGTCTGGTGGAAGACGGCAAGACCCGTGCGGTCAATCTGCAGTGGGATGTCCGCATCGATTACGGCTGGAACCTCCTCGGCCGCTTCAAGGGCATGTATCTGGATGGCAACCTGGGCGAGGATATGGAAGCCTCGTTGCAGCGCTTTGCCACTTTTATGGCCACCGTGCCGCTGATCGATTACAGCCAGATGGGCATCGAAGAAGTGGAACGTTACGGCGGACCGATTCTCTATGTCGGCGGTGGCGTGCCGATCGCTCCCAGAAAGTGGGATGACATTGCGCTACCGCTGATGGAGCGCTCGTGGAAGCAGGTTGAAGTCTTCATGTCCAGCAAGGGCATCAGCGCATCGGGGCCAAAATTGCGCATCATCAATATCGTCGGCGAGGAAGCCGTGGACGCCAGCATGGCCTACCCAGTAGCCGCCGCCGATTTCACGCCGAGCGGCAATGTTCGCATCGGTACGGCGTATCAAGGCAAAGCGCTGGCCGTGGTTTATCGCCGCGCCCGCGCCGGCATTGGCGCGCCGCGTGGCCCGCGCGAGGCGTTGCGTGCCTACGCGCTGACCAACGGTTACGAATTTGCCTGGGACGGCGTCGGCCAATTCGAGGAATGGATCACCGATGCCGACGAACAAACCGGCTGGCCGGAGACGCGCGTCTACCTGCCGGTGGCCTTCAAGTAATTCGTATCGCCAATGGCGGCTGGCAGCGCCGCCCAAGGCAATGCTTGCGCAGTCCACGACTGTCTGCTGACAAGCCGCCTTGCCGACACCTGATCGCCCCGCCAGCGCGGGGCGTTTTTTTCGGCCGACTCCAGCCGATCTTCCGCAGGAACTTTCTTTGATTAACCATGGTCTGGCTCGCGCCTTGAACGCGACCTGCCCAAGCAGCGCCAGCCGTCCCCTGGATCTGCCAGCCACTTACCCATCCCGAGCCGAAGAAAACCCATGATCGAGACCCGCGAACTCAGCAAACACTATGGCGATCTGAAAGCCGTCGATCACATCAGCTTCACCGTTACCCCCGGCCAAGTATTGGGTTTTCTGGGTCCGAATGGAGCCGGCAAATCCACCACCATGAAAATGATCGCCGGATTTTTGACCCCCAGCGCGGGCTCGGTCTCGGTGTGTGGCTTCGATGTGCAGACCGCGCCGATCCAGGCCAAGCAGGTGCTGGGTTACCTGCCGGAAGGCGCGCCCAGCTACGGCGAAATGAACGTTGCCGGCTTCCTCGACTTTATTGCCGATGTCCGTGGCTTGCGCGGCGAGACCCGGCGTCGGCGCATCGACGACGCCATCGGTCGACTCAATCTCGGCAAGGTGATGACGCAAACCATCGATACCTTGTCGAAGGGCTTTCGCCGCCGGGTCGGCCTCGCCCAGGCGATCGTGCATGACCCCAAGGTGCTGGTGCTCGACGAACCCACCGACGGCCTCGATCCCAACCAGAAACAAGAAGTCCGCGCCCTGATCCACGCCATGGCGAAAGACAAAACCATCATCGTGTCGACGCACATTCTGGAAGAAGTCCACGCCGTCTGTGATCGCGCCATCATCATCGCCGATGGCCGGGTGCTGGCCGATGACACCCCCGCTGGCCTGGAGGCGCGTTCGCGCTACCACCAGGCGGTATCGCTCAGCACCGACAATGCCAAGGCGGCGCAGGAACTGCTGACCCGGATTGCCGATGTCGCCGCCGTGGTGATCGATCCGCAGGATGGGCGGGTGACCGCGTTCCCGCGCCCGGGCCAACAAATTTTTGCCGCCGTCACCGAAGCCCTGCGACAGAACCATTTTCCGTTCCACGAGATCGCGCTGGAGCAAGGGCGGCTGGACGAAGTGTTTCGGCAAATTACGCAAACGGCCGCGACCGAAGCGGTCATGGTCTAAGGAAATCGCATGAACATGAGCAGCAAACACATGATCAACATCTTGTTCCGGCGTGAATTGCGGAGCTATTTCGCGACCCCGGTGGCCTATGTTTTCATCGTCATTTTTCTGGTGTTGGCCGGCGCTTTCAGTTTTTATCTGGGCGGCTTCTACCAACGCGGCCAAGCCGATCTGCTGCCGTTCTTCAATTTTCATCCGTGGCTGTATTTGTTTCTGATCCCAGCGGTCGCCATGCGGCTGTGGGCGGAGGAACGCAAGTCCGGCAGCATCGAACTGCTGCTCACCCTGCCGGTGACCATGTGGCAGGCGGTACTCGGCAAGTTTTTCGCCGCCTGGGCGTTTGTCGGGATCGCTTTGGCGATGACCTTTCCGATGTGGCTCACGGTCAATTATCTTGGCGACCCGGACAACGGCGTCATCGTTGCCGGTTACCTGGGCAGCCTGTTGATGGCTGGCGCCTTTCTCGCCGTCGGCAGTTGCCTGTCGGCGTTGACGCGCAATCAGGTGATCGCCTTCATTCTGACCGTGGCGATATGTTTTCTGCTTTTGCTGGCCGGTTGGCCGCTGGTGCTCGATTTTTTCCGCGGCATCGGCCTGCCGCTGGCGGTGATCGACGCGATCGCCGGACTGTCGTTCCTGACCCACTTCCAATCCATCAGCAAGGGCGTACTGGACTTGCGCGACCTGGTCTATTTCGTGCTGATGATCGGTTTTTGGCTGTACGCCAGTGCGGTCGTCATCGACCTGAAAAAAGCTGACTAGCCGCCTGCTTCGCGCAGCGTTCCCCATCCCTTACGAGACCCGAGATGATGAATTTGAATCGACGTGCACTGACCGGCAGCTCGCTCGCCCTGTTGGCGGTGTTGCTGATCGCCGTGCTGGTGCTGGCCAATGTCTTGCTGCGCGGCATCCGCCTGGACCTGACCGAAAACCGCTTGTTCACGCTTTCGGCCGGCAGTCGCCAGGTGCTGGCCGAGATTCCCGAACCGATCAATCTGTACTTCTACTACTCTGATCGTGGCAGCGCCAACCTGCCGATGCTGCGCAATTATTCGGTGCGCGTGCGCGAACTGCTGGAAGAAATGACCCAGAAAAGTCACGGCAAAATCCGTCTCAGCATCATCGACCCACCGGCTTTTTCCGAGGAAGAGGACCGCGCCACCGCGCTTGGTGTGCAGGCCGTGCCATTGGGCGCTGCGGGCGAGAACGTCTATTTCGGACTGGCCGGTACCAACGCTACCGATGGCCAGTCGGTGATTCCGTTTTTTCAGCCCGACAAAGAGGCTTTTCTCGAATACGACGTGGTCAAGTTGATCCATAGTCTGGCGGTCAATCAGAAGCCCGTGGTCGGCGTGATTACCAGCCTCAACATGGCTGGCGGTTTCGACGCCGCCAGCCGCAGCACCACCGAGGGTTGGGCGGTGTACCAGGAACTTGGTGACATTTTCGACCTGCGCCTGCTCAATCCCGAGGTCACCAAAGAACTGCCCGCCGATATGCAAGCGTTGCTGCTGGTGCATCCGAAAGCCCTCAGCGATGATCTGCAATACGCCATCGACCAATTCGTGCTGCGCGGTGGCCGCTTAGCGGTGTTTGTCGATCCGATCGCCGAGACCGATACCAGCGGCAACGATCCCGAAAACCCGCAAGCGCAGATGTTCGCCAGCAAGAGTTCGGACTTGAAGAAACTGTTCGCCGCCTGGGGCGTGGAATACGACCCCGGCAAGATCGTGCTGGATGCCGGCAACGCGCTGCCGGTGCAAGTCTCGCAGAACGCGCCGCCGGTGCGTCATCTGGCGATCCTGGGACTGACCAAAGCCAGCCTGAATGCCGAAGAGATCGCCACCGCCCAGTTGCAAAGCCTGAACTTCGCCAGCACTGGTCATTTCAGTGTCAGTGACCAATCCCCACTCAAACTCACGCCACTGGTGCAATCGAGCGGCGACGCCATGCTCACCGATGTCGAGCGCGTCAAGTTCACCCAGGACCCAGCCGAGCTCTACAACGGCTTTGCGGCGACCAAAGAACACTACGTGCTGGCCGGTCGCCTCGACGGCAAGCTGACGACCGCGTTTCCGGAGCGCAACAACCCCGCCCACCTGGCCGCCTCCAAAGCCGCGGTGCATCTGCTGGTGGTCGCCGATACCGACCTGCTCACCGACCGCTTGTGGGTACAGGTGC
>Ga0210016_1002728_pt1 | contig 15954 bp, 20 predicted proteins | sample CryGeyCG2014_300_FD_185454 | JGI IMG/M metagenome (GOLD analysis project Ga0210016, IMG submission 185454) | Groundwater microbial communities from aquifer - Crystal Geyser CG02_land_8/20/14_3.00 (SPAdes) (version 2) | ecosystem: Environmental > Aquatic > Deep subsurface > Groundwater | place... | reverse complement strand
GTAAGGGTGATATGCCTCATTGACAGGCAGGAAGGCGGCAGGGAAAACATTGAGGCTGCAGGCTATAAAGTTGATGCGCTTGTTTTAAGAGATGAAGTTATGGAGCTTTACAGGAAGGAAAAGTAAGACTGTCAGGATTCTTCAGTATCAATCAACTATTAGAATAATTTCAGCATTCATCTAATGTAATGAATCTCTGGTATAATAAGACAACGAATAATAACAACGTTGCAAGCGGCAAGGAGGTTATGAATGCAGGCAGTTAAGGAAAAACTCACAGAAGAAATAATAGAAGAACTCGAAGGACTTCCGAAAGAAAAACTCAAAGAAGTGCTCGGATTTGTTTCCTACATAAAGGCAAAAGAAGCAATCGACCCTGCACAGGCGTATTTCTGGACAAGAGGATGGCAGAAGATGGAGGCAGACGCAGAAAAGGACAAGAGAACCCTGAAAATAATTGGTAACGGCACTGCAAAAGGACTTATTAGGGAACTTAAGTCTTGAAGATAAAGGCTTACAAATCCTTCAAAAAAGCCTGCAAAGTTTTGCCCCAAAATATTCAGGACAAAGTTGACAAGCAGATCGAAATTCTTGAAGTAAATTATCTCTACCCATCATTGCATACTAAAAAGATAAAAGGAACAGAAGGCATCTGGGAGGCAAGAATTGATATCCACTACAGGATGACCTTTGAAATTATAGGCGCTACCATCTACCTCAGAACAGTCGGCAACCATGATGAAGTCCTGAAGAACCCATAGAGAAATTCTTTGATTTTGGAAAAATGAGGAGAGGGAGAGAATGGGGAGGGGAAAATAGTATCGGTATGTTATTCAGTTGCCTGAGCGTCGCGATTCTTAGAGCATAAATCCGGGAAGTGTCCCTATATTTCACCTAAGATAAAAACCAAACAGTGGTTATTCCGCGTCTGGTTGACGCAGTTGTTATAAGCTTTTATTTTATTTTTTGTTGCTGCCATTGCTGAAAAGCTTGACCGCCGTCATAAAACATTTCTTTGATTAGTACTTTTTCGTTTTCCACGTCAAAGATAAAATATGAGCCGACGATTCTCCCCCACCAAAATTGAACGTAAAGTAATTTCTCGTTAGTCCAATTGATTGTCGTCGTATACTGTGCCGCATAGTCAATGAGCTTTATTGAGACAAGATAATCACGTTCGTTAAATATCTTTATTTCTGTTGACCAAGGGCCGTCTTTCATGGTGTCAGGAGCGTCAACAACAAACCAGTATGCTTTGTTGGGAGAATATTGTAATTTCTTTTTGTTTATTTCGTCGGCTGTCTTATTCAAGGCAACATGTGAGATTTTTATTCGATTCTCAAAAGTGGGTTCAAAAGGTTCATGAAAGATTCTTGGTTTATTCCATTTGTCCGGAGTTGTGTGCCATTCAAACGATGACACGGAATTAACGTTGACTAAGAAAAAGAGTGCTGAAAGTATGATAATTTTATTCTTCATTTATCTTATAACATATAATCTACCTCGAAGGCATTTTCTGCTTTTACAGTGGAAATATAGCACATTTCGGTAAAAAGAAAAAGTAAAAAAATAATTAAAATCAGTGGGAATAAAATGATTCTGCTTGGCATTTTGTGATAATAAGGACTAAAAACCATGCTGGTCTTTTATGGCAAAAGTGTCCAACACCGTTTCTATCCATTTGAAGTCTTCAATATTTTTGCTTATCTAAAAGATGCGGACTACAGGAAGAAGCAAGCATTCTATATGAACTGCATTTCTTAAACCACCAAAGTGTCATAGATATCCCTTACTTTTGCTCTTGTTTCATCAAGTTTTCCAATCAGTTCATCTTTGCCTTTGAATCCCAAAAATTCTGCTGCGGTTAAGATATCCTCATCATCTTTTTTCAGGATATCACGCTCCCTTAGTCTCAGATAGCTCTCAAGCGTCCTGTAAAAAATGTATGCACCCTTCATGGATTCTGCATGTGATTCATTAATTACTCCTGCAATATGTAATCTCCTTATGGCGTCAAGGGTATTCTGGACAAGAAGAAAGGAGCGCTGAGCACAATTCCTAAGCTGCAGATACTGAACCGTGAACTCAAGTTCTTCAAGCCCGCCGTATCCAAGTTTTATATCATACCCTGCGGTCTCCTTTGAAAGCTCCCTCTGTATCCTCTCTCTCATCCCGCGCACATCAGAGGCAAGGATACTCTTTCCATTTGCAATCAAAATATCTTTTGCCATATCCAAGAAACACTGTCCTGTCTTTCTGTCTCCGGCAACAGGCCTTGCCTTAAGCAATGCCTGAAATTCCCAGAATGCGGCATTCTTTGAATAGTAATCCCTAAAGGATGCTATGGATGAAACAAGAGGCCCTTTTGTTCCGTCGGGCCTGAGCCTCATGTCAACCCTGTATGCAGCCCCTTCGCGTGTATATGAAATCAGGAGCCTGAGCAGCCGTTCAGCAGCCTTTGTATCCTCTTCTGTCACATCGTCCATTGAAGCAAAGATGATATCCATGTCAGAGTTGAAGGTAATCTCTCTGCCTCCGAGTTTGCCGAAACCTATCAGCGCAAGTCTTCTATCTGAAAATCCCCCCATCCCCCCTTTACTAAAGGGGGGTAAGGGGGGATTATTTCCAATGCTCACGGAAAGAATTGCCCCGGCAGTCCTGCTTAATCCTTTTATAAGGTCTATCACATTTATCTTTTTCTCCAGAAACAGAAGGCTGAGCCTGATTTCTTCAACTTGGCGCATAAGGCGGATTGCATCGCTTATCGCCATCCCGCTTTCTATGCTTTCTCTTAATTCTATTTTCAATGCCTTTAGGCTTTTTTTAAGGAGCATCTCATGCCCTATCAGCTCAAGATAGTCAGGCCTTCTTATCACAGCCTTTGAAATGTACTCGCTTTGTGAAAAGAGATTTGTAAGCACAGGGATAAGCTCTTTATTTTCTTTAAATGTATCAAGATAGGATTCTTGCGCGCTCAAAAATGAGGCAAAAGACTGGAGATGGTTCAGCGCCATGTCCGGATTGCTGCTTTTGACAGCCGCATCAACAAATGACGGCAGTATCTCGCCAAGAAGCCTTCTGCCCCTCAGCGTCTGGTAATTGTAGGTTGAATTTTTTATAAGCTGGATATTGCGCAGCCCCCGCTCGACATCTTTAACTCCTATTTTGCCAAGATACTCTTTAACCTCCGGGTCTGAAAGTTCCTCATCAAAAAGCGCCGCTCCGTCTGACTGCTCTTTCTCTTCTTCTCTGAATAGCGAGTTGTATATAGTTCTTACGCTTTTCCTTCTGGCATCCAGTTCCTTTAAAAAAGATTCTCTGCCTGAAAATCCCATTTTTCTGCCGAGCGCATTCAGTTCTTTTTCATCAGCAGGCAGGCTGTGAGTCTGGAGGTCATTCATCTGCTGCAGCCTGTGCTCAAGCATCCTGAGAAATCTGTAATTATCAAGAAGCGCTGAATAGTCAGTTTGCCCGATAAGATTTTTCTGCAAAAGCATGTGAAGGGCTTTTTGAGTAATCCTCTCCCTTAATAACGGTTCTTTGCCTGCATAGATAAGCTGAAGGGCCTGGGCAAAAAACTCTATCTCCCTTATGCCGCCGTATCCTCTTTTAATATCATTTTTTTTGAATGCTGAATCTATGCGCGTCTTTATCTGCCGTATCTCGTCAATAGCGCTGAAATCCAGGTATTTTCTGTAAACAAACGGCTTAATCATTTCCATAAACTCACTGCCGAGAGTTGAATCGCCTGCAATGGGCCTGGCCCTCAGGAGCATGGCCCTTTCCCAGGCCCTGCCCCAGGATTCATAGTATGTCTCATAACCTGAGACAGGCAATGCAATGCTTCCTCTCTGTCCCTCAGGCCTTAATCTTAAATCCACCCGGTAGATAAAACCGTCTTCTGTATTTGCGGATAAAAATCTGTTAAGATTCTCTCCTAATTTGCAGTAATACTCGTGATTGGTTATCCTGTTTGCCGTAATTCCCTGCGGCGTTGTTATGCCCGAAGTTTCTCCGTCTGCAGTTCCATATACAAACATAATGTCTATGTCAGAACTGAAATTAAGTTCCTCGCTTCCAAGCTTTCCGACGGAAATGACGGTAAAGGCGTCCTTTTCAGGCTCGCCGTATGTTTCAGTCAGCGATTTTTTAATGAGCTTTAGCGATTCATTCACGATTACATCCGCAAGTATGCTCAGCTCAAGCATCGTCTCTGTGAGGTCAGCCTTTTTGAGAATATCCCTGAGTGTTATCCTTAGAAGCTCTTTTTTCTTGAACCTGCATACAACCTTTGCATTTTCATCGCCCCCCGTTAATTTTTTCCTTAAAGAGGCTGAAAGGGATTCCCTGCCCGCAGTTTTCTCTGTTTCAGCAAGTGTATCAAACAGTATCTCAGGGTTTGAGATGCAGAAATTTGCAAGGAACTGGCTGTAGCTGAAAAGAAGAGATATTGGTGTTATGTCAGCCTTCAGCTTATCAATATAATCAGGATTGTTTTCGGAGAATGTAGTAAGGTTTTTAAATGTCCTTTCAGTGTCGGGCGTCAATTGCGCAGCGTCTCTAAGCATCTTCTGCATAGATAATTGTTGCACGAAACAGAGGGTTTCAACAAGAGGGAGTGTCCGGTTAGCATGGATGGAGCGACACACGGGATTAGTCTTCGCTTTCTTCGGTGGTTATGTTTTATACTTTATAAAAGACACTAACAGAATGGAGATGAACCATGTGTGATGTAAACGTATATATACTGAAAGACGGCAGGGAAGAACTTTACTTTGAGAATGTTGACACAATAAAACCCGAACAGGGGAAGATATACCTTAAAAACCTGTTCGGCGAGCAAAAGGCGCTTGAAGGAAATATAAAAGAGATTGCGCTCTTAAAACACAGGATAGTTCTGGAGAAAAAATAAGACGTCTCCGAAACCATCCCGAGCAGCTCGGGACAGCGCTCAACCTGATTAAACTGCCTCTACAGCTTTTACTTCAGGGATGCTCTTTTTCAGTTCCGTTTCAATTCCGCCCTTAAGTGTCATTGTTGACATAGGGCAGCTGCCGCATGCGCCCGTGAGTTTGACCTTTACAATATTGTCCTCTGTTACATCCACGAGCTGCACATCTCCGCCGTCGCGCTGAAGGAAAGGCCTCACCCGGTCAATCACTTCTTGTATCTTTGTCTTGTCAAGCATTTAAAGCCTCCTCTGAATATTTATTGCCTCGTGTTTAATTGTAAACCATTCTCACATCTGGAAGTAATGATATAAATCATACAATTGTAAGAAATGCCAAAACCAAATATAATATAAAAAATCTCAGGCAAGTATGCAACAGGAGGCGTCATGTTTCTGCCATTATTAATTGCAGTTCACGTCATCGGAGTAATCTTATGGATAGGCGGCGTTGCCTTTGTGACAATGGTAGTCTTCCCTATGATAATGCGGCTGGAGAACTCTCTTGAGAAGGTACTTTTCTTTCAGGGAGTTGAACACAGGTTTGCAAAAATCGCAAAAACCTCTGTTGTTGTTGTTGGTGTGACAGGTGTTTTACTTCTGCAGATTACAGGCAAATGGAGTGTCATGTTTAAAGCCTCAGGCATCGGGACTACGCTGATGACTGTTGTCTGGGTATTCTATGTCCTCGTATTGATGTTTGAAGGCAGCTTATTCAAGGCGATATTCAGCGGCGAGGCGCAGCAGGATACCGCAAAGGTCTTTTACAGGCTTTCGGTTTTTCACTGGGTAATCCTCTGCATAAGCCTTTTGGCAGTCGGCGTGGGGGTGTGGGCAGGACACGGAGGAAGATTTTGATAAAGAAATCTTTCAGGCTTTAATATAGCGCAAACAACTGGAGGTTCAGCCTTCAGTACGTTCTAAAGAGCGGTTTGTGAGATTTCTTTCTTTTGTTCTCTTTGCCTTTTTTGCATATTTTCTGGCGGCAGAGGGAGCATCTCGTCTCGCTGCAGTATTGACAGAAGGAGCAGTCAGGGCAGTTATACTTGCTTAATGGTTTTCTTCTATCCAATCAGTCAGCCCCTTATAATTCCGCCCCCGAGGACTACATCATTATCATAAAAGACTGCGCTCTGTCCCGGCGCAGGAGCCCATTGCGGTTCATCAAAAACAACCTTAACCATATTCGCATTTTTACTTAGATGTATTGCCGCGGATTCAGCTTTCATCATAGAGCGGACTTTGACTGTGAATGGGCTTGCCCGCCAAATCTGTTCGGGCGGGTGAATCGGGGTGAGCCAGTTTAATCCGCTGACTTCAAACTCCTTTATCTTTGCCTGTTCCTGAGAGCCGACATAGACTATATTCTTCTCAGCATCAATCTTAGTAACATACAAAGGCTCCTTCGAAGAAATGCCAAGCCCCTTCCTCTGTCCGATTGTGTAATGATATATCCCTTTATGCTCTCCAAGTATTTTTCCGTTCATGTCTATAATGGGCCCCGGACCGCATGTGAATTGAGAAACATTGTCAATAAACTTAAAATAATTCCTATCTCCTGTAAAACATATTTCCTGACTTTCAGGTCTCCGGGCAGAAGGAAGGCCGAGATTGCATGCAATTTTTCTTACATCCTCTTTTTTATAATCTCCAAGAGGGAATAGAATTCTCTTAAGCTCCTCCTGTCTTAAGACATAGAGAAAATACGACTGGTCCTTTTTTGGGTCAATGCCTTTTAACAACCGTAATCCGTGATGCGTAATCCGTGATGCGTTTTTGTCTTTTAACTCATTACGCGTTACGCATAACGCATTACGGACTCTTGCATAATGTCCTGTTGCGATGAATTCAGCGCCTCTCTTGTCCGCCTCTTTCAGAAGATAGGGGAATTTTATGTGCCTGTTGCATAATATGCACGGATTCGGAGTTAACCCTTTTGTATATGAATCAACAAACGGTTCAATGACTTTCTCTATAAAATCGTTTCTGACATCAACTGAACTGTGAGGGATTCCGATGGCAGATGCTGTTTTTGAAGCGTCTTCTATCGCCTGCAAAGAGCAGCAGGTTGCAGTATCAGTTCTCCCTCTTGTCTCAAAGAGTATGAAACTCAGCCCTTCAACCTCGTATCCCTGCTCTTTGAGGAGATATGCGGTTACAGAGGAATCAACCCCTCCGCTCATCCCGACAATTACCTTTGGCATAGTTTATTATAACCCGATTGATAAAGCGGCTTCTTGATTGCACACTTTTCCGCCTGCGGACTTTTGACTTTTCATTGCGCTGCGTAAATAGAAAGATATTGACAAAAACAATACCTTTTGTGAAAATACTTATGTGGAAATTACATGGTTTGAATGGGACCACTTCAATATAGAACATATTGCACGGCATAACATATCGCCGGATGAGATTGAAGATGTGGCATTTGATGACGAGCCATGGATAAGGAAAGGCCGTGAGGGAACGCGCTATATGCTTGGATATACAGTTGCCGGACGGTATCTTTTTACAGTTTACGTATTAAAGGGAAAAGGCATTGCAAGAGTAATTACTGCAATGGGCATGGATGAAAAAACAAGAAAACTGTATAAGAAAAGAGGTAAATAATGAAGAAAATTCCTAAATTCAAGACAGAGGGTGAAGAGATAAAATTTTGGGAAACACATTCCATTGCAGACTACTGGGATGAACTGGAGGAGGGCAAAGATATTTTCAAAAGGCCGAAACTCACGCCGGTCACCCTGAAGTTTGACCCGCTTGTTTTGAAAAAAATCCAGATGCTTGCGCGAAAAAGAGGAATCTCCTATAACGCCTACATACGGTATCTTGTTGCCAAAAGTGTTGAAAAAGAAATGCTTCCGGCAAACTGTTAAAAACTTTCGCGCTCCCTCGTTAGCCCGCCTGTTGCAGCGTAAGCGAAGAGCCGCTGGGGTGACTGCACTATGGAACTATGGGCGCTTTTGCATATTCTTGGTCCTGAAAAAAGGAGGTTCTTCCAACGCGAACGCGACAAGCCGGATTGTGTACGGCAGCGGCTTTTCGGAAACAATACGCGCAAGTTCAAGGATTCCCGCAACTCCGCTTGCATTGTCATCAGCGCCCGGAGTGCCGGTTATGGTATCGTAATGCGCTCCGATGACAATGATTTTATCCTTATCGGACGTGCTGCCTTTAACCTCCGCCTCTATGTTGTAGTAGGTCTTATTTTCAACTGTGAACGACTGCCTTTTGACATCGCACTTGTAAGAACGGAATTTTTCTTCTATGTAATCAGCAGTCTTGTTGAGTTTTTCTGTGTCCAGATAATTTCTTTTGCCTATTTTTTCTGAAAGGAATATTACGTGGGATTTAAGATTTGTCTCTAAAGTCATCCGGCCTTAATCTTCCAGCCCGTGCCGTCTTTTTTATCTTCAAGTATTATCCCTTTTTCATCAAGCTCTTTTCGTATCGTATCTGCTGCAGCCCAGTCTTTTTTCTGCCTCGCCTCTTCCCTTGCCTTTATCCTGTTCAGCATATCAGTTTCCGTCAGAGGGATTTTCTTGGTTCTCATCAATGCCGTCTGCCATTCATCCGGTGTTTTCCTGAAGATGTTCAACACACTGCCTGCCTCTTTTAAAAGTTCCATTGTCTTTGAGACAAGCTCTTTTGCCTTTTGGCCTGATGGTTTGCTGTCAAGATATTTATTTGCTTCCCTTATGAGTTCAAAAATATGCCCCACACCAAGGGCGGTGTTGAAGTCATCATCCATTGCTGTCTGGAATTTTTCTCTGAATGAATTGACTGTATTCTCAAATGCCTTTTCAAATCCCCCTTTGCCCCCCTTTTCTAAAGGGGGGATGGGGGGATTATTTTCTAAAGAATGGGTCATGCTCAGAAATTCAGCAATTCTTGTCAGTGTCGTATAATACCTGTCAATGGAAACCTCTGCTTCCTTGAGCTGCTCGTCGGAGAACTCTATCGGGCTTCTGTAATGAGTTGACAGGATAAAGAATCGCACAACCTCGGGGTCATATCTTTCAAGGACCTCTTTGATGGTAAAAAAGTTTCCAAGCGACTTTGACATCTTCTCCTTGTCAATTGTAATAAAGCCGTTGTGCATCCAGTATCTGACAAAGGGCTTTCCTGTAAATGCCTCTGACTGGGCAATCTCGTTTTCATGGTGCGGGAATATCAAGTCCGCGCCTCCGCCGTGAATGTCAAAACTCTCAGCAAGATGTTTGATTGACATTGCAGTGCATTCTATATGCCATCCGGGCCTTCCCTTTCCCCACGGGCTTTCCCAGAAAGGCTCGCCTTCTTTTGACGCCTTCCAGAGCGCAAAGTCCATCGGGTCTTTTTTCCTTTCATTCACCTCAACCCTGGCGCCAGCCATCATGTCTTCCTTGTCTCTCTTTGACAGCTTCCCGTAGTCAGGGAATTTATTCACCTCAAAATAAACGCTTCCGTCCCTCTCGTAGGCATATCCCTTATCTATAAGCCCCGTTACAATCTCTATTATTTCTTTTATATGCTCTGTAGCCTTGGGTTCTATGTCAGCGCGCGCAACTCCAAGGCTGTCCATGTCGCTGTAAAATTCTTCAGTGTATTTTCTTGCAACCTCATTCCACGGAATGCCTTCTTTTTTTGCCCGGTTGATTATCTTGTCGTCAATATCAGTAAAATTCCTCACGAAGGTTACCTTAAAGCCTCTGTATCTGAGGTATCTCTGGATTACATCAAACACTATTGCGCTTCTTGCGTGCCCTATGTGGCAGCTGTCATAAACAGTAACGCCGCATACATACATGTTCACCCTGTCTTTATTCAGAGGGACAAAGTCCTCTTTTTCCGCAGTCAGCGTGTTATAAATCCGCATCCTTCCTCCTTGTTCTGGCGCCGCAGCAACTTTTTCTTCCTTCTCCAGCGTGCCTATCCTATGAGAAAGCCCTTCAATATGGGATTCCAGTTCCTTTAACTTTTCGGAGACTGGGTCGGGAAAATAGTCATAAAGCTCTACAAGCCCTTCTTCCGTGGTCATCCTGACAACCTTTTTCTTTGTTATCCTGCCCGGCACCCCGACGGAGATGGAATTATCGGGCACATCCTTAAGTATCACAGAGTTTGCCCCTATTATGGAGTTGTTGCCGATTTTTATTGCTCCGAGTATCTTTGCGCCTGCGCCGACAGTGATATTATTGCCAAGAGTGGGATGCCTTTTGCCTTTTTCTTTTCCGGTGCCGCCTAAGGTTACTCCCTGATAAAGAAGAACGTTTTCCCCGATTTCTGTTGTCTCTCCGACAACAACGCCCATGCCGTGGTCAATGAAAAGGCCGGGGCCGATTTTTGCGGCAGGATGTATCTCAATGCCTGTTAAAAATCGTCCAATATGGGAGAGGAAACGCGGGATGACGGGAAGGCCCAAATTCCAGAGCAGGTGGTTAATCCGATGGAGGAAAATTGCATGGAATCCCGGATAGGCAAAGACCACCTCCAGCCCATTTTTTGCAGCGGGGTCTTTCTCAAAAACAGCCCTGAAATCCAGCTTTATATTTTTCCAAAAGCTCATGGGGGTATTATACAATGCTGTCGGAATATCTGCAAAAAAAATCTGCTCGGATACAATGGCAAGGCGTATGGAACTGATGACACAAACAAAGAAGTAAGGCTCATTTCAAAAGAAGCAGTTGAGGATATTAAAAACAGATAAGCGTTAATTATTTGCCTTCAATTTAACATTCATCACGAATACAGGCACAGCCATAACGAGTATTGCCGACATAATCCAAAATGAATAGAGATAGTCAAACCTTACTATAAGAATGCCTGCAACTATCGGCCCAGATGCGTGTAAGGGAAGGACAGGGCTTCTTGCGAGGGCGTATGAAAGCCTTGCGAAGAAGCCCACGGTGCAGAGGGCTGTAAATGGAGAGGATATCTTATCCACTGTTATTTTTTTGATGTGTAAAGCATTCTCATGGACTCTGCAAGCGCTTTGTTGGTTATTTCGCCTTTGTAAGTATTAAGGGCTGTTTTTATTTCAGAATCTTCTTTTATCGCCTTATCAATGCCTTTGTTCGCAAGGAGCTTTATATAAGGCAGCGTTGCATTTGTGAGTGCGAGTGTTGATGTCCTTGGATATGCGCCGGGCATATTCGCAACGCAGTAATGTATAACTCCATCCACTTCATATACAGGGTTGTCATGAGTTGTCGGCCTCGACGTCTCAACACTTCCGCCCTGGTCAACTGACACATCAATTATCACAGCGCCTTTCTTCATTGTCTTAAGCATATCTCTGGTAATGAGTATCGGCGTTCTTCCTCCGGGCACAAGCACAGCCCCGACTAAAATATCAGCATCCTTTATTTCTTCGGCGATATTATGCGAAGTCAATAGCAGAGTTTTTACCCTTCCCATAAAAAGTTCATCAAGTTTCTGAAGTTTTTCAACGCCTTTATTTATTACAACTGTATCCATTCCGAGGCCAATACATACATGAGCTGAGTTTGTGCCGACAACCCCTGCGCCGAGTATTACTGCTTTTGCAGGCTTCACACATGCCGTGCCTGTTACAAGAACGCCTTCGCCGTGATGAATCTTCTGGAGATAATACGCTCCCATCAGAGGAGCCATTCTGCCTGCAATCTCGCTCATCGGAGCAAGCAGAGGAAGAGCGCCGTCTTTTTGGAGAGTTTCATACGCGATGCCTGTTATCTTTTTCTTAAGAAGCAAATCCGTAAGTTCACGGTTCGGAGCGAGGTGAAGATATGTGAACACCGCCTGCCCTTCTCTCAATAAAGCATATTCCTCAGTTAGAGGTTCTTTAACTTTTACAATCAGGTCAGACTTTCTGAAAACAGTTGCCCTGTCAGCAATATCGGCATTAGCCTGAAGATATTCGTCATCAGAAAACCCGCTTCCTTCACCCGCGCCTGTTTCAACAAGTATTGCATGCCCGTCCTTCTTGAGTTCTTCAACCCCAAAAGGCGTTATTGCAACCCTGTATTCCTCTTTTTTAACCTCTTTTGGCACTCCTATTATCATCACGGGCTCCTTCTATGAAATATCAGTTGTTTAAAATATTATATCGCAACTTACCCCGACCCAGACATAACTTGACACAATTATTTTTGGTGATACACTTTTATTAACAGCAATTAACTTTTCGTTTAGCCGACAGGGAAAGGAGAAATCCATGAAGGCATTGATTATCAGCGCGGATAATTTTGAGGACTCCGAACTCCTAGTGCCTTACTACAGGTTGAAAGAAGAAGGGCTTCAGGTGGATATAGCATCCGTAAAGAGGGGGCAGATAAAGGGCAAGCACGGCTATGAAGTGGAAGCAAATAAAGCGCTGAAGGAAATAAATCCCGATGATTACGGCATCCTGATCCTGCCCGGCGGAAGAGCGCCTGAAACCATAAGAAAGGAAAAAGAGGCTGTTGAAATTGCCGGTGATTTCTTCCGAAAGAATAAGCCTGTCTCGGCAATATGCCACGGCCCTCAGACTTTGATAACAGCAGGATTGTTAAAGGGCAAACATGCAACGTGCTATAAATCGGTTGCTCAAGAGATGAAGGATGCAGGGGCTTTTTACGAAGATAAAGAGGTGGTTGTTGACGGAAACCTTGTTACCTCAAGACAGCCGTCTGACCTGCCGGCATTTTTAAGGGAGACCATAAAAATAATTAAACGCCAAGGGAAGGAGGTGAAAAGAGGATGAAAAAGGCACTATCAAAAAAGACGCTTGCTCAGGAAGCTGCTCTATGGAACAGCCTGAAGAAAGCTGCAAAAGAGCATCCCGGCAAGGTATGCCGCAAGTGAAAGGGCTGAAAGAGCTAAACTCGCCGGTCCGGCGACAAGACTTTCATAGGCAGATATGACATTTATGATTTAAGTTTCTGTCATATCTGCCGCTTTTATAGCAATATTTCCCAGGCACTATATCAAGACATCATAAAAAAGGATTCTATGCCTATAGCAAACGGCTTTGATTTTTTTGTCCAGCTGCACCTCACAGAAAGATGCAATTTGAAGTGCAAGCACTGTTATCAGACAGGGAAAAGGCAGCATGAGATGTCCCTTGCAGAGATAAAGTTGCTTATAAGCGAGGTCGCAGGAATGCTCAAAGACTGGGGAGAGGCCTACGGCATAGAATTTTCTCCAAGTGTTAATGTCACAGGCGGAGAACCTTTTTTACGACTGGATATCTTCGAGATACTTAACGAATTTGCGGAGGAGGGATTTGAGACGTATCTCTTATCAAATGGAACCCTTATCACCTCTGATAAGGCAAAAACCCTCGCAGGGATTGGAGTTAAGGGAGTGCAGGTAAGCATTGAAGGGTCCGAAGAAATTCATGAATGGATACGCGGCTACGGCAGCTTTTCCTCGTCGCTCAACGGAATCAAGCACCTTCTTAATGCAGGTATGGAAGTGACTATGAATACCACCTTGTCGGACATGAATGCGCCTTATTTCATGGATATTGTTAAACTCGCTTATTACCTCGGAGTTCAGAAACTCGGTTTTTCAAGGCTTGTGCCTTCAGGGAGAGGGGCGATAATGCTTAACAGAATGCTCAAAACAGAGAAGGTAAAGGAATTATACGAAGAAATCTTTTCATTAAATACAAACGGCTTTACGATTGTTACCGGCGATCCCGTGGCGTCGCAGATGAAAGTTCCTGCTAATTCTATTTCATCCGATGCAACCCCTTACGGTGGCTGCGCCGCAGGGGTATCTGGATTAACCATACTTCCCGACGGCACGGTCACGCCGTGCAGGAGGCTTCCGGTTTCCATCGGAAACGTAAGAAGAGATTCATTGAGAGAGATATGGGCAGCATCCGATGTTTTGAATCTCTTAAGGGATAAATCCAAGTATTCAGGCAAGTGCGCTAAATGCGGCAGGTGGGCTGTTTGCAGGGGATGCCGGGCAATAGCATACGCATATTCTCAGGCAAAAGGAGAAAATAATTTTCTTGCGGAAGACCCGCAGTGTTTTATAAGTTCAGAGTGAGTTTGTATTGCGTTTATAAGACAGGATTCCCATTCCAACCGATATCATAACCGCACTCAACATCTGTCCCATTGTAAAGGAAACAAAAATAAACCCAAGCTGGGGGTCCGGCTCTCTGAAGAACTCCGCTAAAAACCTGAACATACCGTATAAAATAAGAAACAACGAGGACAGCATTCCCGGCTTTAATTTTCTATCTTTGAGAAACCAGAGAATAGCAAAGAGGGTGACGCCTTCAAGCAGAAATTCATAAAGCTGTGACGGATGCCTGGGCAATGGCCCTCCTGAAGGAAAAACCATAGCCCACGGAACATTTGTAACCCTGCCGTAAAGCTCTCCGTTTATGAAATTGCCGAGCCTTCCGAGGCCAAGCCCTATGGGAGCAGTGACGACAACAAGGTCTGAGACTTGCCAGTAATTCAAGCGGAACCTTCTGCAGAAAAGGATACCTGCCGCAATACATCCGATCAAGCCTCCGTGGAAGGACATTCCTCCGCGCCATACAGCGAATATTTCAAGCGGGTTTCTAATGTAGTCAGCGAGATTGTAAAACAAGATATAGCCGAGCCTTGCCCCTATCATCAGGCCGAGTATTAGAAAGGAATAGAGGGAGTCCATTTCTTTCATTCCAACGGCTATATTCTTTTTCTTAACCTGATATTTGACAAGGAGATAGGATGCCGCAAATCCGATGAGGTACATAACGCCATACCATCTGAAAGCAAAAGGCCCTATTCTCACAATCTCAGGATTTATATTTGGATAAGGAATCATACTTATGTCATGTTAGCATAAACCGAAAAAACAGTACGAGGATTACTCACGGGAGTACGCATAAGGCTCAGGATACTAAATAATCAGAATCTCTATGAGGGATTGCGGGTTCCAACCGCAAGGCTGCATTGGGAAACAGTGGATAGTGAAAACTATTTCTTTTTAGTGGATTTAAATGCCTTCAGATCACCTAACAACTTTGTAATGGCAGGTTCTATGACAGGCAATTCTTTTTTTACAACTGACCAAACGACTTTGTAATCTATCCCGAAATAGAAATGCGTGATTTTATCCCTCATCCTTGCCATTTCAGTCCAGGGAATGTCATTGTACTTTGCCTTTATCTCCTTCGGTATGTTCTTGGATGCTTCCCCTATATTCTCGATCTTGAACGCGACAGCACTTCTGGTCTTTTCATCAGCAAGAAATTCCTTGCGATTCATTTTGCCAACAAATTTCTTTATGTACTGTACTGAGTCGTAAATATCTTTAATGAAGAGCGTCCATTCCCTCTTCATATATAGACGACCTCTTTCATGATTATTTTCCTAAGCTCGGGGCGTATGCCTCCTTTTCTAACGAGGTCAACCTTTTTTCTGAGAAGCTTCTCCAGATATCTTTCCATCTCTATGAGTTTGAGTAGACCAGGTATATTTCTCTCATTGAATTCCACCAGAATATCAATGTCGCTTCCTTTTTTCTGCTCGCCACGGACAAAAGAGCCGAAGATGCCGAGTTCGCTCACACGGTATTTTTGAATAACTTCATCCTTATGCTCTTTCAGAACTGCTTTAGCTTCCCTAACATTTTTCACTGCCTGTTTCATGGCTCTATTTTAGCAGGTTTGTTATGTATTTGTTGATTTTTTTGTTATCTCGCATCGCTGAACTGCCGTACTTCTGACTTTTGAACTTTGACCTGTCGAACTTCTGCTCTTTTGGGTATAGACCGGAGGGAGTAATAGTTGAAAAAAATTATTTTTCCTTTTCCTGGGCAAACTTCATAATTATGGCTGTGATAGACACTTGAGGAGCAGATTTCTCACAGTAACAAACATTTTTAAGAAGACGGCATGTCGGATTGTTTCGATTGGGCGTTAATTAACGACGGCAATGAGGCGCGGCCTTTTGAGCCGCACTCGATCCCCAGTTATGTCATTATTCCCATAGTTTACCAGTCAATTTTTTTGCAACATCTTTTGTATCAGTGAACTCGCCAATGACATCCCT
>Ga0210016_1002727_pt1 | contig 15955 bp, 10 predicted proteins | sample CryGeyCG2014_300_FD_185454 | JGI IMG/M metagenome (GOLD analysis project Ga0210016, IMG submission 185454) | Groundwater microbial communities from aquifer - Crystal Geyser CG02_land_8/20/14_3.00 (SPAdes) (version 2) | ecosystem: Environmental > Aquatic > Deep subsurface > Groundwater | place... | reverse complement strand
TCCCATAGAGGGGACTTTTATAACCAATGACTTTTTGCTCCATTATGCTAATATATGAGCCTAGCAAAATCAAAACCATGTTCTGCTTTGATAGTATTTCATCCCACAAATACTGAAACTCTGATAGAATCTTTTCGTCTTTGATTACCCAATAAGGAAACTCATCTATTACTATAATTAGCCTTCCTTTTACTTTCTCTCCTATCTCCTCAAAAAGTTTTTCCCAGTTGTTTGCTTCAAGGAAAATATTATGTTTTTTTGCAAATTTTTCTTTAAAACGCTCAAATTCAAGTTCTAGTTTTTCTTGTTTTGCCAGAAAATAAAATGCTCGTTTATCTTTTATGAATCTTTTAACAAGTTCTGTTTTGCCCAAACGCCTTCTTCCATATATTATAATAAACGCTGGATTATTGCTTTCATAAGAGTTTTCCAAAGCTTCAAGTTCTTTTTCTCTATTTATAAATTTTAGTAACATATTACTAAGTAACATATTACAAGTTTAAAAGGCTTTTGGTGTTTTCAAAAAAACCCCTCAATGAGCAAAATGTGTATGCGAGGCAGACAATAACTGTTGAGGTATATCTTGAAGACTTAGGCCCAACATGGGGCTGAGACTGGCGATCACAGTGGATGGTTCGCAGTGGACAACTTCATATTTTTTACCCGTTTTTCCAAACACTTGCTGACATTACATAAACAAGGCATGCCATGCCTTTTTCTATTTTGAAATCAGAGATGCCTGAGCCAGCAAAATAGGTTATGAATCTTCCCAGTGTGCTGTTCCAGTATGCTACTGCTGTGCAGTTTTCAATTTTTGATGCTAAACCACTCGCTGTTGTTGATGTATCATTTGTCCATCCTATGCTGTTCCATCCTGTGTCAAGGTTGATTGAAACAGTTTTCACCCTGGTTCCTGTGATGTTAAACGCGCAGGAGCCGGTAACATAAACATGGTATCCTATTCCTGGTTTTATCTCAAAGTTGTTTTCAGCTGAGCCTTTTCTGTGCACAACAAATTTTTGTAATGCGTTGTCCCATTTTGACACATGGGTGCAGTCTGCACCAATGTCATTTGCCAGGTCATCAGCAGTGTAAGAATTATTAATGTACGGTAAGGTTACAAGGTTCCAACCTAAATCCAAATTTATTTGATACACAGTGTTTATGTTTGCTGTTTTTGCATCATTTCCCTTTGACTCATCAGTACTCAGCCAGGTTTTAACTGTTATTATATAATTTGTTGTGTTCTGGAAATTATAGTTCCAGGAAACCTGCTTTGTAGCATACTGGGCTAAACTTGTAGTCACAGTCTGATTGGTATTGAACACAAGTTGGGTTACCAGCGGAATTGTTTTACTAACTGTGACATCGTCTATATACCAGCCGATGCCATTGAGTACGCTGTTATCAGTATAGAATCTGAATCTTGTCTGAACTGTACTGCCAACATAACTTGAAATATCGAATGAGCCTTTGTTCCAGGCACTTTCATAAGTTGTACCTGTGTAGGTGGCTAATATTGTCCAAGTAGTATCTGTAGTTTTTTTGATTTCCGCATAGAGTTTATCATAGGTATCTTCAGAAGAGCCTTTGAAATAATATTCAAACTTCGCGTTTGTAGCGCTTGTTATATCTATATTCTGAGATGTTAAATTATAATCTGTAGAATTTGCATCATAAAGACATCTCGCAGAATAGCTACCTGAATTTGCATAAGTAGTACTTCTGACCCATTTGCCACTAGGAGATACCGTCCATTTGCTCAAATCAGTCTCAAAACCATCTGAAAATACAGTAGTTACCTGCTCCGGCTGTGTGACTTCCTCTATTTTGCAGCTCACATTGAAATTACTCTGCGCATTCTTGCCGTTGTTGATAACGGTTGCGTTTATGTATCGAGCTCCGGATTGATATTTGCTGCCATCAGCAGGGTAATCTATGGATTTCATACTTACATCGTTTACAGGTTCGAACCATCTCATTATTCTATCCATGATTGTAGCCTTGTTTGCAGCGCTGTCACCGCCTTCAAAGTATTCGCATGCGAAATATACGACTCTGTAAACACCGGCATCTGCTTTGAGTGCTGCGATTTTTGTGGTGCCTGTATATGTAAATATCGTAGACGCATAAGAATCGTAAAGTCCTATCTCGCTAGGAAAGGAGCCTGTGATAGAAATACCTGAAAAACCATTGCTTATCGGGTCACCGGCAATGCCTGTGATTGTATTTATAGCAGCATTATCTGCGATGTAGTCCGCATGCAGGTAGTTTGCTATAAAACCGCTTTCACCTGCGCCCGATGTTCCGATGTTATATCCTATATCTTCACCGCATACAAGCAGTTTGCCGCCGTTTTCTAAGAATGTTGCAAGGTTTTGCTGGTCTGTGCTGGTTAGAGTGCTGCTTGTTCCGCTCACAAACCAAATCACAATCTTATACTGCATCAGAAAACCAGCCCAGCCTGTAGACTGTGTAGGACCTGCGACATAATCGTATTTATAGCCATTTGCATCAAGCGCTGCTTTGTAGAAAGTCTCATCAGTGCCTGATTCGTCATCTATAAGCACTATAGGTGGTATTATTGTGGTGAGCGTAGAAATATTTGCGGTCTTTTTTGTATCTCCTTGTGATGTGCCAATTACTTTTACAGTATTGTTTGCATTTGGCGGTGCACTGCTTGGTGATGTAACAGTAAGATTTACGTTTTTTGATGCCAGGGCATCAAGCGTTACCTGAGATACATCAAGTGATGCAGACCATGTAGCATTAGGATTCTGTATGGTTAAGTTAATTGTATCTGTAAGGGTGCCTGTGTTCTTAACTGTAATCAAATAAACTGCGGATGAGCCTGCAGGCACCTTCTTTTCGTTTGCACTACATGATAGACCCACTGCATAACCTAAAACTATAATATCTTTAGTAGCGGTATTGTTATCATCTGTAAGTTCTGCTACTTTATAGTTTGGATCCGCAACCACATATATCGTACGATAGCCTGCGAGCATGCTTGTATTCCAGACAATTTCTGCGTATCCAAAACTCATAGGTGTTATATTGCCAGGTATTGTTACTATCCCTATGGGCACACCTCCAGAACCAGGATCCCCATCATAGAATCCAACTTCTACGTTAGTTGCGTTTTTAGCGCTCGCGTTGGTATTTACATTACTAATAGTAGCATTGATTTTAACTAAATCCCCCTCGATCACTTGAAATGTGTAATCGACCTTTATATGAATTATCTGAGAATACCAGTTCACTTTTCCTTGCATTGAGTTCTCATAATTAGTTATGTTCCAAGACGCGTTTGTTCTCATATTCACATAAAGTGATTGTGGTTTTGTGTTTGCCGGGTCCGGCGCACTCTGCATTAATGTGTTATTATCTACTTTAGCTCTGATTACAAAATAATAATCGCCGGGTTGGGAAGGCATTTTTATATCTTGCGAATACTCTATATTTTGCCACCCAGTACCACCTGAAAGATTAGATGTGATATTAGTATAAAAACTTATAGGATTGCTGTTGTTCCCCCATTGGATATTTGTCTCTGTAGCATTGAGTGCGCCCATGACCTCCCATTTAAATGTTACTATTTGCTCAGGTAATGCTACCTGCGGTATCGAGCCTGTTATGTTGATGTAGGGCTCTGCAATGTCTGTAAGCAGTAAAGCAATTCTTATATTCTTTGGCACGTAACCGTCTTCAGCACCACCTGGCGTGAAAACATCAGCCCTGCCGCCGAGCGTGCTCTCTGCAGGATTTTTAGTGTTTGATATTTCGATGCAGTGTGTTAGGGAGCGGCAGCCGTTTGTCGGATAAGATGGATCCCCATTTGCCAGGTCCCATGAAGCAGCATATGCATAATCCTCATAAGCTCCGTAGCAGGGATAGAGCATCTGGTTCGCCCTGCCATATTCGTAGTAGTTGCTTCCAAACGCAGTATAGCTGCCGCCATATTCACTCATTTTTTTACCCTGATTGTAAAACGCAACATCATCAGGACATTCATAAGGTGCTGTGTTATGCGCATAGCAGCCCCATGCATAATATATTCCTTCTGCGCCGCCATGCCATGAAACCGTATTGATAAATAAATGGCACTTTGTAAGTTCGTGAACAGCTCTTGCACCAATTGTAGAGAGTGGTGCGCTGCCGCTATAATCATATGGATAATCCCTGTTCATATCTACACCGTTTTCATCATATCTCTGTAGATGAACCCAGCCGTAAGGGTTTATGCAAGGCATTATATAGATTTCGCGGTTATCAACCAGATATTTAATCCAAGAATCAGTAGTGTATTTTGTGCACAGCAGTTCCGCATAATAGTAGGCGGCTTCTACACCTACTGTTTCATCGCCGTGATGACCTCCGATAAATAGAACCTCTGGCTTGTTAAAGCCTGTGGATTCATTTGTTATTCTAATAATCCAGGTTTTGTAATTCTCGCTTCCATAACTTACATTTGGTAACCCGAAAAGGGCTTGCGCTGTGTAAAGCTCAAATGTATTGGGATAAGTAGAATTTAACGCTTGCATGTCCGAAACAAGCGTTGTATAGTTATGATATGTATAAAAAGTAGATTTTGCTTGCGGTAATGTTAAAAAATCATTTTTACTCGGAGAGGCAATGCTAAACGAAATATTGGTTACTATAAGGTCTGGAAGTGTGGGGTCTGTAATTAAATTCACGGTCACATAGTTCCATGTAGCAGAATAATCTGTTCCATCAAAAGACCTTGCAGTAATTCTATGCTTTCCAGGAGCAAACCCTGCAGTGTTCCAGTTCCAAGACCATGATGTAGTGCCTGTAGCAGTCTGCCATGCTTCTCTATCTATTTTCACTTCCACTCTCTGTACAGTGCCTCCATCACCGCTATCATTTGCAGTGCCTGTAATTGTAACTACTGTGTTTGTAGTCACAGCACTACCCTGAGTAGGGGATGTAATACTGCAAAAAGGCTCTTTATTAGGATAATCTGTAGTGTTTGCAAAAATTGCTTTTAGAGCCTCATCCCAGGTGGTTTCAGACACTATTTTAAGAGTATCGTAAACAGTATCATAGCTTGTGCCTGAGCAGTAGATTGTTATTCCGTGTTCGTTTGTGTTCAGGTTGTGGCACAGTATCGATTTAGAATGGTTCCATGTCGCATTCCAGGGCGCTTCACCGAACGGATTTGCTGCGCCAAGATTGATTATAAGCTGCGCTGCATTGTATATATCTGCATCCGTACCTACGGGTATTTGTGACTGTAAGTTCTGCGCGAAATGTATCAAATCCCTGTTCCAAGTGTATCCCTGCCATGAGGCTGAGTTGGTAGCTGCTGTTGCTATGTTGGAGTTGAGAGTTTTTGCTTTATGTCTCAACTTCTGCCCTAAATTGTTGATTGCGGGCATAAGCGAATAATCAAATTCGGTAACATTTACTACTGACATCGTTGTATAGCTACCGGAGGTACCGTAATAGTTACCGTACTCTTTATAAATCCAGTAAGCAAACGTTTCTGGGTCCATTGTAGGCTGGTCTTTTATATGCTGAAGTACAAGATTATATTCCCAGCCGTCCCCGCCAATAGAATCTTCAGAGTTGCATATATAATTAACATACTGCTTTGCATCATAGGCAACTTCGACATCACTCATCAAGCACTCATCCATGCCCATAACGTCCCAGAGCAGTTTTTTGCCAGTATCAACTCTGAGTTTTTCGTATATCGTTCTGACTTCAAGCATTGTAAGATCATCACTGTTTGTATCGTCTGAGCACATACCATACTTCCAAGAGCCGCCGTGATTCCAGAAATCCATAGCATATTTCTTTGCAGGATAATTATTGTAAACATATTTAACAAAATCAATACACGTTTGAGGATTACCCATGTTAAGCTCAGTACCCCAGGAGGCATTTATACTTGTTAGTGGAATCTGAGGCGAAGTGATGGAACTTGTATTTGAATCTTGCTGGATGTAATATGCTTTGCTATCCCCGTTAGAACTGCCGTCAAAAAGCACAACTATATTAATGTCTGCAGTCGAGCCCACCTGCTCCATCTCGTTTATATCTGCAATACCGTAACTGTTCAGGTTATTATCCGCATCCGAGTAGCATATAAATGTCCATTCTTTTTCAACCTTCTCAGCAGATTTTGTCCAGGATGATATTGTTGGATTATGGTTCTGCTGCTGCACCTCAACAACATCCACAATTTCTTTTTTATCCCAGGATATGCCGTCCAAACTGCTTTTCATATAGGTCAGATGCTCCCTTTCTTTGTCCTCAGTCCATTTCACATAAAGCAAATTATCCTTATTTTTAATAGATACTGAATTAACAGGAGATTTCACATCACTTACTTTCACAGCGTTACCCCAATGACTCCCATCCTTGCTGAATATGCAGTAGATTCCCATATTATTGTGTGTTCCTGTTTCGGAGTCCCTTATTCCCCCGCTGAATGCAATATGTATGCACCCATCATTCACTACTATATTATTTGCAAAGCATGAGAAGCCTGTATCCAGTTCTGTCCTGGTGAATGTCCTACCTTCATCCACGCTCCTTGAAATGCTCATTTTCCTGTCAGATGTGGTGGATAATATGTAAATAATGCTGTTGTCTAAAACCATTTTCGGGTTCTTAAATCCCACATTAATCGGTTTAGACCATGTTGCCCCGCCATCACTGCTTTTCATATAATATGTTTTGAACACCCTCAGTGTTCCATCCTCCCATATAAGATGAAATGTTTTTTTGTCTTTTAGAAGTTCCACAGAGATTGGCGTGTAGGTTTCATCCGTGATAGGTTTTGAATCCGACCATGTGATGCCTTCATCCCTGCTCACCTGATAATATATTTTTGTGCAATGCAATTCACCTCCAACCCACACTTTATACACACAACCATCATTTTTTATTGTTTTGCTCTCTATTACCGGTATTGAATCCGTAGAATCATACAGATTATTAAGGTTGTTTGTTTTTGAAAAGTGAGGTGATATTGCATTTACAGGTAGAATTATGCTTAACGCCAGAAGCAACCCCAAAGCCGTTTTAATACTGTTTTTCATTTATTCGCCCCTGTTTTATTGCTAACATTTAGCATTATATTATCCTGACACCTATTCAGTATCCATCTGATATCTGCTACCAACCAGCACCTAATATCATATATATAAACTCAATGATATAAAGTTTTTTGCTTTCCTCTATTTTTCTTTTCTCACTGTGTATGAAAGTTTTTTTAGAGTTCCAAAGTCTGCGTATATCCCTTTTTCCTTTTTTCTTCCTTGAAGCCTGTGTATATGAATGAGGTATCCGAAAATTATTATTAAAAAAACCATGATTACTATTACCAGTATGCGAATATTTTCAAGCTGCTCCCATGGAATTATTTCTTCCTCAGTTTCAACAGGTGCATAAACATTCACGGTATATGTCACCTCATAGTACTGGCTTTTATTTTCAAAATTATCTGGAGGATTTGTTGATGTAATATTAACTTTTACATAATTTTTTCCTGTGGACTCAAAACTGAAAATAAGGGAATATCTTGTTGCATTCTCACCCGGGAGCATACTGCCAACAAACTGTGCATCACCAATCTGGGTAAATGTCTCATTTTCACTTCTTTTGTAGAATCTGATGAAAAGGGCGCCGCTCCTGTTCTCAGCATATTCTGAGTTTTTGATTTTAACAACGACTTGGTATTCCTTGTTTATCTCAACATTTTTTGGATAATCGGCTGTGACATTAAAATCACCAATGCCTGGCTGGGCTGTGAACGACCAGGAATAATTAGAAATCATACTATTTCCAGGGTCAGAATCATCCTTTGCAGATATGTTTACTGTGCAGGTGTAATGCTTATTGTGCTCAAAAGCCTCATCATGGATACCCATCACATTGTTTTCGCTTATCCATTCCCAGCGCCACCCCTTTATATCTGGTGTTATTGAGAATGCTGATTCCACTGATGCATTATCCATGGGTTCATCAAACATGATCATGATAGCGCTTCCCAATGGTGTAGATGAATTGTTTGCCGGTGATGTAAAAATTATTTTCGGTGGGGTTGAATCTATTGTGAAGTTTTCACTTGTATCAAAACCTGTTTCTGAGGCATTGTCTGTCACATTCACCATTATTTTTACTGTTTCATTTGTAATCAATGGTGTATCTGTCCAAGGATATGAGTATGTCCCTTTCATTGTTTGATTGTGATAATCAACAAATGTGAATGATGCGCAGTCATCTGTTGTGTAGTAGAGTTTAACAGTATATGGTGCTACTCCTCCTGAAACATTGTAGATAATTGTATGATTACTGTTTCCGGTCCAGTCCTCACTGCCATTAGGAGTGTTAAGAACAACAATAGGTGGTGCATGTTTAAGAGCGCTTGCATTCTTAAGATAATAAAGATTGTGCTCGTAGTTAAACTCAATTTCCTCACAGTACTCAAGTTTTCCATCTTCAAGAACATGGAGTGTTATAAAAACATTATCCCCAACCGAAAAGTTGTAGCATACATCCTTATAGTAGGCGTAAAGATCCCCGTCTTCCCAGTCTGTGTAACTCCCTGGGCTGTTCTCAAATTTTATCGTTTCATAGAGTTTTGACGGACCACTGGACATATTCATTATTCTATCCTGGATAATTATGATGTCACCCACACTATAGTTTTTAAAATCATCCTTTATACCATCTCCATTAGTATCAACATACCCATCAGCAAAATCCTGAAATGTTATAAAGTTTTCATTTGCTTTAATTCCGTTTTCTTTACCATTCGTGCTAACAATGCAGAAACTGCTGCATATAATCAGGGTTAATACATACAGGGATAGATGTTTGTGTTTCATATTGATTGTAATTATATTCATACTACTTAAAACCATTCCTCAAGGCTTTTCTGCCTTCTGTTTTCTTTTGCGGCCTGAAACTTTTTCAACGCATTCTCAACCCTATCCCCTGAAAAATCATGTGCTGTGCACAAAAATTCTTTAACAGCATTTTCATCAATGTTTTTCCATTCAATTTTATAATAATCTGTAACCCTTGGTTCCAGAAATATTTTTCTAACCTCATCATAATCCCTGATTTCCCCACCAATATTTCTCAGTACGTTCTCAAGATTCTTGTGCTCATTTATGAGTTTCAAAGCCTTTTTAGGCCCGATCCCTTTTACTCCCTCATTGAAGTCTGTTCCAACAAGAATACCTATATCCACAAGCTGCTCGACCGTAACACCAAGATGCTTCAGCACGTTTTCTGTTCTTATCTCCTCAGGCTCAACATTAACATAAACATTTTTCCTTGGCAGCTTCCTTCTTCCGGTAACAGTAAGATTTCTGATTAAAACAGGGGCGTTGAAAAGCAGAACATCAAAATCCTGGCTTCCAACAGCATAAACATCCCCTTTTTTGACCATGTAACCTGCCTGTGCCTCCCCCTCAGATGGCGCCTGAATAAAAGGAACACCAAGAGCATTCAGAAGATGCTTAGATTCATCAACCATCTCAGGCGTTAATCTTGAGGACTGCATCGCCTTTGTCCTTGCTTTCTCAATGTCGCCTTCCTCAAGTGCTTTTTTCCATTCCTCAGCAGCCTTATTTCTTATGTTGCTTCTTCCTTCAATCGTGGTCATTTTCAAAGGACTCGGTTTTCCATCAAAAACATACACCAATTTTATGCCTGCCTCAATAAGGTTTGCTGTCCTGTACAATAATCCTGTAAGATGTGATGTAACCCTATCATTTGAATCAGTGAGCGGTGTTCCATCAGGCTGACGTATTATTGAAATAAACTGGTACAGGGCGTTGTATGCGTCTATTGCTATTATCTTACTCTGAAAATCAGTTAGCTTCCTGTTTTCCTTTGGAACGATGCCTCCCAGGTCTACACCCATAGGTTATGGAATATGTTTGTATTAAAAAGGTTTTTTCCTATTGTAAAAACATTTACATACAAATAAACCATTTACGAATATGATGAAAAAGTTTTATCCTGTTATAGCAATGGCATGTTTTTTTGTTATAGCGCAGCTCATGGCAATAGCAATAACCCCAACATTCAAGGAAGAAAATGTTCAGGCGTTTGAGAACCCTGAAAATGTTGGGAACGCAATTTTTTATATAGCAGTCATTTTGGTCTTCACAGCATTACTCCTGACAATAGCAAGATATGGTTTCAAAAAACTGATTCGAGGAATCATATTATTTGCTGTTGGGACAACAATGTTTTATGTTTTTTATCCACTTCTATGGAAAATAATTCCCTACGACATCGACCTCGGCATATTAATTGACATCCCCCTCTCCCTATCCATTATCCTTGCGGTTTTTTTCACCATTGCCCTGTACAAGCATCCTGAATGGTACGTTGTTGATGCTGTCGGGATTGTGATAGCAGCCGGCGCTGCATCCATCTTTGGTTTATCGCTCGCAATACTCCCGACAATGGTTCTCCTTGTTGCTTTAGCGGTTTATGATGCTGTTGCTGTTTATAAGACAAAGCATATGATTTCACTGGCAGATTCTGTTGTTGACCTGCGCCTCCCTGTTCTGCTTGTTGTCCCAAAAAAATCATCCTATTCTTTACTAAAGCAGAAAAGGCTGAAGGAAGAGATTGAAAAAGGTGAGGAGCGTGAGGCAATGTTCATGGGACTTGGTGATGTTGTCATGCCATGCATACTTGTTGTTTCCTCATTCAGGTTTGTCGGCAGCCCGGTTGTCACCTTCTCAACATTATTAGGAGGATTAATTGGTTTCATCATCCTCATGTGTTTTGTAATGAAGGGGAAACCTCAGGCAGGACTCCCGTTACTGAACTCTGGCGCAATACTCGGATATCTTATATCATATTATGCTGTTTTCCGGAATACCGGGTTTGGTATGGTGATATGAAAATACTTGATTGACAACAGTATAAACGCAGACTTTTATAGAAAGTTTTATTACCCAAAAAACTATATCCTTTCAAAAAGGTGAAGAAAATGGTTGAATACGAAACAATAAAGGCTGAAAAGATAAAGTTTGGAAGGAACAACTTCATAGAGGTTGCGAGGAAGAAGGCTATAGCTGAGGAGGGTGTGAACGAATATATTTCACTCACAAGAGGGTATTTTTTACCCGATGGTACTGAAAGATTCAAAAAATCCTTCACCGTGCCAGATGATCCTGAGGTAAAAAAGTTTATCTCAGAAAAAATAATGGAATTTTGAAAGGTGTAAGTGAAACAGGTATAAGTGGTAAGTTGTAAGGGGTAAGTGAACAGAGCTTATCCCTTAAACGTTACACCTTAAACCTTTAAGTAATCAGAAACACATTTTCCCTTATGTATCATGCAGATGTAATTATAAATTTGAAAAAAGGTGTTGCAGACCCTGAAGGTGTCAACACAAAAAAAGCTCTGGAAATGCTCGGTTTTAAGGTTAAAGATGTGAGCGTTGCAAAAATTTTTAGAATAAAACTTGGGGCTAAAAATAAAAAGGATGCTGAAAAAAAGGCGGATGAAATGTGTAGAAAACTGCTTGCAAATCCTGTGATTCATGATTATAAAATAGTGGTGAAATAAATGAGGTATTTTCATGAAATAAATATTAAGGATGCAAATGACGAAAGGTTAATGCAGATTAGCAGGGAATACGGTCTTGCATTGAGCCTTGACGAGATGAAAAAAATTAAGGAGCATTTTCTTGGGAAAAAAAGGAATCCAACAGATGTTGAACTTCAGAGTGTTGGTCAGGCTTGGTCCGAGCACTGCTGCTACAAAAGCTCAAAATCCACGTTAAAAGAGTTTGTTTTTGGAATAGATAATGGCAGGGTTATTTCAAGGGAGGATGCGGGTGTAGTTGAGTTTGATGAAAAGCATGCCTATGCTTTAAGGATAGAAAGCCACAACCATCCATCCGCTGTTGAACCGTATGGTGGTGCTGCAACAGGCATAGGGGGCATTGTTAGGGATATCCTTTGCATGGGATGCCAGCCAGTGGCACTTGTTGACCCTTTGTTTTTCGGGAATCTTGACATAGAATATAAAGAACTTCCAAAGGGTGTTAAGCACCCAAAATACCTTTTTTCGGGTGTTGTCTCAGGCATAAGGGATTACGGGAACAGGATTGGCATACCAACTATTGCTGGATGTGTTTGCTTTGATAAAGATTATGTTGGCAATCCTCTTGTGAATGTTGGCTGTGTCGGCATAGGGAAAAAAGAGAATATAACAAGGAGCGCTGTGAAAAAACCGGATGATTTACTTGTTCTGGCAGGTGGAAAAACAGGGAGGGATGGAATACATGGTGTTACATTTGCCTCTGAGATATTGACAGAGAAATCAGAGGATGAGAGCAGGACTGCTGTTCAGCTTGGGGACCCTATAATGAAAGAACCACTTATTCATGCGTGTCTTGAATGTGTTGAAAAAAAATTGCTTAATGGTATGAAAGACCTTGGAGGTGGAGGATTAAGCTGCGTTGTTGGTGAGATGGCACTCGCAGCAGGCTTTGGTGCAGAGGTTGAGTTAGATAAGGTTCCTTTAAAAGAAAAAGGACTTAAACCCTGGGAAATATGGGTTTCTGAGAGTCAGGAAAGAATGATGCTTGCGGTTGATGAAAAAAACCTTGAACCTGTTTTAAATATTTTTAAAGGATGGGATGTTCCAGCTGTTGTTGCTGGAAAAGTCATACCTGAAAAGGTTGTCAGGCTGTTTTATCAGAAGGTAAAGGTTTTTGACATGGATTTGGGATTTCTGACAGAGGGTCCTGTTTACTGCAGAGGCAGGACTCCGAAAAAAAAGATGCGAAGGGAAAAAATACCAAATGAACCGAAGGATTATAACGGACGTCTCCTAAGAATTTTGTCCTCAGCAAACATAGCAAGCAAGGAATGGGTAATCAGGCAGTATGACCATGAGGTAAGAGGAGGTACGGTGATAAAAACATTGCAGGGAAAAATTGATTCTTCAACACACGCTGATGCATCCGTGATAAAACCATTAGAGCATTCTTTCAAAGGTCTAGCACTGTCTGTTGCATCCAACCCCTATTTTACATTCATTAATCCTTTAAACGGCGGAAAATCCATTGTTGATGAGGCATGCAGGAACCTTGTTTCTGTTGGTGCAAAACCTGATTCCTTAACCGATTGCCTGAATTTCGGAAACCCTGAAAAACCAGAGGTCATGTATGATTTCTATGAGACTGTGAAGGGCATGGGTGAAATATGCTCATATCTAAATATTCCAATGCCATCCGGTAACGTGAGTTTCTACAATGAGACAGAAAAAGGCGGCATTCCGCCAACACCCGTTGTCCTTGGTGTTGGCATAGTTGATGACATAAGAAAGTGTGTTACAGTGGACTTGAAAAAGGAAGGAAACCCATTATATTTGATAGGTGAAACAAAAAATGAGATGGGCGGCTCAGCATATTACAGGCTTGTTAAAGGGCATTCAAACTATATTCCGGATGTTGACAAGGAAAAACTGAAAAAAAGCATAGAATCTTTGCTTAACGCAGTGAAAAAAGATTATGTTGCCTCTTGTCATGATGTTTCAGACGGCGGTCTTGGCGTGTGTTTATCAGAGATGTGCATCGGTGGAAACATTGGCAGTATTCTTGACATAAGCAGAATCAACAATCTAAGAACAGATGTAAAACTTTTCTCAGAATCAAACACCAGATGGGTTGCTGAGGTGAAAAAGGAAAATGAAAAAAGCTTTGCTAATGAAATGAGAGACATCAAAATATCAAAGATAGGTGAAGTAAAAGGTGAAAACCTGATTATCAGGGATAAAAAGGAAATAATAAATCTTCCAGTAGACAAAATAAAAAAGGAATGGGGAAACACATTGTGGAGGAGAATGGGATGAACAACTCAGGCATCAAAATATGCATACTGAGAATTGAGGGAACGAACTGTGAGGATGAAATGTACTATTCCTTTGAAAGACTTGGCGCGAAACCAGAGCTCGTCCATCTTAAACAACTGATTAGTAAAAATTTGTTTGATTACCAGTGCCTTATGATACCTGGTGGTTTTTCAACAGGTGACTATGTTCGTGCAGGCGCAATATTTGCTTCACTCATAAAAAGTAGGCTTAGTAAGGAAATAAAAAAATTTGTTAAGGAAGGATACCCAGTAGGAGGAATATGTAATGGTTTCCAGGTTCTTGTTGAACTTGGATTACTCCCTGGTTTTGACAGAAAAATGAATATTAATGCTGTTTTAACAATCAATGATTCAAACAGGTTTGAATGCAGACCAACATTTCTAAAACATGAAAATAACGGCAACTCTGTTTTCACAAAAAAAATCCAAAAAAACAGGGTTCTTATGATACCATCCGCGCATGCTGAAGGAAAATTCTTATTCCAAAAAGACAGGGAAGAAAAGTATTTACAAAGATTGATTGATAATGACCAGATTGTTTTCAGATATGTAAATGAAAACGGTGAGTACGCAGGTTATCCCTGGAATCCAAACGGCTCATTTTACAACATTGCAGGCATATGCAGCCCGGAAGGAAATGTTTTCGGAATGATGCCTCATCCAGAAAGGGTTTTTTACAGGTATCAGCATCCTGACTGGACAAGAACAAAAAACAAGTCTGATGGCGATGGAAAAATTGTTTTTGAGTCTGTGCTGGAGTATATTAGAAAGAGGTTTTGAGGATGGGAAAATATATTAAGTCTCAAAAGAATACTTCATAGGAGTTGTGAAATATGAGTGAAATCAACCTAAGATTAAGAATAGTAGCATACTATAGTAAGTGACAAAAGTTTTTAGACAAAATTTATATACTTGTTCTTCTTATACCCTAAGTAAAGGGGTGATACATTATGAGTCAGTTGGCTAATATAAGGTCTTCTTTAAAAAGGGTGAAGAACCCTGTAGTTAGAGAGAGGTTGTTGATGGTGCAGGCTGCATATAAAGAGCCTTTGAGGGATGTTAGTAAGACTTTTAATTGTACGCATGGCAAGGTAGACTATTGGAAAAAGAGGTATGAAACATACGGGTTACGTGGGTTGTATACTAAGCCAAGGAGTGGAAGGCCTCCGAAGATGTCTGAGAAGCAGGCTATGGAGATTCGCAGGGTTGTGAGAAAGCATGATATTAAGCGAGGCTGGAGGACGTCTTACATAAGGGGTTTTATCTATAAAAAAACTGGAGTAAAATATAGTGTTCGCCAGGTAATCAGAATTTCCCAGTCATGGGGTTTGTCAAAGATTAAGCCTAGACCTCGCTATGCGTTTTCCAGAAAAGAAGACAGAGAAGATTTCATAAAAAAAACCAACGGTACTTAGCAAGAAAACCTAAGTCCTACAAGCTCGTTGTAGAGGACGAAAGCATATTCAATTATGAGGTAAAGATACGTTCTGTTTGGGCTGTTAAAGGAAGCAAGCCCCGCATTCTCACAACCGGCTCTCACCGGAAAATTGTCTGGTTTGGCAGCTTAGCAGAAGACGGCTCACAACTATTCAAACAATACAATAATGCAAACAGCGACGCATTTTTGGACTATCTGAAACGTTTGAAAAGAAAGTACCGCAAGATGATATTTTACATAGACAAATCAACTTACCATAAAAAGGAAGAAAGAGTAAAACAGTTCTTCAGAAAGAACCGGAAAGCCATCAGGGTCAAGTGGTTTCCATCTGGATTCCCGGAAGCTAATCCGCTAGAAGAATGCTGGAACCAAGGAAAAGATGATGTGTTGGGCTCAACATTCTTTAACACATTCCAAGAGTTCAAAAAAGCAACAACAAAATACTATAGGACAAAAAGATTCAAACTGAATTTGTATAAATATTTATGTCACTAAGTATACAATCAATTCTCGTCAGATAAACCTGTAGGTTCCTGGGGTGTTAGTCCTATATCAAAAGAAGAAGCTAAGAGAGGCTCAATAGGATACGGGCGAGAAATATTTTCGAAGATGGCGAAAGATTATG
>Ga0210016_1002713_pt1 | contig 16002 bp, 6 predicted proteins | sample CryGeyCG2014_300_FD_185454 | JGI IMG/M metagenome (GOLD analysis project Ga0210016, IMG submission 185454) | Groundwater microbial communities from aquifer - Crystal Geyser CG02_land_8/20/14_3.00 (SPAdes) (version 2) | ecosystem: Environmental > Aquatic > Deep subsurface > Groundwater | place... | reverse complement strand
CGGCGCCGAGGCGGCTGCGTGTCGTCGAACAGCGCTCAGCCATGCCACCGACCCGCAGGTGGCCCTGCTCGTACCCAGCGAGCCGCTGGTCGGGCTGTCCGAGATCGTTGCCCGCCTGGATGCCCTGGAGCATCTAACCCGGTCCGAACCGGAAGCTTGGGGAGAAGGCGGCAAGCGGAGGGACGAGTGGAAGCGGCTTTTCGACCAAGAGGTGAGCGCTTTGGCGCAGTGCTTGGCGCCGGTTGCAGTGCAAGCCGGCAGCCGGTTGCGCAGCACTTGGTTCTGGCGAGGCGACGGCACAGCCGTCACGAACCTAAGCGAGGTGCAAGCCAGGGTGGGCGGGATGATGCAGGAGTCATTCCCGCTGACTCCGGGCATCCGTCACCAAGTTGCCGAGAAGCGCCAGCGCGGTCAGGACGGGTTGCGCGCCGCACGAGGCGCCATCATCGACAAGCTGCTTCAGCCGAACGCGGCGGCGCTTCTCACCCAGGGGCCGTCCCAGGCAGAGCGCACGTTGATCGAGGCCGTGCTTGTCAGCACCGGTGTCCTGCGACGAACACCCAAGCCGAAGCTGTCAGCGCCGAAGGACGAAGAGGATGCCGGCATGGCGGCTGTCTGGGCGCGGATGGAGGCGTTCCGCGAACAGAGCCGTGACGCGCCCGTGGCACTGGCCAGTCTTGTGGGAGCCCTGCAAGCGCCGCCGTTCGGCATCGGGACGAGAGTCATGCCCATGCTCTTCGCCGCCGCGCTGCGCGACGATCTGCGCTTGGGGAACATCGCACTGCTCCACCGTAGGAAGACCGGGCAGACAGATCTGATGCAGGTCAGCGGCGAGATGCTGGAGGCAGCGTTCAAAGCGCCGTCGGACCATCTGGTCCAGTACATTGACCTGACGAAGACGCAGACCGACGTGCTCCGTGGGCTGTGTGCGGCGCTTACCGGGCGACGAGCTCCTGAGCTGGACGGGCAGCCGCTCTTCCAGGCCGTCAAAGACGCGGCCACCGACTGGTGGGACGACCTCCCCGGTCACGCGCGCCAGACCCGACAGCGCTTGAGCGAGGAAGCCGCATTCCTGCGCGGCATCGTGAACCAACTCGTCCCTTCCGACGCGGACCCACAGGCAGTTCTCGCCGAACTGCTCAAGAGCCTGGCCACTCGCCAGATCTCGGTTGCCGAGGCGCTCGAACGGTTCGGCGGCTGGCTGGGCGAGATCCGCCAGACGGTCGAGGAGCTTCCGGGCGTGGTGGCCGGTGCAGCCCAAGAGGAGCTCGGCCTGCCCGGCAAGGGCACGCCGGAAGGAGTGCACCGCGCTCTGTCCGAGTGGTACCGAGGACTTCCGGAACCGAATCGGCAGACGCATCACGTGGGAGATGCTGGGAAGCTGGTTCGCACTCTGGGTGAATCGCCTGACGGGTTCCTTCCCGCTCTGGTGGAGGCCGTGCTGGGGAAGCGACTGGAGGACCTCAGCGACCAAGACGGCGTCGGTTTCTGCGCCCGACTGAAGGCTGCAAAGGAACAAATCGAGGAGCCGCCACCAGACGACGGGGGTGGGGGACGTGACGGCCCTGAGCCGCCTGATTCGCGCGCGGCGTTGATCCAGATCCGCAGCCCAGGCGAGCCGCTGCTCCAGAAGAGCTTTGCCATGCACCGCCAGGAGGACTTGGGCGAGCAAGCAAAGCTGCTTCTGCAGCTCATCTCTGTGAACTCCAAGACGATGGGAAGCGCCATGAAAGACGGCGAGCTTGAGACGGTGCTCCTTCTCGTGCTGCGGGAAGTGTTCGGCAATGGGTAAGGTGCGCATCATCCTGGACCGCTGGGGGCACCACGCTGACGCCGACGCGGCGGCAACGGTGCAGGACGAGTCCAGCTACTGGGCGGCTCGCCGGGCACTGCGAGAAGCCGGGCAGGGCGACGGCGAGGCGACGGTGATCGTGGTCCGGCAGGCTATGCGGAACTGGTTTGACGACCTGCGCGGCAGAGCGCGTGTGGAGTTCGTGGACTGGGACCCGCGCGTTGAGTTGCGTCGCCGGCTGGCTACGCAGCACTTGCCGGACATCCTGGAGCGGCGACCTGAGGTGATCGACCAAGTCGGCCTACTGCCGCTCGCGGCGGCACAACCGCGAGGGGCAACGGAGAGCGCAGTCGACTGGCTGCTGCGGGTGTTGGTTGGCCCGGCATGGGCAGCCCCTACGGTGCCGGCAGGCGCTTGGCACGACCTCCTGGGGCAGATCATGGAACACGACCGAACGGACGGACTCCGGTCGGAGCTGATCGCGACTCGGCTGCGCCAGTGGGCGGCGGCAAGCAACAACGCGGCTCTGACGTGGCTCGCGGAAGACCCGTCGCGCCGAGCGCGTTGTCTGGTCGCCGTAGCGCTGCTTTCCGGGTACCCGTCGGAGGTGTGGGTCCAGTGGGCGTCGGCCGAGGGGTTCCCACCCGCAGAGGTGGAAGTAGCGCGCCGGCACGCGTCGGTGGTCACGGGCCGCGTGGGTCATCTGGCTCCGTTGGCTCTCTCGGCCACGTGCCGTGCGTCGGTCGCCAACTACCTCGGCGATGTGGCCGACGGTCAAGGAGCCGTCACGGCTCTCGACTTCGCCAAGGCCCGGTTTGCCGAGGAAGTGAGGGCCGTTGCCCAGCACCTGTCGCGCCTTGCCGAAGAACGGAGAAGCCTCTCGCCCACAGAAGCAGAAGACGTACGGAAGTGGCTGGCTGAGGCGCCAGCTTCCCGGCACCGGACGCGCGGCCAACGCTTGGCTGACTGGTTGGCAGCGAGACGCCCGCCCAGTCTGCTTGCGGAGGACGCGACTTGGCGTACCACGGCTCGGTGGCTGCAGGACGAGTACCTGCCAGCGTATCTTCACCTCGCCGTCACCGGGCAGTTGGAGGCGACGGAGTCAGCCGTTGCGGCCTTCGAGCAATGGTTGTTGTCGCGCTTTCCCGGCCTGCTGCGCGCCGGTGAAGCAGGCGCCCACACCTTCACGGGTGAGATCGCAGGGCGAGTGGCTGAGGGGCGGGTGCTTCTCGTGGTGCTGGACGGCGCTCCCGCCGTTGCCGTGAAGGAGCTCGTCCGTGCGCTGTCGGCTGGCGCGTTACAGCCCGCTGGCGGCGACCTGTACCTCTCGCTGGTGCCGTCGCTGACGGAGGTGTCCAAGCCCTGCCTGCTGGCCGGCGCGCTGCCGGACCAGACTCGCGTGCAGCCGGCGATCGAGGCTTTGGCGGCCCGGGCGGCTGTCCCCCTCGAAGGCGTGGCCGAACTTGACCTCCGGCCGCCGTACGATCTCTCTGCACACATGGCGGAGTCCTGGCGGGTGCTCGTTGCCCACGTGCGGACGCCAGACGAGGTGTGGCTCCATCGCCCACTTCGCGCCCATCAACGGTGGTTGGGAGTCATGGAGGAGGTCGACCGGCTCACGGCCGGCCTCCTCGAAGCAGTCCGTCAGCAAGGCGATGAGCCACTGGCAGTAGGCTGCCTCAGCGACCACGGCTGGACCGAGCTACCCGACTCGGCGGAGCCGCTGTCTATACCCGAGGGCGCGGTGTGCAGCCATGGCCGCGTTCTGCGAGGGGCGTACTGCATGCCCGGGGCAGCGGTCGTCGGGTCCGACGAGTTCTTCGTTCCAGAGCCGTGGACCGTGGCGTCCGGCTACCGTTACTTCGGCACTCGACCCAGAGGGGCCGTGCACGGTGGGCTGACGCCGCAAGAACTGGCCGTCTGGGGGCAGTGGCTGACGACGACGGAGAACGAGGAGTCGCTGCCGCTGAGCCTTCGTCTCGAAGGACAGCTCCTGCGCGGCCACGAGAGTTGCGCGGCGGAGTTGGTGCTCGACAACCCGAACCGACGACCCGTGGAACTCCGGGCCGTCCGACTGGATCGCGTTCAGCCCGAGGCTGCGGTTGCCGGGGCGACGCTCGACGCCGGCCAATCAAGGCGCTTCCAGTGCACGTGCGACCTGCGGGGGGTGCGCGACGAGTTCCTCTTGCGCGGGGACCTGCAGTGGGTGGCGCGGGGCTCGGTCCAGACGCAAGCCGTCGATCAGCGCGTGAACACCAGGGGCGCAGCCACAGCGGACACCGATTTTGAGCGGATGTTTGACTCGTGAGCCGGCGGAGGGCAACGTGGACACTGACAACCTGAACCGACTCGTCCGGGACTGCTTCCCCGATGTCAGCGTGGACAAGGAGCTGTCGCGGGCCATCACGGCTGGCGAGCGCGCCATCCCTGCCTTTGTGCGCGACTGGCTCATCTCCCGCTACCAGACGGACGACGGCGTCGACAACGAGGGCATTCGCGATTTCCTGGCGAAGCACCTCCCAGACAAGCAGCAGCGCGAGGTATTGCGCAACCAACTTCTCAACAGCGAAGAGCTGGTTCTGCTTGACGGCTACTCCGTTCGGGTGGACCTGAACCGCGGGGACCGTTTCCTGCGCATCCCCTCCCTGGACATCGAAAACGCACACGTGCTCCCCGCCATCGTCGAGCAGAGCCCACTCCTGCTCAGCGAGGCGTACTGGGGCGCGGGCCGGCTCTCGTACCGCCCGTCGGACAGCGGCGGTGAGGTCTGGATGACGGAGTTCCGGCCGATGCAGACCGCTGAGGTTGACCTGGACTACTTCATCGACCAGCGGAAGCGGTTCGACACTGCCCAGTGGGTTGCGCTGCTCATCCGCAGCATGGGGTACAACCCCGACGCCTTCGGGACCAGTGCGCTGGTCTGGATGCTTGCGCGACTGGCCCCTTTGGCGCATCCCCGCGTAAATATCCTCGAGCTTGCACCCAAGGGAACCGGGAAGTCGTACGTGTTCTCTCAGCTCTCCAAGTACGCCTGGCTCATCAGCGGCGGCTTCGTGAGCCGAGCAGGCCTCTTCTTCGACCTGTCGCGCCGCCAGCCCGGGGTCATCACCAAGTTCGACGCTGTCATCCTGGACGAGGTCCAGACTATCAAGCTATCGGGTGAGGACGTCATCGGCGCACTCAAAGGATACCTGGAGAGCGGCGAGTTCCGAGTGATGGAGCACAGCGGTAACTCGGAAGCTGGTTTCGTCCTGTTGGGCAACATCCCCATCGGCCCGGACGGCAAGCCGTGGGGAGCCGGGGAGGCAAACCCGAGCTACTTCGACACCCTACCGGAGTGGCTGCGCGGACAGCAGGCGACTGCGCTGATTGACCGCTTCCACGGCCTCATACCGGGGTGGGAGCTCCCGAGACTGCATCGAGACCACTTCGCTGTTGGGCTTGGCCTACGGGCGGATTACCTGGGCGAGGTGCTGCACGCACTACGTCAGCGCACGGAGTACTCTGACTTCGTGGCGTCGCACCTGGAAGTGGACGGCGACGTTCGCGACTGCAAGGCCGTCGAGCGCTTCACCACCGCCATGCTCCGGTTGGTCTTCCCTGACTTGAAGCGAGTGGATCTGGACGATTTCCAGCGCCTCTGCGTGGAGCCAGCGCGCCAGGGGCGAGCGATGATTCGGGATCAGTTGCGGCTCATGGATCCGGAATACAGCGCGAAGCCCATGACGGTCCAGGTCGTCGCGTGACCTGCCCGGACCGGCCTGCACAGTGTGCTGCGACCCACACCCGTCCCGGCGTGCTCCGGTGACTTCCTCAGGAGCCCGGGTGTGTACAGGAGACAGCTCTGCCAGAGTCTCGAATCCCTGTGGTCTGCGCTTTGGGACCATTGCGGCCGGTGGAACGGGGAGTTACCGATGACCATAGATGTACACGAGAAGTGGCACGTCCAGGCAACAGGCAACATGACGTTGGCTCTTCTGTCGCCCTCAAACGAGCGCATCCTGGTCGTTGACATGCTCGCCCGTCAGACAATCAGGGCCGGCGATGGTGGTCTTCGCCTTGCCAAAACCTACAACGATCTCTCGCTCCTGTCCCGGATCCCCGATCTCCTGGTGGGTGCCGATACACAACACCGCGGCATCCCGCGCCCTGACGCCGGAACCAGCCCGCTCCCCTGGTCGGTCGTAAGCGACCTGGAGCGCAGGCGTCTCTGTGTGAAGGACCGGAACGGGAGGGTAATCGCTGACCGTACGTTCCCTGCCAGCGAACCGGTTGCGCGCGTCGCGTCGCTATTCGCGATGGTTCACGATGGCGTGGAGGTGCTTAATACTACAACCGTACTTAGCTCGGGGCAGGTCTCCGACCGCCCCGAAACGCTTGACCGGAAGGTCTCAAAGGGCTGCGAATCCACGGGATTCGAGGAGACCTGTCGGTCCGGGGAGCGGCGGGGTCAGGAGACCCTCGCCGAGCACATTCGCGCTAAGTACGGTTGTAGTATTAACCTCGCCGCACAGGCAGCATGCTGACTCTGGGACGCGTAGCCCCCCGACCACCTGCTCCGCCCCAAGTTCGAGCGACTGACGAAGCAGGAAGAGCGCTACGGTCTCTACGAAGACACCAGCACCATCGGCACCCGTCAGAAGTGGGATGAGCTGCTAGCGTCGAAGGGGGTTCGGTTGGCAGGGCATCGGGTGGTCAAGGGACGGTAGCAGCGGGCCCAGAATGTTCGTTGCCGTGCAGCCCCACCGCCTCGGTTCGGTCGGGAGCGTCCGGTCGGGCCTTCAATACCGAGACTCCCCTCAACGAACCGACTCGGATCCGACGCGCTCCTCCTCGCCTCCTCAGCAGGTGAACACGGCTCCGACACGAACAAAGAGACCACACCCGAACGCCTGTGGACCAAGGAGTGCAAGCCGTGCGTGCTCTATCGCGACTCAAGCCTTTTCTCGCTGCTCTGAGCGTGCTGCTCGCCGTGTGCGCGTCGTGGGTATCACAGTCGGCGGCCGCGGACCGCTCCGGGAAGTGCCCGGGCTGGCTGCCTGTGGGCGAGCTGTCTCCGTTCTTCCCTGACGACGGATTCACGCTTCAGGTGAAGGACTGCAAGGAGGCTTGCCTGCGGAAGTCCTTCGATCTGGCTGGCGCGCCCAAGCGGGCGGTGCTGGCGGTGACCGGCTTTCATACTGTCGCCGTTTGGCTGAACGGCAGCCTGGTTGCCGAGAACCACGCCGATGGACCCGACCATCCGCCAGCGTTTGCGGAAGTGACGCAACAGCTCCGGGCGGGCAAGAACGACCTGGATGTGCGCGTGTGGACGGAGTGGTCGCCGGTGGTCTACGTGCAGCTTCGCGTCGAGTTGGCGGACGGGTCGTTTGTGGATGTCGCCACCGACGATACGTGGGAGACGCACCCCGGCGCGGCTGAGGGAGGGCCGCGCGGGAAGGCGCCGACGGACGGTTGGCAGAAGGCTTTGCTGCTGGACGACTACTACGGCAGCGGCGGGGAGGCGAAGAGCTGGCAGAAGGAGTTCGCGTTGATGCCGCGCGACCTGCTGCGCGAGCGGGTGGGCGCCTTCAACCAGCGGCTGCAGGCGGAATGGACCGCGCCCCAGGGGGCGCCCAAGTCCGCCTTTGGCGGGGAGTGCGTGAAGCCCGAGTATGCCGCGCAGTATGGCAACGTGCTCCGGCTCGATCCCGCGACCGGGCAGGTCCTCGACGCGACCGGCAAGGTGCGGCATCTCTTCTTCACCATCTACGGGCAGAAGCTCGCGGGCGGCTCGACGTTGGGTTGGGATGGGTTCGACTTCGACTTGTTGGAGCACGACCTGACGCTGATGGAGGCGGCGTGCGTCCACCCGTATCTGCGGTTCGTTGGCTGGGGGTTGCTCCTCGACGCCGAGGGCAACTGGCGCCGCTGCGAGAAGCAGCCGGCCGGGGCCAACCTGCCCAAGTTCACCTACAACTACGAGATTCTCGACTACTTCCTCGACCGCTGCCAGGCGCACGGTCGGTTCGTCGCCGTCGAATGCGACTTTTTCTGGGCCGCCAACTGGGACACGCTGCCGGCGCCGTACCATACGCGCTACTACCTGTATCCCGAGGTGGCGGAAGCCAACGCGCTGGCGCACCGTAAGCTGCTGTCGCGCCTGGCCGACCGGGCGTGCGTCGCGGGCTTCATGATCGGCGAGGAAGACATCATCATGGCGCCCGACCTGGACAACGGGCACTTGCGGGCGGCGTTCCAGGAGTACCTGCGCGGGCGCTACGGCGCTCTCGGCCGCCTGGCGGAGACGTGGCAGCGCGGCTACGACTATGCCGACCATTCGCAATGGAAGACGGTCAATCGCAAACCCGGCTCGTGGGGACTGCCGGCCGACGCCAACGCCGGCGAAGACGTGCTGCTGTCCAACTCGCCGTTGGTGGACGGCTTCTGGACCCGGCTGCAGAACTGGTCGCAACTCGACCTGCCGGTCTGGCCGCGGTTCCGCTGGGCGCAGCCGCCCAACGCGGAGCTGCCGTCGCACATGTCGTTCCCGGGAGACCCGATTGATACCGACGACGACCCGCAGTGGATCGACTACAACGCCTTCCGCGAAGATGTGCTCTATCTGAAGTTCGTCAGCCGCTGGGCGGAGGTCGTTCGCGAAGCCGTCCCGAAGCACTGGCTGTTCCACAGCAACGCGCAGGACTGCACCTCGCAGTGGCACTTCCTGCACTTCTTCCGGCGGGCGGAATTGCCGTTCGCGGTGATCGGCGTCGGTTGCCACGACTCGGGCGCGAACCTCGACGAGATCCCGCCCTGGGACCGGTTGCGCAAGTACGTGAAGAACATCGCCTCCTACCGGCCGTACGTGTTGGCTCCCGGCAGCCCGGCCGTTGCCGTGTCGTCGGGCGAGGGGGAAGGCGGCAAGTCGGGCGACGAACCGGCCATTCGCGACTACTACTGCGGCCAGAGCATGGAGATGGTCGGCCACGGCGCGGGCTTCGAGCAGTCGTACACGTGGGCGCATCTCTCCGGCGCGCAGGAGGACCCGGACGGCCGCGGTCATCTGACGAAGGCCCTGGAGTGGATGGGTGGTTTCTACCGCGCGGTGGACGGCGTGACGTTTTCGCTGAAGCGCGAGGTGCCCATCCTGGTCGTCCGCAACAACAACCTGCAGCGATCCAACCGCAGCGGCCACGACTATGGGAACGTCCTGGGGCTTGCCAGTTTCCTCGCGCAGCTCAATGTCGAGTTCGATATCGCCATGGATCAGGACTGCGTCTACGGCGCGGCACAGCGAAAGATCGACCTGAGCAGCTACCGCCTCCTCTTCCTGCCGTCAGTCGAGTGTGACTACCTGGCGCCATTCTGGCAGGCGTTGGACGCGTGGCTGACCGACCCGGCCCACAAAGGCGAGCGTTCGCTGGTCGTCGGCAATGTGGGCAAGCGCACGCCGTACCTGGCGCCGACCGGCGCATTTCAGCCGACGTTGGCGAAGTGGCTCGGCGCCACCGACTACGCCGCCACGGTGCCTCTCCGCGGCAGCCAGGAGCCGTCGTGGCAGCCGCGCAGTCCGCTGTTCGCCGCCGGCGCGCTGAAGATCAACTTCGGCGAGCGTGGCGACGGGTCGCCGTTGGGCCTGTTCGACGGCGGAGAGCCGCTGCTGACACTGCCGGACGGCCGCGCCCTCGGCATCGCCACGACCTGCGGCGGCAACGCCGTCTACGCCTTCGGCTTCCCGCTGGGATTGGCGTTCGACAACCTCTGGGGCCTGCCCTACGGGCTCGGCAACGGCAAGCCCGCGCCGCAGGAACCAGACGACGTGCTGGCGTCGCTCTACGAAGACTTGGTGGAGGCAGCCGGCGTCACCCGCCCGATTCGCGCCCCGCACAATGTCCGCGTTGCCGTGAGCGACGACCGAAGCGTGATCCTGGTGCGCGAGCTGTTCGGTCGGGAGACGACCGACCTGTGCACGCTGGCGCTTCCCGCCGGGGCGAAGTATGAGGGCTGCGAACTGATCCCCCAAGCTGGCGGACGGACGCTCCTTCGCGCGAAGCTGCCGGCGTACGGCGGGCGGTACTTCAAGCGCGCCAACTAGCCGCCGGTCATTAGGCGGGCGCGGCTGGTCAGGTCGGTCTGACCGGTCTGACCTGTCGGACTCGTCTGACGGGGCTGCGCCGCCCCCAAAGGAGAACCCATGCCCAACGACCTCAACCGCCGAGACTTCGTGAAGAACGCCACTGTCGCCGCCACCGCGGCCACGGTCGCGTGCGGCCGGGCCGAGGAACAGCCCGCGCAGCGCCCGAACATTCTCTGGCTAATCTCCGAAGACACCGGCCCGGAGCTCGGCTGCTACGGCTATCCGCTGGTGCACACACCCAACCTCGACCGGCTGGCCGCCGAGGGGGTCCGCTTCACGAGTGCGTTCACCAACGCGCCGGTCTGCTCTGCCAGCCGGTCGTCGTTCATGACGGGCAGGTACTGCACCAGCATTGGCGCCCACAACCACCGCAGCCACCGCGGCGACGGGTTCGGGCTGCCGGAGGGCGTGCATGTCTTCACCAAGTACCTGCGCGACGCGGGCTACTTCACCTGCCTGCCTGGCGCGAAGAAGACGGACTGGAACTTCACCGACAGCGAGAAGCCGTACGACTCGAACGACTGGGCCGACCTGAAGACGCACCAACCGTTCTTCGCTCAGTACGGATTCGGCGAGACCCACCGCACCTTCAAGCACTGCCCCGGGCATCCCGTCGATCCGGCGAAGGTCACGCTGCCGCCGTACTACCCCGACCACCCGATCACGCGCCAGGACTGGGCGCTGTACCTGGAAGACATCAACGTGCTCGACCAGAAGATCGGCGCGGTGCTGCAGAAGCTGGAAGACGATGGGCTGGCCGACAACACGGTCGTGTTCTACTTCGGCGACCACGGCCGGTGCCATGTCCGCGACAAGCAGTTCCTGTACGACGGCGGCATCCACGTCCCCCTGCTGATTCGGTGGCCCGGTCAGGTGCAGCCGGGAACTGTCGACGACGAACTGGTCAGCGCGCTGGACTTCGCCCCGACGTGCCTCGACGTGGCCGGCGCGCCCGCGCAGAAGCACATGCAGGGGCGCGTCTTCCTCGGTGCCCACAAGCAGCCGGAGCCGCGGTACGTGTTCGCCACCCGCGACCGGTGCGACGAGACCGTGGACCGCATCCGCTGCGTCCGCGACCACCGCTACAAGTACCTGCGCAACTTCCTGCCCGACCGCCCATACATGCAGCCCAACGCCTACAAGGCGCGACAGTACCCGGTGTGGAACCTGCTGAAAGAGCTGCACGCGGCAGGCAAGCTGACCCCGGAGCAGGAGCTGTTCGTCGCGGACCACCGGCCGCCGGAAGAGCTGTTCGACCTCCGGACCGACCCGTGGGAGGTCAACAACCTCGCTGCCGACCCCGCGCACCAAGATGTGCTGCAGCGAATGCGCGCGGCGTTGGAAGCGTGGATCGTCGACACGGACGACCAGGGGCGCTTCCCCGAGTCCGCGGAGGCGGTGGCAGCCGCGCAGGAGAAGGCCCGATGACCGTCGCACTCAGCGTGACGTTTGCCTTTCTGCTGTGCTGTTCAGCGGTCAGCTTGGCCGCCGACTTCGAGGCGCCCCTCGCCGCCTTCCAGACCACCCCGCGTCCCGCCGACGGCGAAACGGTCAGCGCCAACCCGCCGTGCTTTGTGTATCCGGCGGATAGGACTTATGAGTCCCAGGGGTCCCATGAGTCCTATGAGATCGAGGTCAGCACTGGGCCAGCCTTCACAGAAGGCACCACGAAACAGCTAGCCAGCCCCTACCTGCTGCTCGCCCCAGCCGAGCCGCTCAAGCCCGGAGCGTACTTCTGGCGCTGGCGGCCGAGCGGGGCTGCCGAGTGGTCCGCAGTCCGGGCCTTCACCGTCTCCGCCGAGGCGCCGGTTGTGCCGTTCCCCGACATGGACGGACTGGTGAAGCGGTTGGGAGCCAGCCATCCGCGAGTGGCAGTCACTGCGGCAGGGCTGGCAGACGCTCGGCAGCGGGCCCTCGCGCGGTTCGGCGATTCGTGGCTGGGGGGCGTGCGCAAGTACGCCGAGCAAATGCGCGACAAGGAGCTGCTGCCGGAGCCGGAGTTCCTGCCGGAGACGCGCGACCAGCGCCGGATCGAGCTGTATCAGAAGACCTTCCAAACCACCCGGCCCTTCATGCGCGAGCTGGCCAACCTGGCTGAGAACTACCTGCTCACCAGCGACGAGCTGACCGGTCAGGAGGCGAAGCGGCGGCTGCTGCACGTGGTGTCGTGGGACCCGAAAGGCAGCACGAGCCTGGGGCATAACGACGAGCCGGCCACCGAAGTGGTTCGCTACTGCCCGACCGCCTTCGACCGGGTGTACTCGCTGCTGACCGCCGAGGAGAGGCGGAACTGCGTCGACTGCCTTCTCACTCGCATGACCGAGATCCGGGACCGCTGGCGGCAACGACCGTTCGAGCTGAACCCCTACGAAAGCCACAACATGGGCTACTATCTGCCCGACATGGTCGAAGCCTGCTTGGCAATGGTTGGCGACGCGCCGGTCGAGGAGATGTTGCGCTACACGTTGTTGCAGCTCTGGTCGCCGTTCTTCCCGCCATACGGCGGTGCGGACGGCGGCTGGTGCGAGGGACCCAGCTACTGGGGCTGGAGCACCTCCGTCTTCGCCCGGACCTACCAGCTCGTCGCCCAGGCGACAGGCGTGCCGGTGCACCTGCGGTCGAACGTCCGCAACATGTGGCGCTACAAGCTCTACGGCAACCCGCCGTACTTCAAGATGTCGCCCTTCGGCGACGGACAGGAGAGTCCGGCAGGCGGCGGCGGGACGATGGCGCTGCTGGCAGCGCTGTACGACAACCCGCACGCCAAGTGGTATGCCGACTGGCAGAACGCGAAGCTCTCCGGTACAGACGCTCTGCTCAACGCGGAGCCGGTCGACGCGAAGCCGCCCTACGACTTGCCGCAGGGGCAGGCGTTCTACGACGTCGGTCTCGCCTGCATGCACACCGTGTTGCCTGACCCCGCCGACAACGTGGCCGTGCTTATGCGGAGTTCTCCCTTCGGTTCCATCAGCCACGCCTTCGCCGACCAGAACGCCTTCGTGCTCGATGCCTACGGTGAGCCGCTGATTATCGCCTCCGGCTACTACCAGCTCTATGGTTGCCCGCACCACGCCGAGTGGACGTGGGAGACCAAGGCGTCGAACTCGGTTCTGGTCAATGGCGAAGGGCAATCGAAGCGCGACTGGGACGCCAAGGGCAGGCTGGCGACGTTCCAGACGACCGCCGCAGGCGACTACGCTGTAGGCGACGCCACACAATCCTACAGAGGCAGGCTGGATCGCTTCCAGCGTCATCTTCTCTTCCTCCGGCCCGTGCACACCGGCGGCGCGCCGCTGGTAGTGATCCACGATGATCTCTCGGCGCCCGAACCGGCGACCTATCAGTTCCTGCTCCATGCGCTGAACGAGATGCAAGTGGTGGCGGCGGCGCAGCGGGTGACGGTCGCCAAGGGCGACTCGCGCTGCCGCGTGGAGTACCTCGCCCCGGCCGACCTGAAGTTCAGCCAGAACGACCAGTTCACCAAGCCGCCATTCCGCCCGGTGCCGAACCAGTGGCATCTCACGGCAAGCACAGTGGAGCCGGCACGCGACGCCTCCTCATTGATTGCGATCCAGCCGTATCGGAACGGCGAGGCGGACGTGCTGCTGTCCCCCTCGCAGCAAGCCGGCGAGGGCTGCCTCGGCTTGACGTTGACGGGCAGCGACCGCGTCGTGACGCTGTTGTTCCGAACGGACGCGATCAGAAAGACCGTAACACTCGGCGACCTGACCACCAATGCTCAAGCGGCAACCGTGTGCCTTGTGGCCGGTAAGGTGCGCTCAGCGGCGATGTTCGGCGGCACCTCGCTGACGCGCGGCGGGAAGGAACTCCTCGCGAGCGATCAGACCGCCGCGGCAAGCGCGTCTTGTTGCGGCGGCGCGGACCGCCTGCTGCTCTCTTCCGACGCTGCCCCGGGTGCCCGATTGGCCGCCGAGCTGACCCGGCCCGAGAAGTGGTCACAGGGCGCCGGGCCGTACGTGAAGACGAAGGGCGACGCCGGAGGCGCGACGTTGCCGCCGCTCGCTTTGTCCGAAGGCCGGCAGGTCCCCTTCGAGACCCAACGGTACGACTGGGTTCAGCGACTGGTTGCGCAGGCAGCCGTTCCCGGTCCCGTCGGCCACTGCGCGGTGCGGCTGACGGGGGCCAACTCGGGCGACGGGAAGCTGCCAGTCGCCCTGATAGCAGGAGCGGCCTCCGTCCGGCGGGTGCTAGCCCGCGGCGCCCAGGACGTGGACCTGACGCTGCCGGCCGTCAGCCTGGGCGGAGACACGAAGCTGCTGGTCACCGCCGACGAAGCGTTCGGCGGACACCTGCGGGTGCGCCGCGCCGCGGCCGAGCGGGTGTATGGCGTCAACCTGCTCCCCAACGAATCGCTCAGCGATGCGCCCGACGGCGTACCGGCAGGCTGGCGCGCAGCCACAATCAGCCAGAACGCTCAAGCCGAAATCGCCTCAGCCGACGGCGGCCGCAACGGCGGCAAGTGCCTCAAGGTCACCTGCACAGACGCCACCGGCGGCGACTTCGGGACCGTGCTCGCGTGGCCCGGCATCCCGCCGAGCGGCGCCGACCGCACCTTCCGCATGAGCTGCTGGGTGAAGACAGACGCCACCTCCGTCGCCGGTCTCCAAGTCACGAGTCAGGATTGGGGTTGGTGGAAGAACACCGATCGTCTCCGGGACGCGAAGGAGTGGACTGAGACGGCGCTCGAGTTCACGCTGCCCGCCGGCGAGAACCTCACCAACGTCCGCTTGCATATGAACGCGCAGAAAACTGGGGCGGCGCTGTTCGTAGACGACGTCCGTTTGGTGGAGGTGGCGCCGCGGTGAAGGGGATTGACAAGTCCCGCGGTTGTCTGAGCGCCACGTCGGACCAAAGCGCGGCCCTTGGCTTGGCACTTGGCACTTGACGCTTGACACCCGTCTTCAGGGGAGGCATCCACAATGTCAGAGACCGTTACCCGTCGTGAGGCACTGAAGCTCGGAGCAGCAGCAGGGGTGCTGGCTGGCGCAGCCCGACGCGCCGCGGCTGCGACCGGCCCGAAGCCGATCCGGTTCGGCTTCATCGGGGTCGGCGGCCGAGGCACTGGGCTGCTGCAGCAGGCGCTCGCCCACGAGGGTGTCGAGGTCACCGCGATCTGCGACATCGACGAGGCGCACCTCAACCGCGGAATCGATCTCGTTCGTAAGGCGCGGGGCAATGAGCCGGCGGGGCACTCGGCCGGGCCGACCGACTACCGTCGACTGCTCACTCGCGACGATGTCGACGCCGTGCTCATCGCGACGCCGATGCAACTGCACGGACGGATGGCGGCTGACTCGCTGCGCGCCGGGAAACACGTGCTGAGCGAAGTCGCTGCGGCAGTGACGGTGGACGAATGCTTGGACTTGGTCCGCGCCCAGAAGGAGTCGGGCCGGACGTACATGCTGGCCGAGAACGTCTGCTACTACCGGGCCAACCTGATCGTGTTGAACATGATCGAGCAGGGGCTGTTCGGCGAACTGACCTACGCCGAGTGCGGCTACGTGCATGACTGCCGGAGCCTTCTCTTCAACGGCGACGGCTCGCTGACGTGGCGCGGCGAACTGGCGCGCCAGGAGAGCGGCAACTGGTACCCGACGCACTCCCTCGGCCCGGTCGCCCAATGGCTGGGCATCAACCGGGGCGACCGGCTGGTGTCGCTCGTGTCGCGCAGCAGTCCGGCCGTCGGCGTGAAGGACTACGCGACCAAGCGGTTCGGGGCAGACCACCCCACCACGAAGCTCCCCTGGCGCGGCGACTCGAACACCTCGTTGCTCTCGACGGAGAGGGGCCGGGTGATCGAGCTGCGGTTCGACACCTCGTCAGCCAGGCCGCACCCGACGACCACCTACTTCACCCTCCAAGGCGCGACGGCTTCGTACCACGACCGCGAAGCAGTGCCCTCGATCTGGGTCGACGGCAAGAGCAAGGAGGTCGCCTGGCAGTCGATCAACGACTACGCAGCGGAGTACGAGCACCCGCTCTGGAAGCGCTGGGCCGAGGAGGCGTCGAAGACCGGCCACGGCGGCGCCGACTTCTTCGTCATGCTGGAGTTCCTGGAGACGCTCCGCAC